>Ga0116231_10008288_pt1 | contig 18331 bp, 9 predicted proteins | sample S1TSphgellanicum_2_FD_89695 | JGI IMG/M metagenome (GOLD analysis project Ga0116231, IMG submission 89695) | Host-associated microbial communities from peat moss isolated from Minnesota, USA - S1T2_Fd - Sphagnum magellanicum MG | ecosystem: Host-associated > Plants > Peat moss > Unclassified...
CTATTGGGCTTCATCTCAATATTAAAAATGTGAACTCCTTTGTTACAAATAAAATCCATAAAAAGATTAAGTTTTGGGGCATTGTTCACCTCCCATTAGCTGGAAAACAGTCATCATCAGCTCATTGTTGAGCTCTACCCCATGGTTCTTCATCATTGTATGCACAAGGTCAATTGGGGCAATTTGTAAATGCAAAGCCATTTTCTGAAACTATTTATGGTGTGGTCAGGACCACTCGACGAGGTCAAGAGTTGGTTGGTCAGATTGCTGCACAAGGAGGAAGATAGGAGGCCTAAACTTAGTGGATCCCAAAGATGTTCTCATGGCGGCAGTATGCAAATGGCTACTTATGGCATTCAAACCAGGGGAGTCCAACCTCAAGGTATTGTTGGAGTATTGCATGAGCAAATCATGTCCCTCCAAACACAAAAAATGGATGCTAGATGGCAATTTGTAAGGAATGTTATTTGTAAGGCGAAGCTACGGTGGTCAACTTGTTTCCAAGGGGTTGATTTTGGGGTCTTCGTCTCTAGAGCTAAACAACTTCATTACAATTGATTCTAGACCATTGGCGAGCTATGGAACCCCAAGCACAAGATTTCAAAAGTTGGGCACAAGTAAGAGACGCATATCAGCTTAGAGAGGAGGAACAGGGGGGCTTGGAAGAGAATAATAAAAAAACTACCAGCTTGATGGAAAGCTGAGCTTTAGTCCCCCACACAGAAGACGACTCCAAGAGAATGGATCGCACTCTACAATGGTGACACGGATACTGTATTGCTAGAATTAGTGGTACAGACCATTAATGAGTTTCTTCATACTTGCTTAGTGGAATCTGAGAACCCTACAATATCTACAGAGATCTCTGTGTACCAAGTTAATGACAGCTTGCTCTAGAACCTTGGTGGTGAGATCTTCCAGAGTAAAAGGCCAACAATATGTGGAGGGGATATGTCATAGAATAAGAGTTACCTTAATGAAGAAGGGTCCAAGTAGATGCCCCTTTGGCCTTTCTATGGGCAGTTAAGGAGCTTGGATTTTGATCTCGACCGATGGGTTTGGACTGATGGATCGCAGCTCTTTGACCATTCTGTGAAAAAAGGGCGGAATTTACTGAACAACAGGGAGTCTTTACAGCCAAAAATGACCTACCACACTGCCCCCAAGCTACAACATAAAATTGAACGACTTTTGGAGGAAAAATCATGCAAAGAAGGATGTTGGTTTCATGTGGGCTTTGTACCACAAGGTGATTGATGTGAATGCTTGGAAAGTGCAAATGCAGAAGGACATAGATGTAAGTTGTCCCATGTGTGACTTGGAAATCCCAGAGACACTCATTCACAAGTTTTATGATTGTCCTAGAGCTAAGATGGCTTGGACTGGGCAGCCACTAGAATCTACATACTTAAACACCCACCTCACATGGATGCTAATATGAAGAGGCTTGGTGTTAGGTAACGTTCAATAGAAAAAACCTTCTGCAGGCCTAAAGGTGTTTATGCTTCTCTGGTCCCTATTGAGAGGAGTTGTTATTTGGAGCTTGTGGACTGAGCGTATTGATAGGATATTTAGAGCTTAGAGTTGCTCAAACCATACACTCAGTTGTATAATCATACATGACATTATTGCTCATGAGAGGCTCTTATTCATTATCCTCCTTCTTGGAGCCTGAGCTGTGTAGGCAATGCATTTTTTTTGATGGTCATAATAATAAAGGGATTTTAATTTGTGGATTAATGTGTAAACATTGGTTTTTTTTTCTTGGGTCATCTCCAATTCGTGAATAACAAGGTGTAAGCATTGGATTTGGGGGGCGGGGCGGGGCGAGCAATGGTCTTCCTGATGAGCCCTTCCACCTAACCACCATATAGACTTACATCTTTGCCCTGCCGACCAACTAGCAGCCAACCCCATGCCTGCCCGCTTGCCCACACTGCTACTTACCTACCTACCCACCTTTGTTTGTTTCTCCACAAAAGTTCTGTGTATTCTTGATTAAATCTTTACCTCTAGGTGAAACCTCTACATCCCGGACTAGTTCAAGTTAAGCATTTACCTTTTGCCAAACCTCTCCTGGTTACAAAAAACCATTATCTGAGTCAAGTGTCGCACAACGATTTTCTCAGATTTCATTGTTTGGTGAGTTGATTGTTAAATGATTCATGGGAACAGTGATATTGATCGATTATTGAACAAATGAATATTCGATAATATGTTTCAAATATACAAACATAGTCGAACATATTGAACATTCAATAGTTAAATGTTATAAAATAACTCGATAATTAATATGTAAATCAGTTTAATATTATTGCAAAATTGAGCAAATATTGAAGCAAAATAGATATATCGTTATTGAATGTTTAATATATTTTTTTATCGTATTCCTACAATGCGGAGAAAAAACAAAGAGGTTTAAGATTAGGACATATATGCATGTTACGTTCTCAAGTTTTCTTTGGACATGGGTAGTTTGAACACATGTTTGAAAAATAACTAATAAGCTTTGGTCAAAAAATAAAAATCAATGGACCACTGATCCCAATTGTTTTAGGATTCTTAAATAAATGACAATTTTCTTGGAATATTCAATGTAGAAAGCCATTGATTAGAAAGCTGATTTTTGAGACAATTCCATTTTTTTTAAAAACCAAGGGTCTATGCAAAAATCGATTGTTTTGACTTTTCACCCCCACCAAGTAAGTGGCCATATACCCAGTCGGAATTGTTAGTGAGTTTGTATTAATTATTACACTCATTGCCCCAAACCTGACTATTAAACACCAGATATGAAATATAGATCTTTTATCAAAAAATTTATATTTGCGGCAAATCATCCATTTGTGTGCATCTACAGCTCTAAAGGGTTTGGGGCAACGCCTGCAAATGCTTCAATGTTTCAAAACTAATAAGAATGCTATAAATTATTCGACTTAATAACCCACCTAAACGTTGTATTGGTTGGTTTTCAAACAAATTATTATAAACCGGCCTTTACGCATAATAGGTGGTAGCACTTGGGTTGGTCCAACTTGAAAATTACACTCAAAAAATTGGTGGAGGAATCAATGCGGGGCATTATAATTCATCGCACATCATTTGCTAGATATTTTGTCAACGAGTTTGGGCGAGAGTCTGAGGTAGCACATGAAGTGGACGGTTTGATCTTCTGTGAGTTACCAACGCTCACATGGTTAGGACAATAATCTTTCTCTTCTTGTTTATTTTGGTTTGCTCAAAATGAATTCAATTGTTGCCTTCCAAATTTAATGGAAGAGTTTCCTCTATAATCTAATGGATATAGGATTATATAAATTAGAGGTGGAAATTGTTGTTGTGTAAAAACCAACATGGGTTGATTTTTTAAATAACCATTGGTTTTGGGTATTTGAAATAATGAATAAGAATAAAGGAATTATTGGTTTCAAATATTTGAAAAAAAAAAGAATCAAATAACTATTGGTTCCAAGCATCGCCTCTCCCCCCCTATGGGGGAAAAAAAACTAGAATAAAAAAATCACTAGTTTTTTTGTTGTTGGGGGAGAAGGGGGTGCAAAAGAAACATAGGTTTTGGTTATTTCAAACATTTCAAAAAAACTATTGGGCTTCACGATAGAAAGAATAGTTTTTTGAACAATTATTTGACTTTTTCAAACAAAATTGAAACTCATTGTCATGCATGGGAATCAGGTTTTTGACTTTTGAAATTACGATTATCACTCCTAAGAATTGCCTCGATACCCAACAGGGGTTTGGTGCAGTTCCTACTAACCACCGGACGTTGATAAAAGTTGCCTTTAACTAGGTGCAAACTATAGTGGATGTATTTACCTGTTTTCTTATCTATCCACCTTTATATATGCGACCTACTTCTTGAATATCTTATGATTTCTACAAGGGTCAATATAAAATATGATCGATTACGGTTGTTCAGTTTTAGTAATTGGTCCATGTGGGGTGGGGTCCATATGGTGTTTAACTTTATATGATCTAACTTTTCATGTTTGCAGATAGGATCAAATCATAGTTTTATGTGCAATGTCAGAATCTAGAAAGGTATTCTTTGGGGGAGTGAAAGTCGCATGCGAGGTTGGACCTCAAAACCCAAAACAACATTCATTGTGGTTTCTATCCGCCATAGACAAATTGGTAGAACTTTTATTTCCTTAATGGAAGATTGTGATTCATTTGAGATGAGAGGGGCAACCTTGTGTGTGCGATTCCCCAGTTTGGGGAATCTCACTTGCAAGGTGCTATCCTCTTCAAGGCAAAATTTTTACTACGATTAAGGTGCTCTCCAAGTACACGAGAATAATCCTATGGAATCTTTTTGTTTTTTGTTTGTTCTTTTTGTTGAGATTTGTAAAGGCCAAATAAGGGGCGTGGAGAATCAGTACTTACACAGTTTCTATAGGCTATGGTGCCCCCACTTTACCTTGTGTGCTAGAGACAATTGAGAAGTCCCATGGAACTACCAACTACATAGGTTAATTAGGGTGATAAACTAACTTTGCTTGTCTTTGCTTGGTGTTGGGAGGGCTGCCCCCTCCAGTCCTTTGTTGTTTGGTGTTCTCTTTAGTGTGATGGATTTTCTATCCATTTTATTTGTTTCAAAGATAAATGAAATAAAAGTGGAGCTTTCTTAGAAGAAGAAGGCAGTAAATTTTTAAAGACCATTATTTTTTAATGTAATTTTCCATCTTTTTGTGTGCACTAGGTTTAGCAGTATAAAGTCTCGATGTGTGCTCAACTGGAGCACTAGTGCAAGGAAATTTCTTTGGACTTGGCCCCATATATGGGATCGATATTGATAGGGTGGGAGAGAGGATGAATATGGTGAAAGTTCTGGAGAATGAAAGGGATTGCAAGGGATGATGGAGATTGTTAGAATCCATAGACAGATCAAACCAAACAACAGCAAAGACAAGTATAAGTTGCAATTTTGGGAGGGAACTGAATACAAAAAGTGACCAGTACACGCAACTGTCCTACTCTACTTTCTTCTTCCCAATTTTCTAAACAAAGCTTCTTTTCTCCAAATCATTGCTTCAATTCAAAATTTCTACCTAGTTAAGTTAGTTATGTACCAGTTGCAAGTCACAACCTGCATCGGATCCTCTGGTTTTCTATTGTCCATCTTTCATTATCACACAACCCAAAAAACTAATTGTGGTCAATGGGTTGTGAGCCATGGCTGCAGTACTTGTCCTGTGTTTGAATAACCTTATTAAGCACTTTGAGAAATGTCCTAAGTATGTGTGGAGGCCACGTTATATTCATGAATATCCCTCCTAGAAAAGAAGATATTATGTCTATTCCTTAAGCATGAGAAGGATCTTACACCTACTTGTAAGATCACTCCCATTTCGCAGTGTTGGGTGTAAAAACCCTCCCCCTCCCACACATGAGCTCCATGAAGATTACTTTTGCCACTTGGTTTATATGGTTAATCCCTGCATGGTGGGGACATTCTGGTCCTGAATGTCCCCATGCAGGACCAGAATATTTAGGTAACCATGCAGGACCAGACACGGCTTCTGCCTCATCCTAGGCCCCATATTTTGGGAATACCCCCATATTGGGACTTTACCTTACACTAAAAGAAAATAACCCTCCTTCTTTGATCTTGTAGAATGTAAATAAGACCTTCATTAGTTGCATATTAAATTCAGGAAAATTATGATCATGTTAGTGATGGTATGCAGCAGTTGGGGTGGATATGTGGAAATCGTATAGATGTCTATCTGAAAACCTTTGCTTACCTAGGATGGTTAATGATGCCCTTTTTCGCTACTAAAGATAATTGGTTAAAAACCTGGATTAGCGATTATGTTAACAGTTTTACCAAAGTCTTTCTCATAACCAAAGTTTATTTGGGTTCCAGGTTGCTGCACACTACCAATGATGATCCACTATTTTATTTTATTTTTATGTTTTCATATGATTTTTAATAATTCATCATTATTTATGTCAACGTCAAATTTAATTTAAATTAACATACATTTCATGGTGGAGATAGTTTTTAAGAAAGTTAATAAGAAAAATAAATAGTTATTAAAAAAAGATGAAATAATTAGACTTGAAAATGAGACAATTATTTAGTGAAATTGTCTTTGGAATGGTCCATGGATGACCATAGGAAAGATTCCAAAAAATCCCTCATATACCAGTTCTGATTACTGGTCACTAGAATTAGGGAAGCCAAACCTCCTTTCTAAAAGGAAAGTGAAACACTATGGTTTTAGGACAAAGAGTCACTGTAAAGTTCCTATGATTAAATCACATGAGGTGGTTGATATGCTGATGTTTTCCTTTGAATGACATGTTTAGATACACATACAATGATTTGTTTTATGCTTAATGTTTCAAAGTATGGTTCAACAAGTGCCCTCGAATAATAGTCCTACTTTGCACAACCTTCTTCAAAAACAAGCATGCAAAAGGCCTAAACCCAAAAATATCCAGTTTAACAGAAAGTCTTGCAAAATGTGCAAAAAGAGGAATTGAACTTCCAATTTGCAGATTCTCACAATCAGGTACTCCTTGAATATATTTGTCCCCCTTGTCCACTTTGTATTTCAAAAAGTCCCCACCACCCATCTGTTTTTCTGGTGAGTCCAAATGAAATCCACAACCCTAATGTTAGCCATAGGAGTCTAGGATGTAAATGACCATGGAAGCCAAAATTACGATGCAGACATCCTTGCAATTATGTGAGCCCAATTAGTTTTTAATAGATAAGAAATGAACAACATAATAAATACAAGAAAAAGGAATGCCAAATCATATTTGATTTGGCATTGTTACAATCTCATTGAAATTACATATCAAGATGGCAGATGATTTTGAAACAATTTGATTAGAAAATGTGAAATCCTTTCATAATCTCAATTCAACCGACTCAGAGATCCAATCTTTGACAATTCCATTTTCTTAGATATGCATGACAATTGGACATTGTTTCCACTTGCTCTCAGATATGTTTGAGGCATCCAAGTTGTGGATAGGTGTAGTCTGGTTAAATTGTCCCCTGTATGTTGTCAATGGATTCACAGAAAGATCTAGGCAACAACCTGTCCCACAGAACTTGAAATGGATTCCTTCTGGAAAACATAGATGAGCTTTGAACTTGCCCCTTACACCTTCACTCAGTTTTTCGTAGAGAAAAGCCTTGCAAAATGCTTCTTATGTTTGAGGGTCAGCTCACTTCAGGCCCCTCCTGCATGTACCTGTTACACAATCAGGTCAAGAGGGAAGCTTGGCAAAGAGTTTCAGACAGATCATTGTGCAAGCAAGCAACAACTATAGAGGAAAACAGTACAAATTGAGAGCATTATGTATTGGAGAAAGTCCCAGCAGGGGGCATTACACCCACAAACCGAGGGTAGAGTTCACTGTAATGGTGGGAATGCCTGCTGTGGCTTTTTTCATGTTAATGCACCAGCTGGCCTGCTGGCCAGGGTCTTATGTACCAACAGCAAGGTTACAATTGAATAACCATCACACTTGATGTAGGGAGCTTAATCTATGACTGTCATTCAAGAACAGCTCTGGGGCCAAGTGTAATCCAAGGTTAGAGTGCCACAGCCTTAGGATCCTGCCTGATCACAACAAGACTTTGAGGAGTTTTAGTTGTGATTGAAGAATGGACTTGAGTACATGTAAGTACTCAGAAGATAAAGATCCGATTCCTTGAAGTTAAGAGTATTGACATTACACAGAAAAAGGCTACTATTCCAAGCTATGTCATGACTTCCAAAGCAAAGACACAATCTGAAAGGAAGAAGAAGAATTATGTATGCAGGTGTGTTAGTTGTAACTGAGTGTCCCTTTACCTTGCTGCCTCTGTTTTCTAAGCACAAAATGTGGGCAATGTGTATGCCCATCTGTCTGCAAGGACTCAAATTCTTTTGGGTTCCCAGACTTTTTGGATGACTGGTTCACCCAGGGACCCCCATTTTAGCTGGACTGGTTGTTGGGTAAAATTGAGCACTGCCTAATGGTGACTGAACAAACAACCCATTCACCACAAAGCAGTCACAAGTCTGCTATAGGCTTCATGCGCATATAGAACAGCACATAGTTTTAAATATGTGAGATCACCAGCTGCTAGTCATGACACATTAATAATTTCACAAGGAAGGGGATATTTGAGACTGCAACACATGCTGATTATCATCAGGGCATTTAGTGTGTTGGATAATTTTTGTGTAGGGTCCTGGAAGAGATGGATAATGCAATAATACACGGTCATGTGGGACAAAAGGAAAGAAGTGAGAATTTCTCCATAGCAATTATTTAAGTCAATCTGAATAGAATCAGAAGGTGACCTGATGATTAGGTTGTATAAATCTCAGACCTTAGGACATATATATAAGATTGCAAAGAAAACTCCAAAGCAACACTTTGAAGGTAACATGACAAAAATGAGTGTGATCATATACCCTTATGAGTGCCTTTGACAAAATGCCAGAATATCAACACTTTTGTCACCAGGAGCAGTGACAGCTCTGCCATGACTCCCCACTAACCTTATCAGCTCCTGATTGTGGTGTAAATAAGTAATAATAATCAGCCTAAAATTCCAGCAAAGGTAGTGGGGCAAGCATCATGGATCCTGAGTTTGTGTTGCATTCTTGGAAGCAATGCAGATGGCTCCGTCATGATATTAGTTAGCACTCCAGAGATACAGTTAATCAGAAAAGTCAGTAGTGTCCTCATTTAAGAAGAGTGCAACAAGCTTGTGTGGGTAAGCTTCATTTCATTTTGCTTGTCTTTGTACAAGCAAGCATGTAATTGTAAGGAATAAGATGACAACCTAAACAGCAATGTGTGCGTAGTGATCAGCTACCATGACATCCTCTCTGACTCCATGAGCTCCTGGCCATGGGTGGAGGTCAATGTACTATGGAATGGTCAAACCCCTGCCCCTGGTGTTGGGTAAGGTGCCAGGTGAGCCCAATAGGGCAAGCTTGGAGATGCACCCAACATAACAGGCAAGGGCGAGACCATTCCATGGCATTAAGGTCTGGGGTGGCAGATTCAAGATTTTAAATTCTTGAAAAAGAATTCATTTTCAACAGAGGTTTTGATCATAATTATGAGTGTATGATCATCACCAGAAGATTATGTCATATAATGTGGTCAAAAAAATGTCACAATCTGCCACCCCAGACCTTAATATCATGCATTGACCATTGTACCGAGTTTCTGTCAAGCTGACAATAACAGGAAGACTCAGGCATGATGCTGGAGAGCTCAATCAACAAAACCTAAAAGTTGATAAAAAGAGAAAGAGGAACACAAGCACAAAAAGGAAAACCAAACGAAAAAAAGGAACAAAAAGAGATCTAAACCAAGATGGAGCTGACTTTCAGAGCTTGATCTTTTCCGGGCTTTGAAAAGCTCCTCTGCACTCAGGATGATGCAAACACCCACCCTCAAAAGAATCTCACTGAAGATTCCAACAGCAGAAACACGAAACAAAAATCTTGTTTGTTGAAATAATCTCTGGTTTGTTTTGATAGAAACTTGGAACAGAAAAAGAGGAAGAAAGAATTAATAGTATGTTTGATGGATTGAAGAAATGATCCTTACCTTTTGGCAGTTGTGTTCAAAAAAGTGAGGTCTCAAGTACAACTTGCAGTAGCCTTCAAACCCAACATTTCATTAGTGGAAAGGAAGTCCATTCCGGACACTGAGGAGAGTAGCATGGCAAAACTGATACCTATGGACTTGAGCAGAGGAGCAGCAGAAAATGTGTGGAGGGTAAAACCCAAGAGTGCAACAAAAGGGATGAGCATAGAGATCCAGACCTTGCAATTCACAATGCAAAGCTCTTCATCCCATCCTGTCTTTGTCAAATCTTTTCATGGGAACATGAGTTCTACACCTCCAAAGTGACACTTAGGGCGCAATCTGATCAGTTCCTCCTCACCCCTCATCTTCTTGGTGAAATCTTGTGGGGTGCTCATGACTCTTTTCTCTCTCTCATGCTCTACTTGAATGTCAGGGTTGGGATTTCCATGAACTTTACATTGCTGGCAGGTGCATGGTCAACAAACAGTATCTAAAGCTAAAGATATGTTACAAATCAATGCCAAAGCACATGAAGAAGCTGAGAGAACAATTGCAACTTCTCAACCATGATGTTCTGAACATGTGCATCGTTGACTCTGCCAGGTGACAAAGCTAATGCACAATTAGCTACACAAGTGTGGCTTTTAAGTCATCCTTGTGGGGTACTGTGGATGGAGAGGGTTGCAATGTACCAAAGGTGATATTGGCATTGACAAGGTCTGCTGCTGCTCACACACATCAAATTTGTAGAAGAGTTGTAAGGTCAACCTGAGAATAGCTGCTCAGAGAATTGACAAGTGTTGATACCAGTTGCAATGTCAAGGTCTTGAATGGCAGGCTTTCTTCATATGGTAGCTGTGACTACAAGATGTGTTGGATTCTTCTTTGATTTGGTCTCTCAATAAGGAAAGGAGCAGCCACCAGACATGGAGCCCTAAGTGCAGGCAAAAATCCTGAACTTCCAATAAAAAATGCAGTTCCTCTGTTCTACTCAAATTTGCAATCAAGATTGTCCTAAAAAGTTTCATACCTTTGAGTTCCATCTTTGAGGCTAACCTGGCAACTTGCATATGTAAGAGAGGTTGGCAGGCATGACCACTTATTGGAGGGCAACCTATACAATATGAAAACCCAATGCTAAGCCTGTAAGCCTCTTGATGGAAGCAAAATTTGTCATTACAAATATTATGGACTCTATGTCAACCATATTAACATTCTTTGAGAGTGATGCATTTGAACACAGAAGTTTGCGAAACATGATTGAATGCAAAGTTCAAATTTTATAAGTCTTCAAGCATGCACATAATTGCCATCAAACATTGGATCCAATTCTGCAGACTTTTGGGCTATCACCCTCACAAAGTGTAGCTACATTTTTCAAGCTTTTTAGGGTTTTCCTTCTTTTGGTTGCATAGAGAATCAAAACCTGCATAAATAAGGTTTGCACCCAGATTCCATTTTTGGCTCCAATTCAACCTCTGATTTTGGGTTCAGCTAATTTTTAAAATTTTGAAGTAGCCTCTGGTATGGTTCTGAGTTTCTCTTAAAGTTCTTTAAACTTCCCATCAAAGTTCTATTCAAAAAGATTCCCAACATTGGTCTAGTTACAGTTAATGTCTATGTAGCATGAACAAAATAGATAGTCAAACAAAATGTAACTTCTAGTCCTTTCTAGAAGTTGGATTCTTAAAATTTAGCTTATTTAGGGCTAGTTGATCATATGTGTGATTTATTTGAGTTCCAAATGATGACTCATGTAAATCAATGAATTGTCAGATAAAGGTGGGTAGGATATTGTGTTACACAATATGTGATAACCTCCTTATTGCATAGCTTCCTATAAAGGCTTAGCTTGGGTGTGGGTGATCATGAAGTTTGAGACCTAGAATTGAATGTTGTACATAACATCAAGTTTCATGTCAAGCTTTATGTTTAGCATTCTTAATCTAGATTGCTAATGTGATGATTGGAGTTTCCGGTAGATTAGTACATTTTGTAGACCATTGGTTCAATGTTGAAGAACATAGAAATACATAGCAAATTTCCCTATTCAGTCCTTAGGTCTGACATTTTGGTTCCGTAACTAGAACATGTGAGTTCAATGTTGATAGAAATGGTGAGAGGTGTAGAAACTTGAAGATTTTGGTAATGGAGCCAAAAAACTTGCACCTGAATGGGTTTATGGGACCAAAACTAAGTAGTGCTGAAATCCTATGTTTTACAACACACAAAAAAAATGGTTCTTGAGATTTACCACTCTACCACACTAAATACAATAACTTATGCATATTGACAACTTCTACTTACATCATGATTGCGCATTGTGTCACCATGGCCTATGCACAAAAACTTCAAGCATCACATCTACAATTTAAATTGAGAATACTAAACATAAAGCTTGCATGAAACAAATTCAACTTAATTTCAAATTCTAGGAGAAGGTTGAAAATGAATGTTGGTTCGCATCAAGATCTAACCTCCAAATGATGAAATAAAATGACATACTATGAGCATTTCAAAAAACAATAATTTCAAACCTAGAAAGACATAAATTTTAATATTTGACTAAATAGGAAACTAAAACTTTCAATACAAAATTTCAATCTTTGTGATTTAGCCAAAATCACAATCATCCATAAAAAGATTTTGCCAAATTTTGGTTATAAATCAAATATGAAAGTAACAATATACATCCTTCTATATGGTTGGTTATATATTGGAACATGAGAATAAAACTATCAATGATTTGTCTTTTCACTACACCAATATGTGTCCAAGTTCATTATATGTTTAATTACATTTTGAACAAATTTAAAATGGTGAAAATAGTCAACCCCCTAATGAATAAGGACCAATTGATGGACAAGTGAATTTAATAATAGTTAAATCATTAATAGTAAATTCACTAATAATTCATTAAAATTTTAGCTAAGCACTTAGCTTAAACTAAGAACCTAGCCAACTTAACCTATCAACTTAGGGTGCAAGTGTAAAAGTTTGAAACCTTCATCTCCCCTCACATCCATGCTTAAGGAGCAAGTCTTTAAACATTGAACCATTATTCAAATAAATGATATAATTTGCCATCACTTATTATTATCCATGTTCTTTTCATAATCTACTTAAGTATCTTTCTTAAACTAATCTTAAATTAGTGTACACTACCTTAGGTTATTTTAAAACTAATGTAAGTTACTTTAGGCATGTGTAGACTACTATAAACTAAGTTTGTAAACTAGTCTTAAGCCATCCCTAGGTTAATGTAAAGTACCCTACACTATGTTTATGATGCCATAAACTATTGTTAAACCCTAAACACAAAGGTTATTCTAAAATATTTCATTTTAGATTCTTTTAAGTTTTGTATGTTATTCCATGTTATGCAATTTTGAACTATTATATTGTAGGTTATTTAAGTTATTTTAAATTATTTCACCACAAGCTATTATACATTATTTTATTTTCAAATTCGACTGTTTTTTGTTATTGTAGATTATTCCACCTTATGTTATAATATGTTATTCTTAATTATTTTAAGTTATTCCATCCTAAGTTATTTCACCCTAGGTTATTTTTGGTTATTCTAAGTTCACTACTACAATTCATGGTTTTTTCAACTAGGTTTTCTAGTCAAAAAATACCCAAAAGTGACGGGCATAAAAAAAACCACCTTATCAATTTAGACAAATCATTTTGGCCATGTCTTGTGCGACTAGGCAGTAAAATTGGACCCTATCATTTTGACTAGCAGAGTGATTAACAAAATGACTAACTATTCAACTCATAAATAGTGGACCATTTGACTAGGTCAATTTTATACCTAAATTAAAATCATTTTTTGGATTATTATTTTTTAAATTAATAGGTAAGTAGGTAGGTGATAAGTAGTTAGGTAGTAAATAGGTTTAAAAAAGGCACTTAAGTAGGTAGGTGTTAACCTAACTTAATTTAACCTAACCTAACCTAACTTAACTTAACTCAACCTCATTGAACTACCTTATTCTAACCTACTTACCCTAGCCTTCTAAACATGCACATAGGTTGTAAGTATAAGGAATTGAACCTCAAATTTTCACAATGATAAATTGAGTGCTTAACAATGGATTACACCATCAAAAGTTTTCAATTTTTATCAAGTTTTTTTATTTCACATGTTTATTTCACATCATTAAACATAATGACTCAACTTAGGTGACAACTAGTGGCTAAATTTAATGATTTAAAATAATGGTGAAACCTAGTGGTTAAATTCAACGACTTAAACTAATGACTAAACTTAATGACTAAAACTAATGGCTAAACCCAACAATTTAAACTAATGGTTAAACCCAATGGTTAAATTCATCAACTTAAATTAATGGCTAAATTTAATGGTTAAATTCACCAACTTAAATTAATGGCTAAACATAGTGGTTAAACATAATGGGTAATTTTAATGGTTAAACATGTTGGATAAAATTATGCTATACCTATTGACAAAATTTAATGGTTAAATTTAGGTTAAACTTAGTGACAAATTTAATGGTTAAAAATAATGACTAAATTTGAAATAAACTTAATGGCTAAAATTTGGGTAAGTTTAATGGTTAAATCTAATAGTTAAACATGATGGTTAAACATAATGGTTACACTTAGTGGCTAAAATTAAATAGGTAAGTGGGTGAATAGGGAAATAAATAATATGTTGGTAGGTGGATAGGTAAGTAAGTAGGTTATATACGAAAATGAAAAATATAGGTAGATATGTAGGTGGGTGGGTGGGTGGGTAATAGGTAGGTAAGTAATTACTAAGTAAATAGTTGGATGAGTAGGTAATAGGTAGATTTATAGGGTTGTAGACCATGTCATATTTGATTAAAAATCATTGGCCATTTTGACTAAATGTTTAGTTTGATTAAAAAACATTGGTCATTTTTATTATAATTCATTGGCCATTTTGACTAAATGTTCAATTTGATTAAAAATCATAGGCCACTTTGATTAAAGTTGTACAATTTGACTATGTGTATATTGTCAAATGGACCATTATAGTCAAGTTGATCAATCAACAAATACATGTGTCATTCACCCCTTGGCCTTTAATCAAAATGTACATGCTCATTAGTCAAAATGACAAGTTAAACAATTTGAACCTTTTAAGAAACCAAGAATTGTAGTAATGGTTATTTCATCTTAGCCTATTAGTGATTATTCTATATAAACCCACCTTAGGCTATTTTAAGTTATTATTCCTTAAGTTATTTTAAGTTATTTTAAATTATTCAACCCTAAGGTATTCTAATTTCACTTTATGTTATTATAAGTTATTCCACCCTATGTTATTATTGGTTATTCTACCTTAGATTATTTTTGGATATTTTAGGTTATTATACTTTAAATTATTTTAAGTTAATCCACCTTGAGTTATTTTCAATTATTTTATGTTATTTTATCTTTTATTATAAATAAGTCCATCATAAACTATTTAAAATTATTCTAGATTATTACACTTTAGGTTATTATCTCGAGGGTGACACTTAATGTAAAATTTGGGATTTACGTGTGTCAAACAACCATTTTTAAAGGAAATATTAGATAATTGTCCAACTTATTTTTTATCACCCTATTATTATCTAATTTTTAAATATTTCCATATTAAATCCACCTTATATTAATTATAATCCATTATAAAATGTACCCTATTTTTGAATTAATTAAATTATAATTTTTACCCAACAATTAATGTATTGTATCTTATTTTTTATTCATGTATCTTTTCTTTTTTTTCACTAATGTTCCTCCCCATGGGGTTATTATTGGTTATTATAAACATTACTCTATCCTAGGTTATTTTAAACTATTATAAACAATTACACCTTAAGTTATTTTTGGTTGTTTTAAATCATTTTAAACTACCTTAGGTTATTCAAAGTTATACTACCTATGGTAGAATAGTTTAAAATATCTTTGTGTTAACCAAAAATAATTTAAGTTATTTTATTTTAAGTTATTTTACGTTATACCCTTCGTTATTATAATTTATATGATATGTTATTATAAGGTATTCTGCCCTAAGATTTTTTTAGTTATTTAAAATTATACTACTTTAGGTTATTCAAAGTTATTCAAGGTCATTATATTTTATATTATCCTTTTTTTTTTAAAAGTATAATTTCTTATAATAATATAAGGGCTAATAACTTAAAAAAAACCTAAAAAAAAATAAAAATAGACTATGGTAAAATAACCAAAAATAGTTTAAGATGGAATAAATTTTAAAATAAAAAATAACATAAGATAGAATAATTTATAATAGTTTAAAACATCTTAGAAGAGTTGAAAATAAAGTAGCATAAAATAACTTAATGTAAAATAAGTTAAAATAACTTAAAGTGTAAAATAATCAGAAGTGAAAATGCCTAAAATAATTTAAAATGTAAAATAATCCAAAATGGAATTGTTAAAAATACCCAAAAATAAGTTAAGGTTGAATAGTTGAGTTCAAATTCTTTAAGGTGTACCAAAATCTTGTCATAGTGTCACTTTTTTTTTTCTTTTTTACTTAGTCCTTTTTTACCATGTACAAACACATTTATGGATGATTATGATAAAATCTTTGAAATATAGTCCTTTTGAAAATTTTGTCAACTTTGATTCATTATTTTTTATGGGGATCAAAACATAAGGTGAAAAGGGATTGCAATAAGGATTAGGCCCTTTTCATCTTGTGTGGTACACCTTAAAAGATTTTCACCCAATTTAAAATAACTTAAGGTGTAATTGCTTAGAATAACATTTAAGGTAAAATATTTTCAAAAGCCTAAAGTGGAATAATTTATAATAGTAAAAAATAAACTATTGTAAAATAACATGGAATAATTTTAAATGGAATAGTTTAAAATAACCAAAAATAATTTAAGGTGGGGGTTGAAAGCATCCTTGGGTAGTACCATTAAGAATGTCACACCTTGATTTTCCTTGACCCATTGAACTTTGAAAAATCATAGGAAACATTTAAATAAATATTTTCATACATTTTTTTAAGTAATACATTTATTAAGTTCCATAGGTTTTGAATTTTCAATAATATCAAGAATAGTTTTTTGATGTTCCTAATCATTGCATTTAGAAAAAGTTTCAGGAATGTCACATTAATTCCTTTCCTTGAATTTTTTTAGTTACAAAAACAAATTTCAAACATGATTTGAAAATTTTCTTGGGAAATATTTTCTTAAATTAATTTGGAAGTAGTTGTATTTTTAGGTTTTTATTAAGCAATTAATTGAATAAGTATAATTTAGTTATGAATTTCCAAAGTTAAAGCTATCAATTTTTAAAGGAACACTTTTGGTTAGGAATACAAATTTTTAACAATTTCTAAATTTTTAACTCCAAAATAAACTTCAAGATTTATTATTAGTAAACTATTAGTGCTTGCAATTGATAAACATGAGAAAAAAATTAATTTATAGTTGTGAAGACATTTAAAATAAAGGGCCCACGAAAATGATTTGGTTATTTTTGGTTTCTTAACCATTCCTTGAGGTGGTTTTTAATGGTACCACCCAAGGATGTTTCTGCCCAAATGTAGCCTAAAACAATATAAAGTATAGCCTATACAAATTTCAAATATAATTTATAATAACATAATGAATTTTTCAATTAGTAATGAATTATGTCAACTAATAGTGCAACATGATCATTACATAGTAACCCTATAATGAAATATCTTATTCAAGGTGAAATGATTAAAGTGAGGTGAACCCATTTCACTTTTAAAGTCTCGAGTTATTTAAATTAATGAATTACACCCCACTTTTGTACTAATGTCTCCAAATTATTGTTGCACTTTTAAAATTTTAATTTCAGAACTAATGAAATTTCATTGTTGAAAAATGCAAACAAGAACTAACATAAATAAGGTTTGTAACTAATATTTAATTTTTATTCAAATTATGGGTTCAATTATAATTCTACTTTTTGCAAAATACAAAACCTTTGGTGTGAAGAACTTGACACCAACCTAATACTTGTCCAAAACCTAAATTTGGTCAACATTAATATATGTAGTTTCATTTTTTGTTTTGAAAAAATCTTAAAGTCTTGCTTCTTGCTGAATTTTTTATTCCATGGAACTTCCAATATGGTTTTGAACAACAATTTTGAAAATTTTCAACTTTTTGTTTGTGTTTTTTCAAAACCATTTCAGATTTAGTTGAATTCCAAAATTAAACCTAGTTTCATTCACACTACACCAATATTAAAATAGAAGATTACACCATACCATAGTACATGGGTGACTTCAGCATAAATTAAATTATTTTTTATTTTTGTTGAAGTTTTTGAAAATCTTTAGCCCTATTGTCAAAAATTCAAACAATTTAAATTGTAGGTATTTAAACTTGAACCAAGCTTAATATAGATAAGCACATTAGTTGTGGACATGTCACCAAAAGAGAGGGACCCAGACAACAACTAGACCCCTCCACGCTCTACTGCATTCCTTGTGACTGGTCTAGCATCCCTCACACACACACCAGCAGAACATTCACAACAACTTGCACGGACCCAGACTCCTCTGAGCCTCCTGCAGACACAATCCCTCCATAGGGCTTCCAAGATAGAATTTCACAATTTTGATTCGCACAAAAAGTCTCCGCCAACACAAGCGTCCAACCTCCTAGAACATCAAACAAAGGCCTGAGATCTATCTGTCCACTATCACACTCTCCTCCAAAAACAGACCACTCCAAACTGTTGATATCCTGCA
>Ga0116231_10008289_pt1 | contig 18331 bp, 11 predicted proteins | sample S1TSphgellanicum_2_FD_89695 | JGI IMG/M metagenome (GOLD analysis project Ga0116231, IMG submission 89695) | Host-associated microbial communities from peat moss isolated from Minnesota, USA - S1T2_Fd - Sphagnum magellanicum MG | ecosystem: Host-associated > Plants > Peat moss > Unclassified...
ACTTGGGTGTTGGGTAGTTTTTTTTTAAGTTGTGTTTTTTTTTGAGTTGTTGATTCCGTTTCTTTATCTTATTTTTTCATTCTCATGGGGGGGGGTTTTAGACAAAAAGGCCCCCCCCCCCCCTTTTCACCCTTTATTTACAAGAGAAAAAATTGTAACAATTGTGCTTGCAGTTATGGTAATGGCTATTTCAATTGTGGCTTTTATCTTAATTATGATCACTATTTTAATTATGATTATGTAACAAAAGTATCATGAATTTTTTTTGATGCTACATGTATTTAATATCATTATTGATATTTCATTGATGATTGCATTACAAATGTTCCAACAAGTTTGTTATTGTCTTGAACGATCATTCAATTTTTCATCAATTATAACATGTGATGGAATTGGGCAACACATGTTCCAACTAATGTTGGATTCTAGGGCCCTTTCACCAAATCACACATGCAAATCTTATTGATGTTCAGCTATCCGCAATTCATTTTGATATGACCACCAAAGGTGATCCCTAAATAAAAAAAACATGGGTGGCCATCACAAGGTCTATTATTACTCTATTATAAATTTGCATATTTTCAAGATGGCTGTAAGCAATTTTTGCTTATTTTTTATTTGATTTGTCACTACATGACATTTGTTCCTAAGGACTAGCAAAATCAAAATAACGAAATTCTTGACTCATCTCTATACAAATAAAACCAACAAATTGGGGTCCACACATTAAAATGCTTTTTTATGTCCAGTGATGCATAAATCATAGAAGTCCCACCAAAAGTTATTTCCAAGTCAAAAAACAAACCTGTCAAATCCAAGGCTTTCAAACTTTATGTCCTTTCCCAGGTGAACAAAAGATTGGAGTGATAACCCTGAACGGATATAAGGACCCATACTTTTGACATGAATCTTCACTACAATCCTCCAGTACCCAATTGATTCAATCAGACCTTTTATATTGGTGATCATTTGATAAACGAAAATTTCCTTTACTTTCTTATAAAGAGGACCTTCACCTATGCCCCCTCCTAATAAGGCCCTTAGGAGTGTTTATCATATCCCAACATAATGTATAATTGATTTCAACTTTTCATCCATAACTGTGAAAAATGAGACAATAGAGTAAAACTTCTCATCACCAAACATGTATCTATCATTGAACACTTTTCAATATTTTCTTAATTCTTCAATCAAATTGAACAATTTTTGTGACATTGGATGTGCAAACTGGAGCGTTACAAATGTTCTTTGAGCATCAGAAGTGAAAGAGAAATGCAGAAAACACAAGAAAGAAAAGAATGAACAATAGTTTGCTTCAATTTTAAAAAAAAAAAAAGCTTTACACCCCTCTCTAGTTCTAGCCTCATATCTTCCTCATTTTTAGTCCATTTTGAGTGATTTAAAATCTAATGCATGTGCCAACTAGGGCTTTACAAAGCTTCTTAGTATTTCAAAAACAAAGATGCATGGATCAAAGATCTTAACCTCAAAATCCTAATCTGTTTTAAGTCACTCATCACTCATCACCAAACACTGAAACCCCCCCCCCCCCCCCCCCCCCCCCCCCCCCCCCCCCCCCCCCACCCCCCCCCCCCCCCCCCCCCCCCCCCCCCCCCCCTTACAACAAACACCCCATAACTTGCCCATTCCTTTATTGAATTAAGAGATTTTTGCCATGTTGAAGCCCTAGGTGAAGGGCTAGAAATGTTCTTTCAGCTTCAGAATCCGAGGAACAATGTGTAAGCATTCAACCACGTTTGCCTTCTTAAGCGTTCGCTCACTGGCCTATCTTCCCCTACAGGGTTTTTAAAGTGTGAGGGTTGGGTTTTTTATTTTTGTAATAACCACTGGTAATGTGGTATTTGAAAAAAATCAGTCCACTTCACTCCAGTTTAAAACCCATGCACAAGAAGGCAATTCTGTGTTTTTAAAACTCTTTGTTTCCATATTTTATAAGATTTTTTCAGAGGATAGTCAAGACTGAAAAATGTATATATATACAAAATTAATATATTAGAGTTATCCATAAAGTCACCCTGTCTTTGGGCCTCATTTCATCCCTATCCCTTCTTTTAGTGGTATCCGCAAAGTAATGAAATTATATTAAATCTTGGTATGAAATGCTGAAACTCAGCATTTAATGCACAAGGTTCAAGAGTAATTATAGTAATTGTACATGTAGGAGTAGTGAAAATGTATGTAGCCGCAGTGGTCACGAAAAAGGAAGGATGGATGAAACTCAGTTTACCACCAAACCAGGCCCCCTCCCGCCTCCCCCTACTTCGTGAATGCTAATGTACTATTTTGCAGGTTGTTTTTGAATCTCACCCTGTGTATGACCAAACTCAGGGTTTTGGTGCTGTGTTTTCATTACTTTACATGTAACTCCAATAGTTGGGCCAAAAAGTTGGGTGTGTGTGTGAGAGTTTGTTTTACACAAGCCAGTTCCATAATTCAACAACACAATATAACACCATATTGGCATTCACCTTATTCTTGTGGACTTGGGGCAGGATTTTGAGCTTCTTCTGGCCATCAGGAATTTTCCATATCTCAGAGGTTCATTCTTTGGCTCTACTCTTAAGTGGCTGGGCTACAACGAAAAAATTGCATGACACAGAGACTGAAGACTTCTTAGCAAGCAGGCCTTCAACAGCATTTTCAGACCTCATCAGCCGACCTATGTCCTGTTACAAAAGTTGAAGAATTGGTGTGAACTTTTAGGTATCAACAAACAAGTCAAAACACATGGATTCTTTTCATCACAGCAGAAGTCAGCTACTGGGGTCAGGAATCACGGACCAATTGACAAATTGGACTCATTGTTGAGCTTCATACTAGGTATAACCAGTAATTTTTCCTCCTCCTTCCCCACCTCAATTTTGTGATATATATCGATGTAGCTGATGTGGTGTTCATTTGTAAGGCCCATTTAGCCAAATCTACATACTAAAGAACTATGAATTCTTTCTAAGAATCATTCTCTAAAAAAAACGCTGCATACAGCTCCACTCCTTGAAATTCAAAAACTTGGCAAATAAGTCAATGCACAAGAAACCTTCTTAGGATTCCCTGTGGGACTACCAAGAAGAACTTGAATAAATTTCGCTATGTTCAATGGGGTTGTTTTGGACAATGGAAAGATACAATGATCCCTGAGGCTCTGTTTCACAATGGGAAAATTATAATAAAAAATTGAAATAGTCGTCCCATGACGATTCCCTTGGAGAGCTGTCCCTCGACGTCTCGTTAATTTCAACTTCAATTATTCATCACATGTTTCCACTCTTTTCCCAACTGCAGAGAATACCAAAAGAGTTTGTTGTGATGGGTAGTTGTACTCATTGTGATATCAAGGTTCCAGTGACCAACTTCCACTTCATAAATCTGACGTTATATATCTGGGACTTGCAGAATCTTAGACCTTCTTACATGCCGCACAACTAGACTACTAGGTTCACTGTGAGAGGAATTACTTCATGTTGCAATCAGTTGCTGTAAAGCTTGGAGCGATTTTCAAGTTTTCTCCAGGTCTTGTACACAAGCTTAACTTGTCAAAAACTACAAATTCGTTTGATTGATAAGTTGGGCTCATATATATGCAGCTGGCGATGGTGGGTGGGCCGAGAATGCGAGTTAGAGGGCGTTGTGGGACATCCAAATTATGGCTGGTGACTGTAATCATAGTACTAGCGCTTTTGCAGCTTCACGTCATGGTGGGTGTAGCTGCTACACGAGTGCCATCCGCACTCCTCCATGAGAATTCTTTCAAGGTATGTGCAGATTATATCAATCTGTATCCATCTGTTTCTTTTGGGATTAATGGTCAGCTCAATTTTTGTGTGTTACAAGATTATATTGTGTTTCAACCGGTTGGTACTAATTGTATTAATGACCGCTCTTCTCACAATAGAGTACTAGAAGTAGTTTCTCTGAACTGAAGCTGCTTCTAGTTAAACTCGAAGGCCATATCGAACTTAGCTTGGAGAACATTAGTACGTGAATTTATAAGGACCTGTACTTTTCTTACAATTAAACTTGCAGATCATCTGCAGCTGCAAGTTCTCAATATTGATCTGTAACAATTCCTAGGAGAGATCATGATAAATCCCGATCATCTTCTATTAATTCACGGTGTGAGGAAGCTAGCTAGCTAGCTAGCTGCATGATTCGTCGACTGACTCATCCAGCTCCACATGATGACACCCACCCAATCCTTGCATGAATGTCGTCAGCCCGCTAATGCTTTTCACAACCAGCTAGTTTGATTCAAAATTTCTTGTCAATTCTTCAAGAATCTTTTTATATTACTAATTAGTGAATTTACATCTTTTAATTAATATTTTTGTGCAATTCCCAAATGTTTCATTTTGCTTATTTATTGAAATTCAAAGGACTTCAATAAACAACTGTTAGTTGGGTCATTTATATTTTAAAACCATCCTTTATTGTATGTGAAATGAACTTGAATTCATTTCAACATGCATGAAAGCCCATGTATATTGATGATTATTATGGCTTAATTTATTTTTTTTTAAATTTAAAACTATTCTTTAATGTGATATGATACATCAAGTTGTACTAAACATTATTTTAATGCTTCAAAATTCTACTAATGATGATTCATCAAAGGTATCTTATGTAGAACAACTATATATATATATATATATATAACATCTCGTAATATTTATTCCCTACAAAATTCCAGGTACAACTTTTTTAGATCATTCCCAAGTAAAGAGGCATGGATCTGTGTCATTTTTGATTTGTGTCTATTAAAGTTTTTTTTCCAACACCATGAACAAATTTTCAATACTTTCTAAATGAATTTATTTCAATCTCTTTTTTTTTTAATTTGAATTTAGATGAATTGGAATTTGGGTTAATTCAATTCAAATTACAATCAATGTATTTGAATTCAATTAAATTAAATTTGAATCCTTTTCAATTCAACTCAAGTTGCATGCAATGTCATTCAATATTTCTATTGAAATGGAACTTAATTTCCTCAAAATCAATTCATTTTTTCATCAATTGATCATTTGATTGTCAATAGTAATGCACAACAACATGAAACCCAAGTTAAGTCATTTCATAATGAAATGATTAGGCATTTACATCTTTAATATCATTATGCAATTTGATTCATTTTTTAATTTCAAATATTTATGTTGAAATTTATAATTTTGTTAAATTTCAGAATGTAAAATCTACTGCATTAATTTAAAATATTTTAATTAAAATTTATTTTCTTAAAATTTTATTTTATTTTATTTTATAATATTTGTAATTACAAATGTGATGAAATTACAGTAATTTTTATATTTATATTTGGGAAAAAATCAAGTATGATAATTTTTTAAATATTTATTTCTATAAATCTCAAAATTAAATGAATTTCACTTCTGAAATTATATAGTTAAAATTCCATTTTAAATTTTTTAAAATTTGAGTTAAATTTTATAATTTAAAAATTCAAATTTAGAGACATTACATTAGTTCAAGTTTCATAGGTTTTTTTTTTTAAAAAAATTTAAAAATCAATTTTAAATATTACAATTCGATCTCCATTTTTTCATCAGTTAGTTTTGGATATTTCAATTGTTGTTGCCTACTTTTATTTTATGTAAAACATTATAAGCAACAAATGAAAACATGATTTTCATGACATATTTCCATTTTTTATTAATTCAATTCATAAGAATAATTAATAATATTGCTAAAACTTATTTGAATGTTATCACATCATTAAAAGTAACATTATAGTCATAATCAATTATATCTGAGTTGAACAACTCCACATCGATGTCACATGCATTACATGTCCAATATAGTTTTTTCTAGTCAAAATAAACATACTTAGTTTTTATTTTAATCAAATTGAACACAATCAATCATTTCATAGAAATGAATTTGATTATACAATCATGTTATTTTTGTTGATTCTAACCAAAAAAGCATGTTTTTATAGTAGCAATTCAATGAAATTCAAAGTCAATGGAATTTGGTTTACATTTAATTTATATGAATTCAATTCAATTCTTCAATTGAATTTAAAATCAATTAAACTAAATTTGAATGCAAATTAAGTTGTGTCCATTGTCATTCAATCTTTTCATTCAAATGGAACTTAATTTCCACAAAATCAATTTTTTTTCCTCATTAGTTGATTGTCATTAATTGTGCAAAGGAACTAGAGCCCAAGTACATAATATGAAGAACTTCCTTCAAGAATAAATGTTTTTTGTTATAATATATCAAACGATAAGTTTATAATTCCATGAAAATTGAATGTTTTACTGCGTTTATTTGTATAGTTTACCCAAGGGGAACATTATGTGTTAAAAATTTATAGTACATGTGTTAGACAAGGTATTGTTTAATGGGTATTATGTGAAGGATCCCATATAAGATTTCAAATAGGATCCCACCTTACTATTATCTAATTTTCCAATATGCACATGTTTAAAGCATTTTAAATTTAATTATAACTCCTTATTTGCATGAAAATTTGATACTATATATTTATTTTCAATTTTCAATTTTAATCTTTGAAGTTGTGAGTAACAATGAAGATGCAATTGAATATGATTCGACATGTGATGAAACTATGTTTTTCAACAGAGGTATCACATTATTCAATTAGGTAATTGGGAGATGGTAAAATAATTATTTAAAGTGCAAATTTCTTCAAAATGATTCAAATGTCAATGGTGAAGAGGGATTCATCACTTCACATTCTTTCACATTTGATTATTAATTCATTTACCAACCTACTGATTGAACCTACTAATAATTAACACCTAAATGTTTAGTACATATAATATATTTTTTCCACAAGTGTTTTTCTAATATAGGGGATTAATATATCATGATACCATGTCTTAATTATGTTTTTATGTATAAAATAAACATAATTTTTTTTATTAAACTAATTAAATTGTAATCTCAACCCAACAAGGGTTGTCAAAATAATGTGACACATTTTTACGTTGGTTGTCACATCAATGTCAATTATGATGTGTTAGTGTGTATTTTATTCATGTATTTTGTAAATTAAATGAAGAGTGTCACCTAAGGGTTTTTTTCACATACAATGTTGAAGCCGAAAAGGCTACTCATGTGTAAATTTTAAATTAAAGTTTATAATACAAAACTTCCTCTAGTGTAATTATAGGCATTTTGTTTTATTTTTATGTCACTATTTGGCTGTGGTCTTCATGTAAGGTAAAAGGCATTTGGGCCATCAAGAATATTTGAAGTATATGTGTTTTGGCATTCATAAAATTTTGAACATAAGTGATATCATCATATTTTTGGTGATATTGGTATTGTGACCATTTGTATTTTGATGATGATTATATTTTGAACATTTATATCTTGGCAACACAGTCAATTAAAAACACTTAATAGGCCCAAATTTTCAATGCCTACTTGATATATATTACCATACATATTAAAAATTTGAAATACTCAAAGCAACAATGTCGAAACTTAAATATAAAAAAGGCTTCTCCAAGGGAATCAAACCTTGACCACAAAGGTATTGCCCATGGAACAAGGAAGTTCTTTAACCCTCCACACATTAAAAAAACCTATTAAACAACCCAACATTGAAACATGCAATCCTAACACCCAAGAAAATACCCACTTGTTTTCTTGCCCAACATAAAATGTATATTGAATTACCTACATGAGTATCACATATGAAAAAAAAAACCCCCATATGTTGACAATTACAAGCAATGTAAAATAATAATACACAAAGTGAAGACAAAAGCTTTAGAGGAACAACTCTATTACAATGTTTCAAAACAAGTTGAATTTGTTGCAATTTGAGAAACTAACAAAACATGACACCTCAAAAACAAAAGAAGTATTAAACAAGTATGCCTTACAACATTAGCACTCTACCAATTTGCTTGGTACCTCACCTTCAAATCTTTCCAACTTATAATATCATCATACAGAAAAATAGAAAGGCTAAAAAACTATGGTTGAACATACAAACACAAAAATTAAGATGTGTAATCAAATGTTTCCATGACCTATTTTTCCCATGGAAATCAAATTTTGGAATGTCCTTTTGTCCTCAACTAAACCCAAGACCTAAACCATAACTATCTCAACAAGTTTGTATTCATTCAACTTTTATGACAAAATAGGGAATTGTTGACATTCATCCACAAACTTGAAACATGGTCCTAATTCAATATCTTCACCATCATTGGCTTTACATTGTGAAATATGGTTAAATAAAATATGAAGATTGCATGTCAAACAACTACAAGTTCAAGAGTGGATGAACGAACCAACTTTGGTCTTTTTTGAAACACAAAATGAAACTTTGATCATTTCCAAATGAATTGGAAATGCCACATTAGATATCTTTTCACTCAACTAATACTAGGGATAAACCATTCCCAATGCACTCATGATCCCATTTTTTGGGAATTTCTATTACAGTCCTAAAATCAAATTTTGGGTTGTATATGTCCAAGCCTATTAAACCTTGGTTGCAATTGTGATTGCATCAACGTGGTGAATTGCAAATCCATCATTAGATTGAATGTGACAACAAATGTTCAATCACCAATCTTCAAGCCAAAAACCTCTTGTTGATGTGCAAAATTAAACCACCACATTAGAGGTAGCTAGTCACGTGAGTGGTTGATCAAAGAATTGAAAATATCAAACAAAAAATCTTCAAAGCAAAAATATGGATCAATGTATGAACAAAGTACTTAACTTCTATAGGCTTAACATCATCCACAAATTCAACAATGAATGCATTTCAACACTATGCAAACTTGAACAATGTGTGCACCACCTTCAACATTGACAAAAATAAGGTAGACCAAAAATGAACTTAAGATCACCAAATAAAAGCAAGTTGTTTTGAATAATTTTGTTTTTCATTGAATCCAAATGCATTTTCACAATGAATGACTTGTACTTTGACATTTCCCATTTCAAAAGGCTTAACATGTTAATCCAATGTGTTTTCGCATTTTTAAGTTTAGTTTTTGACCTTTAGTAATCAAGGTTTTTACAAGTTTCAAAAACTCAAGGCATTTTTTGGGCAATGAAAAAGGAATGAATATAAGGATTATGACATTGCTTTGGTGCAAAACACCAAAATTAGTAGGTTTAAAGAACCAACAATTGTTAAGTTCATTTAGTGTGCACATATAGTGCACATTGATGAAAGAAGGAGTTATGTTTTCCTTTAATACTTGAGTAGTGACACCTATGTAATAACCTCAAAACACATAATCATCATTTCAATTGGCACATACCCACCAAGATGCAAGCTACTTTGCAAAACAATGGCAAGCTTGATGCTTCCAATTGTTGGCATTTGCACCCATCTTGACACATTCAAGGGTATGTCAAATTGGAATACAAAGTTAGTTTTTCATCACATAACATGCATGTTGATCCATTGTTGATTGTCAATGATCATCATTTCATCTACATTTACAACAAAGAAAATAGATTCTTACACATTAAAAATCATCTTTTTTGAACAAGGCCAACATTAACATCTTTGGACCCAACACCATTTACTTTTGTAACACCACTTTATGGGGAATCTTTTGTTTCACATAACAACATCCAATTTTTTTATATACATAAACCAACCTTTCATTATCATGCTACATATTATGCTTTCAAATAGAATGTTAAACCATTCCATATCCTCATCATGCCCATTTGAGATCTTACACAAACTTGGGTTTCAGTGTTTGGCTCTCTGCCTATCTAGTCATTTCATCATTTTGTATACTTTCATAGATGTTTTCCTTGATATTACAATTGGGTTAGACTAATGTTGTGTGATTCTTAGTTTTAAGAAGAACCTTTGATTTTGATTTCAAAAACTTTATGGGGCCGGTTCTTATTTTGATTATGTTCCTTTCATTTATAAAATTGGCACCTAGTTTTGGATGTAGTTTTTATAATGTGGAGGTCAATTTTCGTTTCGTTTTAAAAAATAAATTGAAATCAACTAATTTTTTTGTTGTAAAGTAGGTTTAAATAGGTTCTAAGTATTTTCTTTGTTAAATTCCACGACACCAAACATGACCACAAAATCATAAGATTAAGAAAGCAATGGCTAATAGTTGTTGATTGCAATAATAAGAAAACTAAAATGATGACCAAGACCACAAGATCCTCAAAATTAGAAGGGTCATGGTGGGTATTTACTAGTTATAACAATGAAAAAACCATGGTAACAACAACCAAGACCATAAGAAAATGAAGAGAAAAAAGGTGATGGCATACATGGGCAATGGCAAGCTTTAACAATGAGAAAAACACCAAAGCAACAACCACTAACATAGGTTACAATAACAAAAAGAATGTCATCACAAACATTAGTGCAACAAAAAAATCACAACACAATGGGCAATGGCATAGCAAGTAGCAACGAACAATGAAAAAAATGCAGCCATGGAGGAAAGCTTCAAGCTTTAAGCTTTGACAACAACCCACCACCCTTAAACCTTAACCCTAAATTGGAACAAGAATCATTTTTTTTCAAAAAATTGGCCTAAATTTGATTCTTCATACTTTAAAAAAAGGGGGGGAAGGTTCCGAGCTGATTCTTATAGTTTCCCTCAATCTCAGTTCCAAATCCTATTTGGTTCCACATCTTAAACCCAAGGTTTGATTAGGTTCTGAATAACTGAAATGAACAACAAAGGGTACTTGGTTAACTTGGGTATCTACACAACACTAGTTTGGACCTCCCCCATTTGATAGTTTTGGTTTGGCTTGTTGCATATATGGTCAATTTATAAACTCTACGGTGATGATACATTTTATGTGATGCTCCAATGAAGGGAACACAGGGCAATTCACAACATGATTTGGGATGCCTTTGCTTTCATTGCTAAAGATATTAAATTTTGTGTGAATAGACAAACATCATCATCATTTTCCTTCAAGTTTTTATCACCTTTCTTCCAATCCTCATCTTAACAAGTTGTTATTATGTTCATCACATATGAGGTTCATATTTTGATTAACATCGTCATTGTTAATCCCATTCTAGCAAATTTAATTTTGTAAGCTACTATTTTGTTAAAAATTGGTCAAAACAGCTACAACCTAAGCAAAAAACAAACTATACTAAAATCAACACCTTGGGGATGTGTTTCCCCTGATCTTGCTATAAAGATTTTCAAACTTGAACACCAAAATGCCGACAACTTGTTTCATTACTATGTTCATAAGGTGTGATCTGCAAGGGTTTTTAAGTCTTTCCTTTCCAGATTTTGTGCTCATTTTATAGACAAAAAAATGTTAGTGGCTCTTCAAGGAGTTTAAACAACTTTCATCTTAAAATTAGCTTAAATGACAAAAAAAAATGTTAATAGCTCTTAAAGGCGTTCAAGTTGCTTTCATCTATATGAACTATTATTGTTGAAACTTTTATAAGGTTATTGTTCTTTCAAGTTTTGTAGGTCCATTTCTTTGTCTAACCTTCCTCATGTAATAAATGAGGGCTTCCAACATAAGTTATTCTTTTGCACCCCATTGGGTTGTCCCCACTACTCTTTTTAGTAGCCCCATTTGTGCATTTGCATTTTTGAATGCTAGATACTCCCCTCTTGCTATTCCTTCCTACCCCCTTCCAAGTGGGTGTATTTTTTTTATTAAATTTGGAAGGGTTTCATGTTTTAGACTCACCCTTTATATATATATATATATATATATATATATATATATAATGAAACTATAGCAATTGCACTTGCATTTATGGTAATGACTATTCCAATTGCATCCTTTATATTAATTAGGATCACTATTCCAATTATGAGTATGTAAAAAATATATCCAAAAAAAGTTTTGGTGTTACATGTACATATATAACCCCCAATGTGTCATTGATAATTGCATTAAAAATATTCTAACAAGTTTGCTATTGTCTTTAATGGTCATTCAATTTTTTTGTCAATTATAATTCATTGTAATGGAATTGTGCAACACAAGTTCCAACTAATGTTGGACTCTTTTCACCAAATCACACCTGCAAATCTTATTGATGTCCAGTGATCCATAATTCATTTCGATATAACAACCAAAGGTGATCCTTAAGGAAAAAAAAACATGTCATTACAAGCTCTAAGTAACATTGGACCCTATATAAGTCATAGCCACGAACCCTAAACAAGGATCAATACTTTCAACCCTAAATAGGGATCAATACTTTCAACCTAATCGTTCTTGCCACACATGAATCTTTATTCACAATCTAGTACCCCTATTGACTCCATCAAACCTTATATTGGTGATCATTTGATGAACAAAATTTCTTTTGCTTTCTTAAGAGGAGCTTCACCTATGCCCCCCTATTTGTGCCTCTAGCAGCATTTATCACCATGTAACATCTATCTATGAAGCAAGGCAGTTTGTTTGTTTTGTTTTGATTGTACTTATGAGATCCACCAAACTTGGATGCTTCAGATCGTGTGTGTTCTGGGTGTCTTTGGAAAGCTCTTGATGAGGAGGGCGGGGTGCATGGGCTTGGTTCCATGATGTTTGGACTTGCGGTGCAAAAGTTCTTGAATATTGAATGATTTCTTCTTTGAAAATTAAATTAAACTAAATTGTAGCTGAAAATTTCGGAGGATTTGGAATGTGGGTTTGGTGTTGTTGGAAAGATCTTGATGAGCAGGATTTAATGTAATTTATTGGTAAGATTTGGATTCATAATGTGGGGGATATTGATTTTTAAGTGATTTCTGCCACTGAAAATTCAAATAAATTCCAAAAAACCAGGTTTTTGAAAGGAAAAAATCAGTCAAGGACGTGGTTACACTTGGGCCAACGGCACAGGCCACACTAATAATATATAATTGACTTCGAATCTCAATTTATATATTAATAACCAGGAAAAATGATAATAATATTATAATTGACTTCAAATATTATTAATATTATATAATAATAACCAGGAAAAATGGGACAAATTGGACAGTATACAGTTTCTAAAAGTGTGGGATTAGGGTCTTTGATTTATGTAATAACCGCCAGTTGGGGCTATTTGAAAAAAAAAATCAACATGAAAGCCCAAAAATTCCAGGTATTTCAAAAAAAAATAAATCAAAGAACCGTCAAGTTTCTCAAAAGAATCAGCAAGGCCTGACAGTTTTTTAGGCATTTTCTTCTGTGACTTTGTCATAAAAAAAAATTGAGAATCATGATTATATATGATAACTGGGTATACTCAGGTTTTTTGATAACCATGGTCATATATCAGAGCCAAATATTTTGATTTTTATGAACATGATGAGTGTCAACTCTGAAACCCATCCTGGTACCCAACTGAGGTTTGGTGCACTTTCTAATACCCACCCAACTCTGGTTTAAAACTGGTCAACAAGAAGGCAATTCTCTGTTTTGTAACTCTTTGCTTCAAAAAATACGTGCAGAAAAGTACATTAGCATTCAAGGGAGGGAGTGGCGGGGTGAAACCCAGAAAAAAGCCATCAACTTTGGTGGTAAACTGAGTTTCATCCTGTCTTTCCTTTATCCTGAGCGCCGCCTCCACTGCTGCTACATATATTTTCACTGCTCTTACCTGTACAGCTACTGTAATTAGTTTCGAACCTTGTGCATTTCATATTGAGATTTAATAAAATCTCCTTACTTATAAACTAAAATCAATAATAAAGAGGTAAAAATAGATATTATAATACCATGAAAAGAAAAGGAGCGTATATGAGAACATCTCTACTTATCAACCATTAAAATAGTATTGGTCTCATGATGATTCTCTAGGAGATCCGTCCCTAGATGTTTTGTGAATTCAACTTTAATTCATAGGAAATCTTAAAATCATGGTGATTAGAAAACACCCAAAAGACTTTTTTTTTGGGGCCATACTCTGTTTATTGTCTCCTACATGCCATCGCCAGCAAGCTCCTATTATGCATTCAAGTCTAATGCAGTCACCAACTCACCAATGGACTATGGTAGTGTGCATTGTGGTTACCACATGTTTAGTGGTTTTTACTGAATCATCGATGCTTAATTGTTGCCAATGCTTAATGGTTGTTGCCGATGTTTAATGGTTGTTGATAATTCTTAATTGATGCCAATGCTTAATGGTTAATGTTGATGTTTAGTGGTTTAATGGTTGCTGCCAATGTTTAGTGGTTGTTTAATGGTTGCTCCCCAATGCTTAGTGGTTGTTGCCCATGTTTAGTAGTTGTTTAGTGGTTGCTACCAATGCTTAATGATTTACCAATGCTTAGTAATTACTTAATGGTTGTTACCAATGTTTAATGGTTACTTGATGGTTGTTACCGATGCTTAGTGTTTGCTTAGTGGTTGCTACCCAATGTTTAATGGTTGTTACCATTGCTTAATGTTAGTGCAAAGGTCACTACCAATGTTAAGTCTAGTTTATTGGTCATTGTTTAACTCTAATGCTTAGTGTTCATTACCAAACTCTAATGTTTAATGTTCATTGCTGAGTCATTGACACTTGGAAGTTTATGGTTTTTGATTTGAAGTGAAAATTTTTAATTTTAATTTTTGTTGTTACATTTGCCATGGCATCACCCTTAGTTGTGCCCAAAAATTTCAAATACAATTTTTTTTTCTTTGATTGTGTTTCCATAGATCCTTTTGTTGTTGCAAGTTCTAACCAAAATGCTGAGTATGTTGTCATGGTTATTGATCCAACCCAAGTAGAGGTAGATTTGGCAAATATTAAGGAAAAAAAAAAAATGTATGAAATGAACCATCATTTCCAAAACTCATGGGTTGCAAAACTGCCTTGGATAGAGTTTGTCATGGTTGTTGATGGGAAAGTCACGCAAATTAAATGCAAAGTGTGCATTGTCATTGAAGGGTGAAATAAATTCCTTGTGCCTAAGTTGGATTCATCATGGAAACATGTTAGCCAAAGGAAGTCCACAATTGCATCAGCAAATGTGGCAATTGGGGATTTATATTTTTTGAAAACAAATCAACATGTGTTTAATGAAAAGTTGCATGTGCAAAGAGGTAAGGATTCTATTTAATAGCAAGTTGTTGAAGGGGTTTTGGTGGAAAGGAAAAAAAATTAATGCAATTTGCATTCATTTTCCACCTACTTTCCTAAGGTAGACCCATGACTAAATATGAACAAATGTAGTCCTTGTTTGCAATCCTGAAAATGCCTAACAACCTTTTTAAATACTAAAATGATTGTGCAGGTTGGGAAATTGCAAAAGCTTTGCACTATGTGGTATTAATTACCACTAAATAGGCAATTTTGGCCTCAAATTTCCTTCCTATTTTTGTAGATGAGGTGACTATATAGTTGATAACCAGAATTGGATTTTTGTCCATTGTTATGTGGTTGTAGGTTGGAAATAAATGCCCATTTTGCTCACACTTGAGCATTTGGTTAAAGGTGGAATTGCTAGCAACATAAAAAATGTGATCTTGGTTGCTTTCATTACATATGGTGGTTTGATTGATGAATAGATTTTTGAATGTCTTATGTGTTTAGGAGTTGATGGTGTTTCCACATTTCAAGGGGTTTAATCAAGAATTACTACTTTGATGAAAACCCAACAAACACCTTTCCTCATCATAATCCATTGTATAGTACATAGAATGAACCTTGCAGTGCAAAGTTTGTTTTCCATGCTAGCACCTTTGAAACAAGTTGGGAAATAATACAAGACCTTGATTGTTAAGATGGCAACTAATAGTGGGTTTGTGGAAGCAACTAGGACCAATTTGGTGAATTTATGTGATATTGGTACAATTTTGGGTTTACCATGTATTTTACCTATGTTGGAATCTATAAATGCTTTGATGAAATTTGCTTAGGCCAAGGATGTTTTTTGTGTGTGATTATATTACAACTCTTAAAATTTGCCAACCCGATTTATACAAAATGTACATTGATCCCACCACTTCATTTTGACCTTAATTTTTTTAAAAATTCACAAATGTTGTTACAAATACATCTTGTAAAATTACTCAAGATTGGGTGATTGACCTAAATGATGGGACAAAACACTTGGCTTTTTGCATCATTGGACAATCTTACATGGTCCATTATGTTGATTCTTTAATTGGCATCCATTTTATAGTTACTCATGGGGGTTTTGATCAAATTATCACATATGTGAAAGTTCACTGCACTGTTGCCTATGATTTGTTGGTCACTAAATTAGAACAAAGGTTTCTAAATCATGAATTGATGAATGCTCTTGGTATTATCTACCCACAATACTAGTTACAACCAAATTGTGAGTCCACTTTTGTGGACCATCTATCCTTAATCAAACGACATTATTACATATCCCAAAACCTTCGTGTTGACAACATATGAGTTTTTGAGGCATTTTCAAAAGATATTTTGGATTTACAAACCTCTCTTTTCAAGCTGATTATGAAGAATCACATTTCTAAAGCTATGGCAGAACCTAGAGATGAAAATCTAATGACTAAATTGTGGTGTCAACTTGTCACAAACAATCTATTGGTTCAACATTTTTCTAAGTTTATGCAATTGGTTGAACTAGCAGTTATTCAGGTCATTAATAATGTGGACGATGAAAGAACCTTTTCCACTTTAACTTTTATGAAATCCAAGTTGCGGAATCAATTGGTAGGGCATTTGGATATTGTCATCTACATGTTTGCTCAAGATTTCTTCACTAAAAAAACTTTTCCTTTCCAAGTTGCTATTATGGATTGGAATGATGGAGACAAGGTCAAGATAGGAATGAATGCATGAGTATTGGGTTTTGTAGTTCTAACTTGCATTTTGTGGATTGCAGGTTATTATTTTGCGTTGTTTTGTTGTTGAGCCAGGCTTTGATTTTTTTTGGTGATGTATGCAGTTTTCTTGTATGGGCTTGAACCTTGGAATATATGAAGCCGAAAGATTTTAACTTGTAAGTTGTAAGTGTGTTTTCTACCTTACACAATCATGTTTTGTTTATATATCACAATTATAACATTGTCAAGCTGCTACAAGTACTTTGGGTTGCTATGGGTACTTTGTGCTACAATGGGCAGGGCCCTTATGACTAGGGTTCAAATCCCTCACAAGGTGCATAGAATAAATACTCTAATTGAAATTGTTGAAATTGTTACATGTCATCAAATTTCATAACATAATTTTTTGCTAGATGCTTAAAATTTGAACACCATTTCATGTGTGGAGCCTACTCTTTGTACACATAGAGGTCCAAGGAGGAGGCACTGCCAACCTCTACAACTTCAAAATTATTTGCCTAATTTACATTTTACTTTTTTTGGGGTTGTAGTATAACCACCTACATCACACTGAATATTTTTGCAAATAGCCATAAAGGCTTCGCCTTGTCACATCCCCTTGCCACTCGTGCTACAAATTTTAAAACATAAAAAGAAACACTGTTGCGGTGGCTGGTAAAAGGCAGAGCAGTGCAATGCTGTGCACCTGCACAAAAGAGTGTAATAAATATGATCTGACTGCTGCTGACGGATGGATGACGGGACAGATGGATGAAATGATGCTTCACGACGTCCTTTACTATATGTAATTGGTCCAGATGGTTCGCTATTAGTAGTCCCCCGTTTATTTGCTGGTCCAGTTTCAGTTTTATGGGTGGGGTTGAAAAAAAAGTAAATAACTAAACTCGGATGTGAAAAATATTTTTGCAGGGTTGTATCCTGAGCACCGCTGGAGATGATGGTCTTACACCTTGGACTTCAGACTCCGCCGTGGCTTCAGAGGGTGGTAATGCCTTCTCAAGCCATTACCTTACACATAACAACCTTTGGAGACTTTTTTGCTTCATTAAATGAAAGCAGTTGCTTAGCATAAAATCTGGCGAATTTGGGTCAATTTTTTTCATGAATTTTTTTTGTATAGGTTGAAGTCATATTTTCCAGATCAAAATTTGATGAAATTTCGCCAAAAAAAAAAAACATTGGGTGGAATCCATTAAATGACAAGCTTTATATGTTTCATTGGAATTCATCAGTCTTTTTTTTTTTGGGATGAAAAATCACGAAAAGGCAACTCAACTTTCTGAAAAGGAAATATTCATTTGCAAATTTTTTTTTAAAAAACATTCACCTAAAAGCAACAGAAAACGGTCTTTTTAAGGAAATAATTGGCTATAGTTTGAAGAGCTCCTTGAAATAATGTTAAAATTGAAACCCTAGCTAGTTACTAGTTAAGTCAAAATCTGACTAGTGACGCTTGTTGCCCTGGCTCCATAAAGAAATTAAAAAAAAAAAAAAAAAAAAAACAGACACCCTGCCAACAAAAAAAACTAACAAAACAATGATTAAATTTTATAAACTTTTATCACAT
>Ga0116231_10008290_pt1 | contig 18330 bp, 9 predicted proteins | sample S1TSphgellanicum_2_FD_89695 | JGI IMG/M metagenome (GOLD analysis project Ga0116231, IMG submission 89695) | Host-associated microbial communities from peat moss isolated from Minnesota, USA - S1T2_Fd - Sphagnum magellanicum MG | ecosystem: Host-associated > Plants > Peat moss > Unclassified...
AAAATTGATGTAACCAATAGGATGAAATTTCTAATAATTGCATCATAGTTGTGAAAATGACCAAAATAGTTGAAAGTTGGTCTTGTAGTTACAAATATTCTCAAATCTAGTCGCAAACGACTATAAGTCGCATGTAGTCATGAATTGAATGGTTACATTTTGGTTGATTTCTACTAGTGATCTTCATGACCAAAACTTGCATTCCTTTTTTAGTTCGATAATCAAACTTTTTTTCCATCTCCTTTAAGGATTGCTTTAGACACATGCACAAACTACATGGATGTTGACATTGATTTTGTTATAGGTACATGCAACCTATTAATTGACAAACAACATACAAGTCATAAGTCATTTAGGTGAGAGAATGGAAAACCTAAATTCATTTCAAATTCTAATTTTCACAGAGATGAAATCTGAATGTACTTACATGTGTAGCATGAACTTAAACAACACACCTTATAACCTTCAGGGTGATTGTAAACATAAGCATATAGCAAAGGGAAAACCCAATGTTCATCACAGTGGGGATACAGTCCAGTTCAGTAAATACACAAACATTTGTAGTGATGCACTTAACTATATGTTTTTTTTTTCCCAATTTTGGTTAGGTCTAGTAAATACACAAATGGTTGTAATGATGTAATTAACTATATATATATTTTTTCGGTTTTACATGACCTTGTTTGATCTTTCAACTCTGCACTAAATAAAGATATATGGTAAACTTCTGGACCTTTTGCTTCAAAGTTTGAACTTGATTATTGCCCAATAATTGATTGGTTTTATAGGAAATTATAAGAGAGTTGTAAGAAAGTTGATGATATAGCCCCTTTGCTCTCCCCCCACCCCCCACAACGCATGGACTCACCAACAATTGACCAAAAGAAAAGAAGCCAAATGAGCCAGACGGAGAGATCCAGAAGTCGTGCTGGATAACTTTCATACATAATAAATTAGCTTACAATTGGTCAATTGGTATTAAGGAATAAAGTTTAAACAAAAATTTATTGTTTACTCACAATTCCTTCTTATTGCGATGGTTTGGTTTGGCCTGCAACATAGGAAGCATAACTTAGTAAATTACATGTTATTACCCTTAATTCATGTATTTCTTTCAATGTCAAAGTCCCCCAAAAGTTGCCTCATTTTATGATACTTTCCTTCTTCCATTGGTAGGCTATGTAACATTATGAACGAAGCTCCTGCTCCATTCTCATGTCTCATCTATTACTTCCAAATACCTCTGGGTTGGAAAAAAATGGGGAAAATTCAAAAACTAAGGGAGAAAAACAAAGAGCCCAAAATAAACTTCCCCCCCCCCCTCCCCCCCCCTTTATGCTTTTATGATGAGTCCCTTATAAAGTTCAAGTATGTGGTGTGTTCATTTTGTCATAAAAAAACCCCATATACACATAATCATATTGTTGAAGATTTCTCTAGCAAATGATTCGTGCACACACAAGAAACAACAACAATAGAGCAAAACAATGAAAAAAAAGTGACTTTGTAAGTGTTATTCATAGGGAATTCACTAGAAATGAAAACAAACAAAATTCAAAATCACCATAGTATTTGTATAAATATCGAACTTTAAAAGATGACTTATTTTATTTTATCTCTGGTTTATAGCCAAATATGGCTAAATATTTCTAGGGACAATTGTCTCTTATTCATTATCTTCTATGGTGATTGCCATTTTGGCAATAAGTAAAAATTCTGGGAAAAAATATTAAGCTCCTAACCTTAACTGTGAATTAACATTCTAGTTCAAACCCTTGGACAACAACACCTTATTTTAGCCAAAGCTCCTGCCTTTGTTTTTTATTTTGCAATTGAATCAAGAAAAGAAATTGAATGATGTTATCTGGGTAATAGGGTTTAGGTAATGGGAGCAGAATAGGAAGTTGAGAGGAACGGGCAACAGGCCTGGCGAAAATGCACAATGATGTGTTGTGGCTAAAATCTTTGAGTAAGTCTTGAGCTTGTGACGTGTTCCACAAGTGTTGTAATCCTAACCTTGGGCTTACGACCAAGGCAAGGGCTAGCAAAGGTGTGGGCCAAGAATGAAGCTCGGAAGTCATATTTCATGTTCCCGAGAATGTAGGAAAGTGTGAGGGAATGAACCCTCACATTCCCAAATGAGCTCCCACTTTGGGAGTTGGAGTCCCAATGGACTCCCGAATCTTTAGAGGGCAATTGTAGGGGCCAAAACTCATTGGATGGAAAAAATTTTTATACCATTGAAAAGTTTTTAGAACATAGATGTCTAAAATGGGTTCGCATGACCCATTTGGGCACTTAAAACATAAGTTATGGCTAAAAGAAGGGCAAGGAGTCAAATTGTTAATTTGACTCTAGACCACTAAAAGTCAAGAATTGCCCTGATTTCCTTACATGCATGTGACGTACCATATATTTTTGGAAATTTCTTAACAAGGGTTACAACTTTGCGTTAGACTTCATTTCTATCAAAGGTTTACACACAAAGTTATGGGCTTCCAAAGTTGCAGGAGTCCTAATTTTAGGAATTTTGGGACTTCAACTTTGGAGTCCCGAGACAAAATGATATTTGGGTGCTAGCCTTGTGGCTAGGCACAAAAATTACTATAAGGGGGAAGGTGGTGGCTTCCCCCAAGTTCAGGCCGTGGTGAATCTTGTGTGTCCGTGTTTGCCCGTGGTTCGTTTGTGCACCAAAAGTGCTCCAACTATGCATTAATCAATTTGTTGTTTGGTTTTTGTAGGTCCATGTGAGTAATTGACTTGCTTGTCACTATTCCTAATATCCATCCTGGAGCTCCAACACGCCCCTGTACCCCCAAAGTGTTACGAGGCAAGGAATGTGCCCCAACTCCTTGTCCTTTTGTTGTTTTCACCCTTTGGACTCATAGTTGAGTCCATCAAAGGAGTTGGGGGTGCGTCAACAAACTTTTGTCGTTAAATTCTCATTCATTCATTCAAAGAATGGGAAGTCGACAAGTATCTTTTAGGACATTTTCTTTTATTACAAACAAATTAATCAAATTTAAACTCATGTATTGATAATTTTTATTATTATTAATTACGTCCTTGTTTTTCCATGTTTTTCATAAGCTATGTATCCATAAGTTTTTGTTTCTTGGAGACAACATTTTCCAAGATTTTTTTTCTTAATTTTTAAAATTTTTCCTTTACATTTTCCTTCTCCTCATAGAGTTTCATTAGTTTCCTTGTGACATTAGATTTTATTTGTTGAGGTTGTCGCAAATTGCATTTTAAAAAACAATTCTGATTTTTTGAACAATTATTTAGATTCGTAACAAGCTATTTATTTAAAAATTATTTAGGTGCACAAACATATGAGAAAGCAAAGAGTCTTTCACGATTTGGAATAGTAGGTTTCGAAATCCAAAATGAAGACATATGTTTCCCCCTTTTTTTTTTTTTCCTTTGGTTTTTAGGTCTAACCTTCATAATAATAAAAGCTTTTTAACATTTCAATCCTGAAAACCACCTTTTTTTTGCAGGGTCCAGGGGGAAGGGTGGGGCATTTAACTCATTTAGGACTGTTGGCTTGGAGCATTAGCATTGGAGAATGTGGAAGTGTTGGAAACGAAAGTCAACATTCTCAACACACAACTATAGGACTCTAAGGTAGTTTAAAATTATTTATTATTTTGAAGAGAGGCTTCTATAAGAGAAAACAGATGGGTCTTCATGGAAAAGTAATTGTTACCCAATGTTTTGTTATTACACTGAAAATTCATTTTTTAGCTGATTGATTTTCTCCTTCAACCTAGAGGGTTTTAAATGAAGTGGGAAAATGATTACAGGGAGGAATTGGTACAACAACAACAAAAGAACAAAGAGGTGGTTGCACCCAATTGGTTGAAATTTCCAAAAAGAATGTATCAATTTTTATCAATTTGATGACTTATTAATGTATGTTGTGCCAATGTTGGTCATATTTTTTTCATTGATTTAATATTGATAAGATGTCAAATGGTTTAATATTATATCAATACCATTTTAGGATGTGTTGTTACAATGTCACCTTAACATCATATCAAGGATTCTATCAACATTGAATGTTGAACATATTGTTAAGGTGTTGTAAAAGCACTCATGCAAAGAGGGCGCACGTTTGTGATGCAAGAACTAGTAATTGAAACCAACCCTGCCTAAAAACTAGAAGCTAAAGCCAACTTTGCCCAAAAACCAGTAGCTGAAACAATTGAAGTCCAAAATGCAATAGCCTAAACTCCACAAATGCTCCCTATTACTAACATGTTATTGCTACCAAGCTTGCTTGTAGGGAGAATAAGAGGGACAAAACCATTAGTAAATTACTCCAAGTCTCATGTTGTTATATCAAAACAATACTTGGGCATTTTATGTCAGAAAACTATGCAAAAAGAAATAGCAGACAAAGAAAGGGAAATTAGAAGGTAGAAAAAGGAAGCTAGGACCACATAGTGAGTAGCTACAGCAATTAATGCAAATATCATGAAGATCCAAAAGCAGGTTGAGAAACGAGAAAAAACAATATTCAATAGTGCCTGGTCTCTTACAAATGTGAGGGAAGCGGGAGATAAATTGCATAAGCAAATTGCAATTGATGTGCTAGCCCAAGTGCCTCTTTCTAACAATTTGAATTTTGGTAATACAACACTAAAACAAAGGGACGTTGAAGCAAAGGCAAAAGCTCGGATGTTGGGTAGGAAATGTGTTGCAGTAGGAATGTAGCAACCAACTATTATAGGAAAGCATGAACTTCCTACAAGAATGCAGCAACAACAACTAGGAAAACAAGAAATTCAGGTAGGAAGGTAATAACAAGGAGATCAACAACCACTTGCAAGAGAACATGAAGAGCCTGAACTTGCTACCATGAATGCATCAACCAATCTTTGAATAACATGGGTGGAGATGGGTGGAGATGAGAATATATGACAAAAGCAAGTTTTTTGAGATCATAGGAACAAGTTTTTGAAGAGGAACACAACAAGTGCTTGGAAGAAAAGATCACAACAACAAGAGGATCAAGAGGCAATAAGCTTTTGGGAAGGACACACACAAAGCAAGTTTTTGGGAAGGTTGGAAAGCTAAAACAAGGCAACAAGTTTTTGGGAAGGTTGGAAATAAAGCAGCAACTGGAAAGAACACGAGAAACAAGACATGTTAAAAAAACCATAAAATACATTTCAAAGAGGGATAGACAAGGTTGGTTATTGCTCCTCCTTCAAAATGACACGAGGCTACAATACAACCTAGCTTTGCTTGTTTTGCACTGGCGAGAAATGTTTTTAGAATGAGGTCACAAAGAAGGAGAGGAAGAGCTTTTTGGACAACTTTCTAAAGCTTGGAAGAGAGAGCTCTGGAAAGGTTGGAAATGAAGAAAGGACGCCACCACATTCCAAACCCCTGAGCCTATAAAGTGGCAGCGCCTTTAGCTACTTACTTACTTAGGGTTACCCATTCAATATTTTAGGGTTAGCAAACTACTACATTCCTAAGACCATAGATTGAAAACCTTTTTTTTAGGTTTTCATCATAGCTGTTGGTGTATGATGAACCATTTGGAACAAGAAGTTGAATGTTTTTAACATTCATCTAGTTTGGTTATAAATGAAAACTTGACATGTGTCAAGTTCACATTGCTCATCCATAGGTGCATGTGTTTGTTCATCAATGGTTTTAATGTTTATAAAATTTGTATCCAGAGAAAAGAGGTTTTTTATTTAGAAAAATCACAACTTTTTTGTTTCTTTACCAAATTGAATGATTCAATTGGTGAGAGGTGTGCAACTAGATGGAACACAATTTTGTTTTGAATATCAAGACCATACGAAGAACACCCAAGGTGTTAGAAGGTTCCAATCTCTTAAGTGTTTGGTGATAGGCATTTCTACCCTATAAAAATCTAGGGTTTGGTATGATTGATAATAGTTTGGAATTTGGTATGCACAACAGACACATGAAACACTCAAGTTTTGGCACATCGATACAAAAAATAATAATATATAAACAAGAAACAAAGAGTGAGTCTTGAGAACAAAGACGAACCTCTAAGTGTGATGTCAAATTGCACTTTAATTTCTTATCATTCAAGAACCTGCAAACAACTCCCTTTTTATTTATCTGTGTATTTTGAGAGATCTCCCCCAACAGAAGAACCCCAGGGCGTTATGCTAGGGGAGCTCCCCAATTTTATACGTTCCGATGTTCCCACAGAAATATTTCCTTTCTACAAAATGGGAGAAGGAAATAAAAAAAGAGATGTTTACATAAGGGGAGGTTCCTTTACTTGTGCGTTCTCCTGAGATTTGAGAACGCCCCAAGGCTCATGCCTTCAGGTGCCCCTCCCTCTGGAGAATGCACTCATATGAGAACCTCCCCTACAACATAAACAAATTCCAAAGTCACAAATTACAATTAAAAACAAATCAAGGTTCAAGTGTACCTTCAAAAGTGCATCTTTGTTGCAACCGCAATGTTGGACCACTCCAGACATTAGAAAAGCCACAAAAGTTTGTGGATCCTGAAAGGGCACCATAGTTAGGAGATGCTGGCTTTGGTTTTGTGTCATTCAAGGCTGAGGCACCAGATGCATGGGAAAGATTTTATGTTGTCCAATCACAGCAAGCAAAGCACAGCCTAAGACTGGTGCCATTTGGGGTTGGGATTGGTATGGTGTGAGTGGTGTTGTCAGAAATGACAATGAGAATGGTAGGAGCTATGGTAGAGTAGGGGGGGCCAGTGGTGGTGGTGTGATTTCTTTTAAATGTCGGCAGCCTGGTCATCAGGCAAGAGAATGCCCTTCAAGTGGTGGGGTGGTTATTATTCCAATGGTGGAGGTTCTGACAGATATGGTTGTTAGTTCTAGCAATGGCTTTTATGTGCCATTCGCTATGTGAGATCCCACCCTTCTTAAGCATCTGGCTGGTTGAGGTTTCTCCTTCCAATTTGAATGATCAAAATGGCAAGAGCATGGACACATTGTCGCAAGGATGAGGTGAAGGATCTGAATCAGAAGCTGTTGGCTCCTTAGCTGTGTCCTCAAAATTGAGGATACAAGTTTCAAATTCGCTCTCTACAAGCTAAATGTTCTTTTGTGAACTGTCTTGACTCTCTACTAGAGAGGGTTCCAAGTGCTGGTTGGTGACTTTCAGAAAAAGAAGAGAACAAAAACTGGACAGGATGTCAGGGTTCTTTTTCCAGCTGAGGTATTCCATTCTCTCCTTTAGTCTTGTTCTTCACATTTATTTATCCTCCCACCATGATGTTGGGCTTCCAAATTTATGCTAATATTTTCTTGTGTTTGGTCCAGTGTGTGGTGTAAAGTCCTCCTGTCTCATATCTCTTGATTTTATTTTTCCCATGCTTCTATATTTCTCCCTTTCATGGTGCATAGTTTCTGCTAGTCCACTGTAGGATGTCTTTCTTCATAGACCTAGTCCGTTTACCTTTAGTAGCTAGCACTGTAGCTTGTAGTAATTGTTGGTGGCAAGAGTCCACCAATATAGATCTGCCATGTATTCTCCCTGCTCATGTCATAGCTTAATTCTGTATATATAGAGACCACTCTTTTTGTTCGTCAATTAATCTACCTTAAGAACTGCAGGGAACAATCCTCTTCTGGTATCAACAGTAGAATGAGATTCAAGAGTTTGAGCTGATCAAACATTGTACACATGAAGAAAATGCCTGATAAAAAAAGCAGGGAATTGCAGGTGACAAGCAATCCTCTTCTGTTATCAACAGTGCAATTGAAGATTCTGTGCTTATCAACATTGAAGAAGATGCACAACAAAAAAGCACCTGACATTATGGAGGTTGCAAGTTTTGCAAAACCTGACTTTGGAGACAAATGTGAGATGCAGGAGGATTGTTCATCCTCTTGAATCAGTATCACAATGTGTCACCCTGTTCAATGTACCCATTGTGATCCTAATGTATAGCTGTTGAGCTGAACACTTCGTAGTTGACAAAACATAATAATTTTCATAGAGGCAGACAAGAGTGAGATTCAGGAAGGTGATGAGGAGAAGCTGTTTTCTTTTGCACTTGTGAGGGTATTTCTTTCAATTTAAAGCTTGCATTTAATGACCAATTGTTTATGGTGTTTGCAAATTAAACAGAGTACATTCATTAATGTACGAGATTGACATTGACCCATTTCTGGGAGCTGATGGTGTAATTGGGCATGTTCTGTACTTGGCTAAGACCATATGTGTTGCTCTTGAAGGTCTCTGTGAACATGCATGTGACTGTCACTTTTGTTTTTGCTAATCCTATTCTTGTTTGCTTTTTTGTGTGGTTTCTGTCCTTGAGGACTGTGTTCCTCCTTCTCCTGTTTCCTGATATGTTAGACCAGAAATCCCTATTACCTTATCGTCAGGTCATCTCTCAATTCTTTTGAGGTTGACTTAAACTTCACCCTCAAGTATGGAGAAGTTCTCAGTATTTTGAAGATATCATATTTGATGTTGTTAGTGATCATGGTCAGGAGCTGAAGAAGTCAGTGGTGGGAGTCATGGCAGCTTGTCACTGCTATCAGGATGAAGGTGAGGATCTGACAGTTTGTGAGTAATACTTGTAAGGTTGTGATTGCGACTCACTAAGTGTCAGATCCTCACCACTACCCTCTCTGTATGCCTGTCTATCCCTTGGGCTTAGATGCATGCTTTTACAGGGACAAGCTAAAATGAAATGAAACTTACCCTCACAAGCTTGTTGCAGCAGCTTGAATGAGGATACTATTAACTTTTTCAGTTTTCTATGTCTCAGATGCTAGCCAACATCATGACAGAGACTTCACATTGCTTCTGGAAATGTGACAGAAACTCAGGACACAGATTTTGTATAATAGTTTTCCCAGATTTTCACCCAATTGTTATGTACTTATCTACACCCACTGTTGGGAGCTGGATAGTCATGGCAGATTGTCACTGCTATTTGTGTTGAAGGTGATAGTCTGACACTTTGTGACTCTCATAAGAATATGACTGCACTCATTGTCATGTTACCTTCCAAATTGTTGTCATGGAGATTTCTCTGCAATTTCATAGATACATGCTAAGTTTTGGTTTTGCTGGAACTGAAAGACTGGTAACTTTCGAAGTGTTGTCATGAAGATTTCTCTGCAATGTCCTAGATATATCTTATAATATGATGTGAGTTTTTGGATTCACACAAGTTCGGCTGTCAAGTACATGAGTAGTAGCTTGGAGATGATGTGGTCAACTTCTGTTTTGTTTTACATTAGCCAAGGCTCCACAACACATGAGTAATTTTTCTGCAGCAACCCCAGAAACTGTGGCACAATTTGAGGGACAGAAATGGTGACAGTATATGGTACTTAGACCAATGTGGATTTTGGAAGCAGAAGCCCTTTGCCAGGTTTACATTCTTGTAAGAGGGCTAATCCATTTACACTAAGGATTTTATTGGATTTTTTTTTATTGGATTGTAAGTCCAAAGTCCAAACACAACCTGCAGAGGTGGCCTAGATGAAATTGTTAAGTCTTCTGTGGTCCATTTTTTGTGAATATCCAATTCTGTGGGTAGTTGTTTCCAAAGGTTCCTTTGCATAGATTTTCTGGTTATCCAGACTTTCTTGCAGTTTTTTTCATTCATGTGGGGGATCTCCAGAATGGAAGCTGTTTTGAGTGCCATAATTTTTTCTGCTATGGCAGGCAATATTTTGCAATAAAATTGTCTGCATGAAAACTCCATCCAGTGATATATCCTCATGTGTGCACCTGCTTGTTCTCAGAGAGACACACAGATAGCTGACCAACGTTTTGGATGGGCAGAGGAACAACAACAACAACAACATGGCAGTGTAAGAGTGATGGGCAGAGGAACAACGACAACAACAACATGGCAGTGTAAGAGTGATGGGCAGAGGAACAACAACAACAACACGGCAGTGTAAGAGTGTGTTAGAACTCTGTACACATTTCCAAGAGTGATTCTTCCTTCACATGGAGCTTATGTTTTCATGTCATTGTTGATTTCCTGGAAATGAATTAAGGGGAAAGAAAGTGTCTTTGTACAGGAAGCATGGGAAGCACTTGATAAGATGACCAGAAAAGAGGGGGATGAATGGTGATTTCGATGCTAGAATGGCTTTGGAATCAAATGCCATCTGGTGATCATCATGGACAATTGTCTGGATGTGTGTCTGGATGTGCAACTGGATGATGAGTGTCTCATCATACATGGTAGGTGCTAAGAAGTGGTTCCTTGGTACACAGAATTGTTAGAGTATTCGCTTTCTTTTGCTTTTTAAACTCAATTTTAGACAATGGTGTGAAGCATACATACAAAGAATGAATTCCACAATACATTCATCAGAACTGCATGATTGCAATATTTGTCAAATTTGTCACACCGTATAACTGAAATAATTTTCAATTTAAAAATAAGTCAATTATTGGGTAGTGAGTTTGCTATCATGGAATTTTGTGAACAAGGTAACAAAAAATTTCTCTGGAGTTGTTTTATGCTTTTCTTGGCTCACTTGTATTTGTCTTGCACTCCTGGAAGATGAGGCAAGCTGCTGGTATTCTTCATGCGTTCTGGGCAATACAGCTTATTCGTTTTGCCTCCTAATGACATGAAAGTAGATCCACTTACACCTCATGTGTGCTCCCCTACCAATGGATACCGCATCCAAAATTGTGTGCAAGTTATTTCTGACCCTCACACATAAACGTGAAATAATGAATAGCATAAAAGTCAGGAGCTATTAAATGCTACCACATGGGCCATACACACCGACCCTTTTGAAAAAGATTGTATTCTGCGCATATTTACAATTCTGAACTCAGTTTCATGTTTTTAAAACCTAAACTTCATCGAATAATTTACATGTCATCATATTAGAGCAATTTCACTAATGCAAAGTATTTGAAACAATATCGTTGATTATCATGTCCAAACACAAATGAGTCAATCACTGTGGTCAGCCATTCATTAGTAGTCAATGGTGAGTTTATCACTATGACTGACCAACCAAAACAATCTTTGAGTCTTTTCATGTTTTTAACACCCCATGGTACTTAGGCAGTAACTTACACTAAACCCTAAACCCTAAACCCAATTTACAAAAGCTAAGCTCAATTTCATGCCCTTGTATCGTTGACTTTGGGATACAATTCATTTTAGTGGAACCATGAAAGTTACTTTGAATGAAGCATTTGTCATTACCCCTACCTGTAGAGATCTTGTGAACAAAAACTAAAGATTAGTCAACTAAGATATTCTGGCACGTCTAATGAATAATTAACTTTAATTGTCGGTTCAACAACACCGACAAATCTTCAGAAAACTGCTTTAACATTTTAATCCTTGCTAGTAATTGTTGGTAATTGCAGGAAGAGCGGCACTAATGAGAAGCACACCAAATTGCTAGTAATTTGTTGGCATTTGCAGGAAGTGCGGCACTAATGAGAAGCACCAAATTGAAGGCATAATAACACTTACTTTTTGAGCAATTTTAACAACAATTCCTCTATTATCACTCCATTCCAAATCCACCCTATTTTACATTAGTATATAATTCTCTTCACAGAAGCAGCTGACAACCCATCTGGTTGAGTATGAAAGTACCCTGCATGATAGACCCCAAATAAGCCACATGCAACAATTTTTAAATAAGCATGAAAAAAGATTGGAGATTATATAACTCAACATGTGCGCTGTGTTTTTGTCTGCTAAGAAGTGTTTTTTTTCTCTTTTTTTTTTTTTGCTTACTGTGAATTGAAACAGAGAACAGGCCCACAAGAGCAGAATTTGTAATGGGCCTCCATAATCTTCTTCAGAAACTTGTGAAAAATAGTGTTGCACAAAATGCGGTTTTGTGTGTCATTGAGAGTGGAAATAATTTTTTTTCTGTGGAGAGATAATATAATTTGTGTAGAAATAATGTATGTACTGGTGCAATTGATGGGCCTGACTATGAAGCCTGGGTGAAAAGGAAAATACTTAAGTGATGATCGTGTGCTTTAGATCAGATGAGAACTGATGGATCTACTTGTGAGCACATGATGCCCTTACTTACTACACTCACACTACATTCACTTAATTTTCAGAAATTAATATAATATAATTTTTTTTGACATTCATTTTATTATCGGAGATTAATCAAGAAAAAAACATTTCTGTGAGTTGTGTGCAATGAGATTCAAGTTCTGTGTGTGGTGTGTATGTGCATAATATGCACCCACTAATGGTTGAGCCTCTTCTATCTCATTTAGCAAGGATTTTCTTACGCCTCACTTATGCATCTTCAAGTGTATTCTGTAAGGCATTTTTCTCATCAAGGAATCTAGCTTGAGGACTCGACAACAAGGCCATTGCTTTCTTCAGCAACAGCTACAACATAAATGAATTTTTATCAAAACAATATATGATATTTAAAACCAAAAGAAGAGTTTGCCTATGAGTGAATTTGATCCTAGAAAATGGCTAGAATATTTTTGATAGTCGGTTTCTGAAATAATGCCACAACTACATTGTCATGACCAGACTTGCCTATTTCTTAAAGGTTGGAAGTATCTTATGGCCACTTGTAGGCATAAGAACCCTCCTTTCCTACACATCCTAATCTACATATGTTCACATTAATGATAACTTTGGGTTGAGAGCTTTGCAATGGATAAAGCCCACCCTGAGGCTTTTTACCCTACACATTGCTTCTTATTTGACTTTCTCTTTTCGAAAAGAGTGAATAAAAAAAGAGGAAAAAAGAGCGATTGTACATCACAAAGCCCACCTGGCAGCACATCTAAAACCACTTTTACATACTTAAAGCGGGTATTTGCAAGCACAGAAATCAACAAGAGCTAGAGCAAGAAATCACATAGAAACACACAAAACAGATTTTTGAAGCGCGCGCGCACACACACACACACACATATATATATATTCCTTCCTAAAACACCTGATACTAAAAGGTAACAATCTCATTGAGTCTAGATCCCCTCTCAAAACACCCGATAAGTACTAAAGGCAGACAATCTCACTATTAAGTTAAGCTGAAAAAGGAGATGATTAATACTGGTTTTTATGCAAGCAACACAATCAACTGATTGTTAATAGGTTTACCTAGAAATTCCCTCTCAAAACACCTGATCAGTACCACAAGCCAACAATCTCACTAATAAGTTAAGTTGAAAACAGTGACGATTCATTCATCTTGGGTTTTATGCATGTAACACAATCAACCGATTGCTTGTGATACATGTGGATTCACACAAAACATGATGGAAGTGATTGGTACTTTGTGGCGGCAGAATCTGCATGGATAGATGAGTTGAAGTGAAGTGGGTCATGTGAATTGTGATGCATCTGAAAGAGACGAGAAGGAAGTGGTTTTGGTTTTATGGGTTAATGAGCCCGTGCCATGACCACAGTAATAATAATCAGCATCCACACACAAATTATTCTCTCTCTCTCTCTCCCTTTGGATTATGTGACCCAACAACACCCACTATGCACACCATCCATTGGAAACCTGGTATGACTCAGCTTTGGATCAAGAACCACAACTCTGAGTTCCATCTTGGTAACCTCTTGTACAAAGTCTAAACGGACAAACGCCTCCTACTTCCCCCTCACACTACCTAGATGACTAGGTATGTATGTAAGTGGGTATGTATCATAAATAATTTGGTAGAGAATAATGTAAGTGTGTACTTATTGTAAGTAAGTAGGTAGGGAATGTAAATAATGTTTCTTCTTTTTTTTGAAAATTTTGTAATGTTGCACTAATACAAAATGTGAAATGTGAGTGCAATTCATTAGTCCTTGTTCATTAGGTCAATGAATTCATTACTTTTTCACTAGGTCTCATTCACTATGACCACTAAATTCACTCAACATTCAATGAAATCATTTGATGTACAAGAACACCTTTTATTGATGAACACTTGGGATCAACTATAAGGAGATTAAGCCATGTTTGACTATAGTCACTTATCAAAATCTTTTTACATCTTAGTTACTTGCTTTAACAATGTGTTTAAAACATGGCAAATTTTTTGATTTTTTAATAAAACTTTTACGATTTTTTTTTGAAAAAAAGGAATAATCTACAAAACTAAATAAATATAGAACAAATATTTCACCAAATGACAAAAGCTCATCACCTAAAAAAAATGCTGATGTAAGTGGGTAAATATCATACGTAATTGGGTTCTGTTTAGGGTAAAGTCCCATGTCGGGGGCATTCTCAAAACAAGGGGCTTAGGAGGAGGTGATAGCTGAATCCCAGCCCACCTTTTGGGAATGTCCTCCACCCTTGGGGATTCACCATCACAAAGCACAAAGCGAACCTAAACATGGGTAGATCATGGAACATAAGAGGAGGAGGATGGTTCTTTGTTCTTACAACTATTTGTTAAAAGGGTTGGAGAAATCTTACACATATATATCCACTCTTAAAGAACAGATATAATACCCCCTGTCTTTTCTAAGAGGGATAATTGCAAAAATTAGGTAACCTTCAAATACACTTAAGAATTTTAGTGTTTTATGTACAAATAAAATTGTTCTAGAAGATGCAATGGATGTGATATTCATGTACTCTAGGGGGCCACAACTCAAACCAAAAAAGTAAATGTCTTTTATACACAACCCTTTTAAACAAAACAAACACAACCCCCCCCCCCCCCCCCTCGACCCCCCAATACCTGGATAATGTAGCTTATTGACCTCAAAATCAAACATTTAAAATAAAATGAAAAGGGAAAAAAGTTAACTAGACAAATCTTAACATTTCTTCATCTTTTTCCTTCTCATTCTTCTGCCCACTCCAAAAGAGTAGACCCACCCCCCAAAAAAAAAAAAAATTAGTATTTTTAATTATAAAAAAAATTTAATAAAAAAAAATTAAAAAAAAAACACCCTCCACCCACCCTCTTTTTGCCCTTCAAAAAGTAAGAGAAAACTTTAGCTGCTTTTGGGGGCAAGGGGACATGGGATGAAGACCACAGCAACATGTGGCAATGTAGTATTTATCTTGTCGGCCTATTTTCTAATAAGTTGCCTGCATGCAATTCTAGCACACGTAGTCTCAACTGCATCCATGGTTTTTCATTCATGTGGGTACTGGGTAAGTGAGAATCTGTGAATATATCTAATAACCCTAAACCCTAAACCTCCGAATTGTCTAAAGTGCACTATCATGTTGGGTAGAAGGTCATTCATTAATGCATTCTTAAGGGAAAGTTTGTAATGCTTATTGGATTGCTTTATAATCCACAAACTAGAAACTCCAGTAGCCTAAACCCTACACCCTCATATAGGTCATTTGTTTATGCTTTCAATTCCCATTAGGTTTTGATAACGCACAAACTAAAAACACTGGAATGTCATTAGTTTGGCACCTTTGGTTTGTTAGCAAGGAAGAAGACCATGGTGGCTCGGTTGTGTACTTACTTACACCCAATTGTGTGATCATATTCTCCTATTGTTGTCAAGGAGGCTAATGGCATCACAAAAACAAAAACGAAGTATGACTTGTGGTGCGTCTGCATAGCTTCCTATTTCAGATCCTAAAGGAACTCTTGAAGCCTCCTAAATTGACATCCTAAGTGAGGAACAAGAACATGCCATTGTTGTTGCCATGCAAAGTACAACATGGTAAGCTTGTTTTTCCTTCTCTTTCTTTGTCCATTTGTGTTGGCTAACAAAACTCTAACCTTCATGATACAGATCTATCTATGAATTGGATTTTCAAGAGGATAGAAAAGACCACTTTTAATGGAGCTACAAACCCCCCTAAACCTCGAAACTCCCCCCTCTCCGCCTTGCCTTTTTTTTCCCCTTTCCTTTTCTTTTCCTGCCCTTTTTTGGCTTGGGTTGGGGTCAATGTATGAACACATGGTGCATTGGAGTTGTGCAATTGCTAAATAGTGAACCTTTGCCTTTGGTGCCCAAAGAGAATGTAGAGGTGCTTTGGGCATACCCATACCATTTTGAAATGCTCAAAAAGGTTAAGCCTTGAAAAAGATCACATTGTGTTAGGGTTGTGTGTTGTTAGGTTTAATTGTCCTTGTGAACTTTGTGCACTCTAAAAATTTTAGGGTTTTTTTTTTAATGATTAATTGTATGCACTTTAATGTGACAACCATTCCCTATAACTTCTTTTCTTTTTGTGTTATACCATACATTGCCTTATTTTATTGCTATGAATTTCTTAAAATTGATCCAAATCATGTACACAAGTGGGCCTTTGTTTGTGTTACTACAATTTTTATAAAACTGGGCCCAAAGAATCTCCACAACCAAATGGGCCTTTGTTTGTGTTGCTACAATTTTATAAAAATGGGCCCAAATCACCCCCATAACCAAACACCCATGATGCTTGTGTTGTTGTAATTTTTTTTAAAAATTGAGCAAAATAACACCTCAAAACCACACCCCCAAAATACCAACATCAAACATAGCCACACATCAGGGTGGTCAAAATACTTTAAATTGGATCTCATCCAATTGAACTCAAAAGTAATTTTCTACTTGCATGTGCCCCAAAAAAAGTCGAACTAAGAACCTCAAGACTAGGCATTCGATCATAAGCATTTTCAAATGTTAGACAACACGTGCATGTCCACTAGCTAGCTAGTGTCTTCACTATAGCAGAGTACAATTGTAAGCATGTCTCTAGTGTTGAGCGCAGTTATTGGCCTAAGTCCTTTACTAATGTGAATGTTAATCATCTTCTCACCATATTGGGAGATTAAAGCCAATCAACATACAATTTTGCACATAACTCTCAAACACAAGTTTGGCATAACGTATAATTTTTTAGATGTGTGTAATGGGATCAATTTTTCTTGTGGTTCATTACAATTTGTGTTGTATCAAGGCAAGGATATTGTGTTTAGATTCATTAAAGAGTATAGTAGCTTAAGGGATTTTGGCCCCTAGGTAATAGATCTATTTTTATATGAGGATCTTTGAAAGATGAAATTTTGGGTTGTGTTGAGACTTGAATTAGTTATAGAGTTCTAATATCTTGAAGGATTTTGGTTTCTTTTAGAGGATATTTTGAAGACTATATTTTTGGGTGGTGAAATATTTGAGGTTCCATAATTCTTCTTTTGCCTTAAGATACTTTTTAATGTAAATGGCAAGGCCACATTGTGACACATCCCTTGTTTTGGTTGTTTGGTGGGTCTTTTTTTTTTTTTCCCTTTCTAGGGAAAAATTTGATTTGCATAGCACAAATTTGGTGTGCTTGCCTTTTGTTTTTTCTACACATTTGGGGTGTTTTGTGTTTGTGCACTTACACAAAAACACACTCATGCAAGGCTAAGAATAACCACATGATAATTAGTAATGATCACAATAATTGGAGGAAAAAACCAAGGTTCAAGGTTTACATGATGTTTATTTTAGCCCAGACAAATGTTGTTTCCTACTTTGCTTTAAAATTGTTCGGTCATAGGCATACTTATATGCAAAGCATGGATCAAAACCACCCCCTATAAATTTTTTCCAAACACCCCTAAAAAAAGAAAACAATAGACAAAACCCCATTAAATAGGGGGAGAGAAGACTCTTTCAAACCCCCCCCCCCCAAATTGTTGCCTGAAACTCTCTCTATAGGACCACCACCTCACTTTTCAAAAATAAAATAAAATAGAACTACAAAGTCCAAAAGGCACACCTAGAAACCACCCTTCTTTCCCCACCTCATGCCTCTTTTTCTTTTCTTTCCAAGGTGAATTTAGGGGGGGAAAAGGAGTACCTAGGTAGAACTTCCAAAAACCATAACCTAGAAAAAAAAAAAGAAAAAAGAAAACCCCCTTTTCTTCTTTCTTTTTTCTTTCTTCTAACTTTCTTTTTTTAGGGCAGACCTACTGTACTGCCCGTAAACCTAGGACACATAGGTACCCTAGCAGACGCCCCTGGCAGTCAGCTCTCGACTTCGTCCCTCTCACGTTGCAGACGTCCGAGCTTTTCTCGGTGCTTGTTTCTCGCAATTCTCCCGTGAATTCGGGTTGCGCTTGCCATGGTCGTGTAGGAAAAGAGTGTTTTTTTGTCGCAGAATTTGGAGTGAAGTAAATCACCCAACTTTCTTTTATCGCGGAAGGAGAAGAAGAACAACAACAACAACAATTCATTCTTGGTGTAGAGGGAATTCGGGGAAAAGGATTCTCGGTTTTGCATCTCTGTTGATATTCTCATGTTGTTGTCGTTTTTTTTTTTTTTTTTTGTTTTTTTTTTCTTTGAGGTTTTTTTTTTTTTTTTTGGGGGGGTGTGGGTTTTTTGGGGTTTTGTTTTTTTTTTTTTCTGTTGTGGTTTTTTTTTTTGTGTGTGGGGTTTTTTGGGTATGGG
>Ga0116231_10008292_pt1 | contig 18330 bp, 19 predicted proteins | sample S1TSphgellanicum_2_FD_89695 | JGI IMG/M metagenome (GOLD analysis project Ga0116231, IMG submission 89695) | Host-associated microbial communities from peat moss isolated from Minnesota, USA - S1T2_Fd - Sphagnum magellanicum MG | ecosystem: Host-associated > Plants > Peat moss > Unclassified...
CGACGTCGCGAAGGTCAGCTGCGCGACCTGTCACCAGGGCTTGTTCAAGCCGCTGTATGGCGAGAGCATGGTCAAGGACTACCCGGAGCTCCAAGGCGAGATGAAGCCGGCGGCTGCGGCACCGGCGGCGGATGCCGGGACGGCGGGCGCACCGGCGAAGTCGACTCAATTGGTACCTGATCGCGCACCGGCCGGCAAGCCGATTCAGGTCGCCCAGCGCCAATAGAGCTTAAGGCGGGCCGTGCGCGGCGGGATCGTCGCGCACGGCGACTAGTCGGCGATGGTCGCCTTACGTTCCTCTTCGATGCGCTGGTAAATTTCTTCGCGATGAACAGGCACGGTTTTCGGGGCAGTGATCCCGATGCGGACTTGATTGCCGTGTATTGCTAGCACCGTCAGCGAGACATCATCGCCGATGCGAAGAGTTTCGCCGACGCGACGTGTGAGAATGAGCATGCCTGATCCTCCATGGTGTGCCTGAAAGCGTAAAGTCAAGCGGGTCGCCGCAACAGTGAACAGTACGCACTTGGCGGTTCAGATGCGTCCAGACTGAGCAAAGAAACGTGAAGAGTCGTTCATCCGAGGCAAGGCGGCAGGCAGTTCTCTAGCGGCAGAAATCGTTATGTTCACCGCACTCGTGCCAGGCATGCTCGTGGTAGTAACGATGATGATCCCGGTCGTAATAGCCTTCGGCCGGAGCGACCACACAACCGCCCACCCAGCCTAAGAAGGCCAGGAGAACTCCACCGCGCGCGACTTTGACGAGACTTTGCATGTTTGATCCCCGCCCAATGATGCTCAATAATCTACGCCGCGCGGCACAGGGCCCCAAGTCGCATTATTCAGCTCCGTTTGTGGGACACAACCTACAACCGGCCGGCAACGCGTGGGGCGTCGCGTGGTGCATCTTGCCAGCCGCCACCGAGCGCGCGAATCAGGGCTACGCTCGCGCGCAGCTGCAGGGTGTCGAGATCGAGAGCGCTGATCTCCGCCTGCAGCAACGCGGTCTGCGAAGTCGTCACGGTCAAATAGTCGGCCGCACCCTGTACGTAGAGGGCCATCGAGAGATTCACCGTGCGTTGTGCCGAGTCGACCGCGACTTTTTCCTGCTCCGCGGCGTCGTAATAGTGATTGAGGTTCGCCAGGCTGTCCTCGACCTGCTGAAACGCCGCAATGACGACGCTGCGATAGTTCGCCGCGGACTGCTCGAACTGCGCCCGCGCCTGTGCGACCTGCGCCCGGCGCAGCCCACCGTCGAATACGTTCAGCAAGGCGTTCGGGCCAAGCGCCCAAAAACTGCTCGGCGCGCTGATCCAATTCGAGAATGACGTGCTCTGAAAGCCACCCTGCGCCCCGAGCGAGAGCGACGGAAAGTAGGCCGCCCGCGCAACCCCGATGTTCGCGTTGGCCGCCACCATGCGCCGCTCGGCACCCGCGATGTCGGGACGGCGCTGCAGCAAAGTGCTCGGCACATCGGTCGGAATCTGCGGCAACTTCACGATAACGATCGCGGGCTCAAGCGAAAAGCCCGAGGGCGAGACGCCGAGCAGTGCCGCGATCGCATGTTCGAGGAGTGCGCGTTCGGCGAGCACCTGCGCCGCCTGGGAGCGCGCCGTCGCGAGCTGTGTCTCGGCCTGCGCGACATCGAGACCCGCGGCAATGCCGGCGCCGTGCCGCTGCTGCGTGAGGCTCAGCGCGTGGGCGTAGGCCTCGACCGTGTCCTCGAGAATTGCGCTGTCACGGTCGAGGCCGCGCAGCTGAATGTAATCGTCGACGAGTTCCGCGAGCAGCGAGAGCCGGGCATTCTCCAGATCCGCAGCGGCGGCCGCCGTGTTGGCCGCCCCCGCGGCGACCTCATTGCGAATCTGGCCCCAGAGGTCGATTTCATAGCTCACGCTGCCGCCGAGCGTATTGTCATCATAGTAGTGCGGCGTCGTCGGCCCGATCAGCGGCGCATGCTGGGATTCTTTCGCGCGCGAGACGCCGCCATTCGCCCCGACGGTCGGAAACAGGCCGGCGCGCGCTTGATCCTCGAGCGCCTTCGCCTGAGCGTAGTTCGCGAGTGCAGCGGCGAGCGAGGGATTGCCGGTGAGCAGCCGTTGCTCGAGCGCGCCGATCTCCGGAGTTTGATAGAGGTTCCACCAGCTGTCGCGCGGCAGGCGATCGGCGGGCGCGGCCTGAGTCCAGTTCCCGAGCTCCTTGTAAGCGGGCGCAGCCGGCACCTCCGGAACTTTCAGCGGTGGCGCGAGCGAGCACGCGCCGAGCAGCAGAAGCGTCGCGAACGAAACGGCCGTTGCGCTTCGACTAGCCATGCTCATTCGAGCCCTTCGGTTTCAAGATCACGTTCACGAGGGCGCCGGTCAGAATGCCGTCGGGGGGATTTTGGATCACGCGATCGTCCGGCCCGAGACCCGAGGCGATCTCGATCACGGATCCCAAGTCGCGTTCGACGGTGACCGGTTTGACCAAGACGCGATTGTCGGCACCGACCGTCGCGACCGACAGTCCGCGCGCATCGAAGATGAGGGCGCTCGAAGAGACGCTCAAGACCGGACCCGAGCCCTTGACGTCGAGATGGATGCTCGCAAAATCGCCGGGCATCATGTCGCCGGCACTGTTGTCGACGATGATCTGCATGAGCGTCGTACCCGTGCTCGGCGTCACGGACTGCGCGGATGCTTCGACGGTACCGAAGTAAACCGCGCCCGGATGTTCGGGCACACGGATCGTCGCACGAGTGCCCGGCGGCACGCTCGGCACGGAGTTTTGAGGCACGCTCACATAGACGCGTAATTTCCGCGTCTCGGACACGACGAACAGCTCTGCGCCACCGGCCGCCCCGGCGTTGATCAGCGCGCCGACATCGGTTTCCCGCGCCGTGACGATGCCGTCGAACGGTGCGACGAGGCGCTTGAAGCCCGCTTCCGCGATGAGCCGATCGACATTGGCCTGAGCCGACTTGACCTGCGCGATGTCGGCGTTCCAGGTGAAAGTTCGCTGATCGACATCCTGCTTCGCGACGGCGTCGGTACCGGCCAAGGCCTGCCAGCGCTTGGCGGTGATCTCGGCGAGCTTCGCGTTGGCCTCGGCGGCGCTCAATTCGGCCCGCGCCTGCATGAGCTGCTGGTCGAGATCGGGCGTCTCTATTTCCGCGAGTAGTTCACCGGCTTTCACTTTGGCGCCGATATCATGCTTCCAGTCCTTGAGGTATCCCGGAACGCGCGCGTAAATCGGTGCCTGCACATAGGCTTGCAGGCGGCCGGGGAGGTCGATGCCGCTTTGGTTTTCGCTGCTGCTCGGGGTTTCGACGGCGACGTTCGGCAGCGCCTGGGATTCGGTGAGATCGCGCAGGCGCGAATTTTGCGCGGCGCGCGAGACGAGACCGTAGGCGGCGACGCCGACGCAGAGGACCACGAAGGCGATTCCGGCCTTGCGCAGGCCGCGCGGCACCGGTCGAGAAGTCAAGGGATCAGGCGGGGACATGGATTCCTCCTACATTGCCTTGCGGCTGCGCCACCCGGCGGAAATGACGATGGGCGATACTGAAAACGACCGGCACGAAGAACAGCGTCGAGACGGTTGCGAAGATGAGTCCGCCGATGACCGCGCGGCCGAGCGGTGCGTTTTGCTCGCCGCCATCGCCCAAGCCCAAAGCCATGGGCAGCATGCCGATGACCATGGCGAGTGCCGTCATGAGCACCGGGCGCAGGCGCACGAAACCCGCCTCGAGAGCGGCTGCCGTGGCGTCGCCCAATTCGTCGAGCTTCTCGCGCGCGAAACTGATCACGAGCACGCTGTTGGCGGTCGCCACACCCATGCACATGATCGCCCCCGTCAAAGCCGGTACCGACAGCGTCGTGTGCGTCGCGAACAGCATCCAGACGATGCCGGCGAGCGCCGCCGGCAGCGCCGTGATGATCACGAAGGGATCCGTCCAGGATTGGAAATTGATCACGATCAGGAAGTAAATGAGCACGATGGCGCCCAACAAGCCGAGCAACAGACCGGAGTAGGCGCTGTTCATCGTGGCCGTCTGGCCGACGAGCGCGACGATGGCTCCCTTCGGTTTTTGCGAATCGTGCTTCGCCATGATCTTCTCGATGTCGGCGGAAACCGCGCCGAGATCGCGGCCCTGGACGGTCGCATAGATCTGGACCATCGAGGAGATGTCGTACTGCGAAACGACGGCATCGCCGTGCGAACGTCGGATGTCGGCAATGCCGCCGAGCACGGTCGTCGGCGCACCGGGTGCGTTGATCGGCAGATTCTGCAGCGCCGGCAGCGAGTCGATCTGATATTGCGGCGTCTGCAACGCAATCGGATACGTGACGCCGTTCTGGGGATTCAGCCAGAAGGTGGGCGCGACCTGCGTGGATCCGGCCAGATTGACGACGAGGCTGTTCGTGACCTGTGCCGCGGACACACCCGTGAACTCCGCGCGCGTGCGATCCATATCCACTTCGAGCGACGGCAATCGCGCGGACTGCTGGATGCGCGCGTCGGCGACGCCTGTCACGTGGCGGACCTCGGCCAGCAGCTCGTTGGCATAGTCGAAATCGGCGGCGAGGTTATTGCCGCGGATCTGCAAATCGATCGGCGCGGGTGCGCCGAAGTTCAGGATCTGGCTCACGATGTCGGCGGGCAGGAACGAGAACGTCATGCCCGGGAAACGCCGCGGCAGCTCGTCACGCAGGCGGGCGACATACGAGGCCGTGGGCGCGTGCCCTTCCTTGAGCGATATCTGGATGTCGCCGTCGGATTCGCCGATCGTACCCGTGTTGTTGTAAATGGTATTCAACGATGAAAGATAGGTACCGACGTTGTCGACGATCGCTTCGGTCTGGGAGGGCGGAATGATTTCGCGGATTGCCTTCTCCACGTCGGTAAAGCGCGCCGCGGTCGCCTCGACGCGCATGCCGATCGGCGCCCGAACGTGCATGTTGATCTCCCCTCCGTCGACCTCCGGAAAGAAGTTCCGGCCCAGGAACGGAGTCAACAGGAACGAGAGCAGGATGAAACCCAGGAAACCGCCGAGGAAAATCCGGCGGTGCACGATCGCCAGCCCGAGCAGATCGTGATACGAGGCCCGAAGCCGCGTGAAGCGCGCCTCGAAGCCGTGCTGGAAACGCACGAGCGGATTGCGCGAGCGCGGCGCTTCGCCGTGCGCCTGACCCTGCTCGACATGCGGGCGCAGCAAATACTTCGCCATCGTCGGCACGAGCGTGCGCGACAGCAGGAAGGAGAACACCATCGCGAACATGACCGCCTCGGCCAGCGGCACGAACAGGAATTTCGCGACACCGCTCAAGAAGAACATCGGCACGAACACGATGCAGATGCACAGCAGGGAGACGAATGCCGGCACGACGATCTGCGAGGCGCCATCCATGATCGCCTGTTCGACGGGCTTGCCGAGTTCGAGGTGGTAGTTGATGCTCTCGATCGTGACCGTCGCTTCATCGACGAGTATGCCGACGGCGAGGGCGAGACCGCCGAGTGTCATGATGTTGAGCGTCTCGCCGATCGCCGACAGCGCGGCGATCGCACCCAAGATCGACAGCGGAATCGAGGTCGTCACGATCAGCGTCGAGCGCCAACTGCCGAGGAACAGCAGGATCATGAGGCTGGTCAGCGCCGCCGCGATGACGCCTTCGCGGACGACCCCCTGGATCGAGGCCCGCACGAACATCGATTGATCGCCGATCGGCTTGACCTCGAGCGAGTCCGGTAGCGAAGGCCGGATGACGTCGAGCATCTTCTTGATGCCGCTGACGATGTCGAGCGTCGAGGTCGTTCCGTTCTTGAACACGCTGAGCAGCACCGAGCGGTTGCCGTCGACGTGCACGATATTGGTCTGCACCGCATTGCCGTTGTGCACGTGCGCGACATCGCGCATGTAAACCATGGCGCCGCCCACGCTCTTGATCGGCAGGTCCGCGAGTTCGGAGATCTGTTTCGGGGCGCTGTTCAGGTTGACGGTGTACTCATAGTCGCCGATCTTCTCGGTCCCGACCGGCGTGAGGAGGTTCTGGGCGGCGAGCGCATTCGCGACGTCGAGACCGGTCAGGCCGCGGGATTGAAGGGCGGCCGTATCGAGATCGTACATGACCTGCGGGGTTTTGCCGCCGAACGGATACGGGATTCCGGCACCCTGGACGGTGACGAGGCGCGTGCGCACGAAATTGAGTCCCAGGTCCGCGAGATTCTGTTCCGTGAGCCCGGAGCCCGAGAGGGCGAGCTGAATGATCGGAACGGTGGAGGCGCTGTAGTTGACGATCAACGGCGGCGTCGCGCCCGGCGGCAACTGCTTGAGCATCGTCTGGGCGATCGCCGTGACTTGCGCATTCGCCGTCGCGATGTTGACGCCCGGATGAAAGAAGATCTTCACGATGCCGAACGTGGTGTACGAGTTGGCCTCGATGTGCTCGATGTCGTTGACCGTCGTGGTCAAGGCCCGCTCGAACGGGGTCACGACGCGTCCGGCCATCTGATCGGGCGGCAAACCCGTGTATTGCCACGCCACGCCGATGATCGGGATGTCGATGCTCGGAAAGATATCCACGGGCATGCGCAGCGCGGCCAGCACCCCGATCATGAGAATCAGAAAGGCCGCAACGACGAACGTATAGGGCCGACTCAGTGCAATTCGGACGATGGCGAGCATGGCTGCTACGCTAGAGCAGCGGCAAAGCGCCGACATTTCAGGTCGGTTTCAATTGAAACCGACGACGGCCGGATTGACATAGGGGCGCCATTGAATGCCCGCATCGTGGCCACATGGGTGGAGCCCGCGACATCGTCATTTACGAAGAAGATCTGCTGACCTGGGCGCTGCTCAAGGAGTGGTTGGCGGAAGCGGGCCATCACGTCCGCCTGGGCAATTCGCGCTGCGCGGGCCGCGACGCCCCATGTAGTTTGGTGATCGTGAGCGTGTACAACCCCAAGCAGACCGGCGCGGCCTGCGTTCGGGACATTCAGGCGGCGCATCCCGGCACGCCGGTCATCGCGATCTCCGGTCAATTTCGCCCCGGTCTCGCCGCCGATGGCGCCACCGCCAGAGCCTTGCAGGTTCGGCAGGTCGTTGCGAAGCCCCTCGCCCGTGAAGAGCTACTCGCCGCCGTGCGGGGTATAATCAGCGTGTCCGCTTAAGGCTTCCCCGAGGTTCAGCGAATCCCACAGTCGAGCGATCGCGCTGCGCCGGATCCCGGCAATATTCGGTTCCGGCGCTTGCAGCTCGCGGTCATCGCGGGCGGCACGCTCGTCATGCTTGCGTTCGCGGGCTCATCGGCGCAGGACGCGTGGCGCTCCTATGAGGCCACGCTCACGGCGACCGACCGCGAGCTCGGAAATGTCGCGAATGCGCTCGCCGAACAGACGGCCTGGAGTTTGCAGGCCGTCGATTTGCTGTTGCTCGATACCGCGAATTGGTATCGCACCGAGGGCGCTAGCCTGCCGTCGCGCGACATCGACGCGGCGCTCGCCGCGCGGGTTGCCGCCGTCAAGCAGGTACGTCAGGTTTCGATCATGGATGCCGAAGGCGATCTGCGGCATCGCTCGCGCGAAATCAGCGCTCCCGGCCTCAACTTCGCCGACCGTTCGTACTTCATCGCGCAACGCGATGATCCGGGAGTCGGCATGTTCATGAGCGAACTCTTGACGACGCGTTCGGAGGGGCGCTCCGCCGTGATCTTCTCGCGCCGGCTCGAGGACGCTCACGGCCGTTTCGCGGGTGTCGTCGTCGCCAACGTCGACCTCGAGGACCTGAACCAACTCTATCGCGCCGTCGACGTGGGAGCCGGCAGCGCCGTCCAGTTGCTGCGGGACGATGGCACGCTGCTCGTGCGCAACCCCGGCACATCGCAGGCAGTCGGCCGTAAATTTCCGGCCCTCGCGGTGCCCCCGTCGCCGGGCGCGACGCTGATCAACCCCGTCGAAGGCCGCCGCGACTTCATTGCCGTGGCGGCCGTCCGCAATGCGCCGCTCAAACTCATCGTCACGCGCGACGCCGCGGTGGCGCTCGCATCCTGGCGCACCGAGACCATCCGGCTCGCGATCCGGACCCTCATCATCGCGCTGCTGAGCGCCCTGACGCTGGCCATCATGATGCGCCAGATCCGGCTCGTCGCGAGCGGTCAGCGCGCGCTGCGCGAGAGCGAGGAACGCTATGCGCTCGCCATGGAGGGCGCGAACGAAGGGCATTGGGACTGGGACGCGGGTACCGATCGGCTGTACCTGTCGGCGCGCATGCGGGCTCTCGACGGGGAACGCGCCGAGGGGGCCTGGACCACCGGAGCGGCCTGGATCGCGCGCGTGCCCATGCACGAGGAGGATCGAGCGCGATTCAGGGCCGCGCTCGAGAACCATTTCGCGGGGCGCAGTCCGCGGTTCGAGTGTGAATATCGCGTCAGACACCCCGGAGGCGATTGGCACTGGCTGCTCGCGCGCGGCCGCTGTTCGTTCGACGCCGACGGCCAGCCGGCCCGGTTCGTCGGTTCCGCGATCGACGTGACGGCGCAGAAACAGTCCGAGCTCGACCAGGAGCGGCTCGAATCCCAGCTCCGGCAGTCGCAAAAGATGGAGGCCATCGGCACGCTCGCCGGCGGAATTGCCCATGACTTCAATAATGTGCTCGGTGCGATTCTCGGTTACGGCGAGTTGGCGGTGCAACATGCCGGCGACGACCCGACCCTGAAGCGCTATCTCGACAACGTCATGCACGCCGCCGAGCGCGCCAAATTGCTCGTCGAGCGCATCCTCGGCTTCAGCCGCAGCGGGCTCGGCGATACCGTCGCGGTCAACGTGCAATCCGTCGTCGCGGAGACCCTGGAACTGCTCGAAGCCTCCCTGCCGGTCGGCATCAAGATCCGCCGCTCGCTGCAGGCCGGTACCGCGGCCGTCATGGGCGACCCGACCTACCTGCACCAAATCACGATGAACCTGTGCGCGAACGCGGTCCAGGCCATGGAACCCGGCGGCATCCTCGAAGTCGGGTTGGAACGCATTCGGCTCGCGAACCCGCTGAGCTTGGCACGCGGTTCGCTCGAGCCCGGCGACTATGTCCGCCTCACGATCGCCGATTCGGGGGTTGGCATCCCAGCGGCGATACTGGAGCGCATCTTCGATCCGTTCTTCACGACCAAAGGCGTCGGCCAGGGGACGGGTCTCGGACTGTCCGTCGTGCATGGCATCGTCGCCGATCTCGGCGGCGGTATTGAGGTGCAATCCCGGGTCGGCGAGGGTTCGCGCTTCACGATTTGGCTGCCGGTTGCCGGCGAGGCGCCCGAACCGGAGCAGCGGGCGTCGGCGCCGCTGCCGCACGGCAACGGCGAAACCGTCATGATCGTCGATGACGAGCGCGCGCTCGTCGAGCTCGCGGAGGAAACAGTGGCGGGGCTCGGCTACGAACCGGTAGGATTCACGTCCAGTCGGGCCGCGCTCGAGGCGTTTCGAACCGCGCCGAACCGCTTCGACGCCGTGCTCAGCGATGAATCCATGCCCGAGCTCGTCGGCACCGAATTCGTACGGCAGATACGGAGCCTCAATGCCTCCATCCCGGTCTTGTTGATGAGCGGCCACGGCGAGGCGGTCACGGAACGTGCGTTGGCGGCGGGCGTCGCCGAAGTTCTGCACAAGCCGCTGCATCGTCGCGCCCTCGCCGAGGCGCTCGCCCGCTTGCTCAAGGTCTAGGCATGACGGAAATCAATCCTCCGCACATTCTGGTCGTGGACGACGATGCCGATATTCGGAAACTCCTGCAGGAGTACCTCGGTGGCAACGGCCTGCGGGTGAGCGCCGCTGCGAGCAGCCGGGAGATGTCGAGCATCCTCGAAGCCGAGGCGATCGATCTCGTGATTCTCGACCTGCGCCTCGCGGGTGAGGATGGCATGGCAATCGCGCGCAGCTTGCGCGAGAAGCTCGCGTTACCGGTCGTCATGCTGACCGGCGTGCACGAGGAAGCCGACCGCGTCATGGGGCTGGAACTCGGCGCCGATGACTACGTGACCAAGCCCTTCAGCCCGCGTGAATTGCTCGCGCGCATTCGCACCGTGCTGCGGCGAACCAAGGAATCGGCCTCCGATCCGCCGCGCCAGCGCGAGATCCGCGCGTATCGGTTCGGCGGTTTCGAGCTGAACCTGCGCACGCGCCGCCTCAAGCGCCAGGATGGCCGCGCCGTGAATCTCACCAATGGGGAGGTGAATCTATTGGCGGCGCTTCTGGCGGCGCCCGAGCGCATTCTCACGCGCGATCAGTTGCTCGAGGCGAGCCGCGTGTTCGATAATGAGGTCTACGATCGGGCGATCGACATCGTCGTGCTGCGACTTCGTCGCAAGATCGAGCCGGATCCGACGCAGCCGCGCTACATCGTGACCGAGCGCGGTATTGGCTACATGTTCAGCGCACCCGTAGAAATCGTCTACTGAACCCTTGAGGGAGGAACTCGCATGAATCGCATTCAGTTGGCGGCCTTGGCCGCAAGCCTTGCGCTGTTGCCCGCGTTGGGAAACGCCAAAGGTTGTATCAAGGGGGCCGCCGTCGGTGCCGTGGCCGGACACGTGGCGGGGCACCATGCGGTGGCGGGCGCGGCCGCGGGGTGCGTGATCGGACATCACCGCGCCAAGGTCAAGGAGCAAGAGGCCAAGCAGCAAGCCGCACCGGCGCATTGATGCGCATGCAAAAGCAGGATCCGTTCGAGGACGTCACGCGCGCGCTGAATAAAGAGACCGCCGGCTCTCTCGGCAGCGCCGGTCGGCGGCTGCAGCGCGCGGTTGCGGCGCTCGAAGACTACGATGCTGCGAGCGGCGGGAGCGCAGGGAGCGGCGGCACGCGGGTGGCGGGCACGGCCGACGTCACGGAGACTGCCGGCGCGCGGGACGATGCACGGCGCCGCGGGCTCGTACACGCGGCGGCGGCCGCTTTGCATGCCTATGTGATCCAAAAAGAGGTGATCGGCATCGCGGACAACGCGACGCTCAACGAAGCGTTCCGTGTAACGGCCGACGTTTGGCGCTGCATGGGTGCCGTTCAGGGGTAGAGCACCCGGCCGCGGCCGTCGCGCCCGGGCGTTGCCGATCCGGGCACCGCTCGCGTGCAGGTGGGGGCACCGCTCGCGAGCGCATGGCGGGTTTTCACGCCGGCTTCGGTTCTATGAACTGTTGCACCGTGCAATTGTTCGAGGTCGCCCCCAAAATGCCGCGTTTTCAATTCTGTTTAATCGCGCTCGTCGCGAGTGTTCCCTTGGTGATCGCTTGCTCCAAGTCCGCGAGCCAGGCAGTGGGCGCCAAGGCGGCCCCCGTTGCCGGTAACGCCTGCGATCGAAAGTTGCTGAGCGCAGCCGATGTGACAGGCATCCTGCATGAACCGATCACCGGTACCAAGCCCCTCGAGGGCGATCCGCAAAGCTGCGACTTCGTGACCGCAACCACCGAGAGTCAGGGAGGACCGGAGATAGAAGTTTCGCTGCGGCCGGGCTTGGGCCGCGGCACGCTCAAAGCCTGGCTCGACGGGAGCATGGGCACCACGGGCAGCAAGCTCGGTGGTGTCGGTGACGATGCCGTCTGGGTCTCGCAACTCAAGGAACTGGATGCGAGCAAGAATGATCTGCTGTGCGCCGTGAGTATCGGCGGATCCGGCGTCATCGATCACTATGACGATCTGGCGCACAAGCTCTCGGATGTGTGCAACAAGATCTTTGCGCGTGTCGCAACATGAACGGGGGCAGCATGCAGCGTCTGACTTATCTGGTACTTCTCACGGCGCTTTCGAGCGCAGCCTATGCACAACAAATGGACGGCAAACTGTTGATGTATCCGGGGGGTCATGCCCTCAATGAGATGCCGGCCTCGGCGCTTGCCGCCGGAGTACCCCTCGTACTCGAGACGACGGATTCCGTGGGTACGGTCGACGCCTGGTACCTGGCGAATGCCAAGTCCTGCGCTCGATCGGCACAGTCGGGAGCCGTGAAGTACCAGTGCGGTGGCGGCAGCATCATGATCTATGATCATGCCGGGAAAACCCAGGTCGCCCTCGTGCCCCCGCTATTCTGAGGAAAGAATTCGCGCGGGCACCCGCGTAGCAGTGTCTAAAATCGCGGCCCTTTTCCCGACAGCAAACTACCCATGAGCCCGCCGATCACGGCGGCTGCCGCTGGTCACGGCCGCTTGCAAAAACGGCACTCACCGATCTGCGTCAGGATGCTACGGTGCTTTGACGATCCTCGGCGCATCGAGGCCGTCGGGCGTCCGACTCGCCTGTGGCGCCGTACCGCGCAAGCCCCACTGCCAGAGCTTATCGGTCGGGAGGGGCAGGACCATGAACCAATGCTCGAGGATCGCGAGCGCCAGCAGGGCCGACACGAGCGCGAGCCCCGTGATCTGGAATCCACCTTCGGCCATCAGGAGTTTTTGCACGAGCACGACGAGTGCAATCGTCGAGCCGAGAATCGAAACCGGAAACAGCAGGTTCATGCGCCGTTTGTTGAAATAGGTCTTCAGGTAGGCAAGATGCGGCGGCAGGAACTGCTCGCCGGTATTCGGCACACCGAAGAACAGGTTGAGCTTTGCGGACAGGCGCATGCTCCACAACACGAGGAAAGTCCAAAGCGCCACCGGATTCGGGGTCTGCCACGTGAGCAGGGCGAGCAAGGCCGCCGTACCCAGGATGGCGAGTTCATTGTGGATGATCGCGCGAGTCGCCTGGCGGAAATGGCGCCAGCCGCCGCGTACGCCGAGATACGCCTGTCGTTGCGGCCCCATGATGAAGCCCATGAGAAAGCTCATTTCGAGCCATCCCCAGATCACGATCGCGCTGCTAAACGCAACGAACGCGCCCGCCGTCGAAGCGTCGAAGGCGCTCGAACGCAGCAGGAACAACGCGCCGATCGCGAGCACGCTCGCGCCCGTCATGCTGCGGCGGAAAGTCCCGGTCGGCAGCCCGTCGAGAAACAGGATGATGCCGGTGGTAAACCACCAGACCAACATCGCAAAGCCGACGGCCAGCCCGATCGTGGCGGTCATCTGGGAGAGCCGGTCATCGTGCGACGAACGCTACCAAGCGGGCGCCATGCGGACCTGCTCGGGCAGATCGTGCCGCTCGACCGGCAGGCAGTAGAGGCGCACGAACGTCGCGGCCGCCGATAGCCCCAGGCCGATCCGCTTCAGCCCACCGATGAGACCTCCCTGCCGCTTCGCCGCCTCGACCGCTTTCGAGATCACGAGCAGGCGCTCGAGACCCGTACGAAACCTCGGCGCGTCGATCTTCAAGGAGATCGGGAAGACCTGTTTCGAAATGTCGGTCGTGATCCGGAACACCTGGTAGTCGTAGTCGGTCGGATCCATGCCGAACGCGTCGTACATGACCGGGCGCGCGTGATCCCGTACATACATCGTCGCGAAAACCGCGAGCAAGAAGAACCGGATCCACAGTTTGTTGAAACCGCGCAGCAATTCGGGCTGGGCGCGCATGATCAGCGCGAACGCCTCGCCGTGACGGAACTCGTCGTTGCACCATTCCTGGAACCAACGGAAGATCGGATGGAAGCGCCGCTCCGGATGCTTCTCGAGATGGCGGAAGATCGTGATGTAGCGCGCGTAGCCGATCTTCTCGGACAGATAGGTCGCGTAGAAGATGAATTTGGGGCGAAAGTGCGTGTACTTCTTGTCGCGACGCAGGAAGCCCAAATCGACGCCGAGGCCGAAATCCTTCAGTGCTTGGTTGATGAAGCCGGCATGCCGCGCCTCATCGCGCGCCATGTAGCCCATGAGGTCGCGAAGATCCTGATTCTTCGTGAGCTTGCGCTTGGTCTCGCTGTACAACACGCAGCCGGAGAACTCGGCGGTCACCGAGCTGATCAAGAAATCCAGGAATTCCTGATGCAGGGCAGGGGGCAGCTTGCGCACTTCGGCGTCGAACTGCGCGTTGCGTTCGAAATGCGTGCGATTCACGTCGAGCTTGAACTCCGCGATCATCTGATCCCACTCGGCGCGAACGGGGCTCACGTCGATGCTCTCCATGGCCTCGTAGTCGGTCTTGTAGAACCGCGGCGTCAACAGCGTGTTGGCTTCCGCCTTGCGCGTCGCGTCCTGCGCCGTGGCGATGTCATCGGCAACCGTGTCGATCATGAGTGATCCTTGGCTTGCGTACTCGCATTCAAGATGGCGGCGAAGGCGCCGGCATTCGTGGGTCCGAAGACTTCCAGGTCGACATGGCGGCCCGTGGACGGATCATCGAGCGAGAGGCGGCCGTCGGCCCAACGCGTGAGCCGGAACGGCGGCGCCTCGCCGACGTGATCGGCGCGCCGATCGCGCGCAAGTCCGCGCAAGACGCCGCGCACGAAGCCATTCGTACCCGGAGCCAGCGTGTCGACGAGTTGATCGTCCGCGCTCGAGAAGATCGCGATCGAGCCGTTCGGCCGATCTTCGAAGCGCAGATCGCCGACCGCGACGGCCACGCTCGGGGCGGGCCGCGCGGGCTGATAGCCCGTGAGTCGCGCGACCGTCACGAGCGTCAGCGCTCCGACGACGAGAATCGCAGCGCCGATCAATGCGCCCCTTGGAAGGATCGTGTCGTGCTGCAGCACGCTGCGTGTGTGGTTCGATACGCTCATGGCAATCTCAAGCCGTAGCGGCCGTGCGCGGACCGATTGCGATCGGCGCCTGCGTCGTGGTCGCGGTTCGCACCGCTGAAGGACCCGCGAATCGCGCGATCGCTTCGCCCAAAACCGATGCGGCCTGCCGCGCGTCGGGGAGCGAGCGGAAGCTCGGCTGCGGACGTGTGATGTAACCGGGACGCAAATGCGGCCAGGTCACCAGATATCCCAGACGCTGATCCTTGCGCAATTTCAGGGAAATGTCGCCGTTGCCGTCCTTGCGCTGCCGCAGGTCGGCAGCCTCGAGCAGCGTGAACGGAATGTTGACGGTCACCGACACGGCGATGCCGTGGCGCAGTAGCACGCGCGCGCTCGTGATGCTGTAGACCGTGGTGCGGGAACTCAAGTACGCGATCATCGTGAGCAGACCCGCGGCAACGCTTCCCAAGCCGAGCAGCCAAACGCAGGATAGGGCGACGGCCGAGAAGCTATTCCCGGCACCGATACCGACTCCGATGCGCCACAGCAGCAGTGCGCCGAAGTACAACGCGACGATGCGTACGTAGTAGGTATGAATCGCGAGCGATTTCCAGGTCGGCGATCCTTGCCACAGCAATTCCTCGCCGCGCGGCAGGTCCGAGGGCAGGCCGCGGATTTTTTCGAATGCGAAGTCGTCGTGGCTCATATCAGTGGCTCCGAGCGGGCCGCCGTGGCATAGAGCTTGCCGCCCGCATAATAGGCTGTGATTTTCTCTTCCTCGAGCATCGTGACCCGGTCGGGGTTCGCGAGTGTCGGGGCGGTTGCGAACTGCGATCCCAAGATCGATTGGACGTTGACGCGCCGCTGTAGCGGTGCGAACTTCGAGTAGTACACCGGCAACAGCACGTTGCGTCCCGTGCCGACGACCGTGACTTCGAGATAACGGATCTGCGGTTCCGCGCGGTCCACCCAGACGTCGCGGACCGTGCCGCCGATGACGCCGTCGGCGCCGACGACGTCCATGCCGCGAGGATCAGGATCCTCGCCGGCGATGCCGAAGCCCGGAGCTGCGCGCAGCGGCAGAATCAGCGGCGAGCCGTCGAGCATGACATCAGGGTGATCGGCGCGCAGCGCATACGCCCCCGGACCAATCGCATCGAGCAGCGCGTTGCCGGTCGGGATCAGCGGTGCGCCAACCGCGCCGCTGCTGGGTTTGCCGGCGATCACGCGCGTGTCGCGTTCCGGACGCGGCGCCATGACGGTGCTGCCATCGGCGAGCTTGTAGGTCTTCGGCTTCGGTATCGCCGGGAAACCCTGGATCGGATAGCGACCGGAGGCGGTCGCGGACTCCAACGGATAGCCCTCGCGTTTGTCTTCGCGATGCAGATAAATCAGCAAGCCCGCGAAAAAGATCCAGAACACATAAAGAACGACTTGAGCCACATCGAAATAACCCGTAATAGCGCCCATCAGACATGCCCCCTAAAGAAGTAACTCAATTTGGAATTTCCGCCAGTTCGTATTCCGCCGACTCGACCGGACGGGGGCCGCTGCCCCTGCGGACGAGGGGCCCCACCGCCACGAGCGTCGCAAACAGCAACGCAATCTCAATGTGGTACACGACGCTGTAGCCCGTTGCCGCGCCGGCCATGCCCTCGCCGAGACGGCCGTGCACGGCGAGACTCGTAATGGCATCACGCAGTGCCCCACCGAGCGCGATCGCGAGTCCCGCGCAACTCGCCTGCACGGCACCCCAGGCGCCGAGCGCGAGTCCGCTCTCGCCGTTACGCTCGCGCGCCATGGCGCCCGCGAGCGTGCCGACCGAGAAGAAGCCGCCGCCGAAGCCGATCATGAGCACACCGATGCGGAACAGGAACGGCGAACCGAGCGGTGCCGAGAAGATCACGCCCGCGAACGCGAACAAGCCGATCACGGCTCCCCAGGCGGCGATCCGGTAGGGATCGGCACCGTGCCCGAGGAAGCGCGCCGCGATCGAAAACGCGGCCAGCGTGCCGCCCGCGAGCATCGCAGTCAGGGCCGTGGTCGCGGCGACCGGCAAGTGCAGGATCTCGCCGCCGTAGGGTTCGAGAATGATGTCCTGCATGTTGAACGCGGCCGTGCCGAGGCCGACGGTCACGAGAAAGCGGATCGCGCGGCTGTGTTTCGTGAAAGCGCGCCAGGAGTCGATGAACTTGGCGGTCTTTGCGACCGCGATGTCGCGCACCCGGTCGCGCGATTCCTGCTTCCAGAGCGCCGTCAGGTTCAGCACCATCGTCATCATCGCGGCACCTTGGATGACCTGGATCAAGCGCAATTCCGTGAAATTAGCCAGCAGGCGGCCGAACATGAGGCCGGCAGCCACCATGCCGACGAGCAGCATCGTGTACATGAGTGCGATGACTCGTGGGCGAACCGCTGCGGGTGCCATGTCGGTCGCGAGCGCGAGGCCCGCGGTCTGGGTCGTCTGCAGACCGGCGCCGACGAGCAGGAAAGCGAAGGCCGAGGCCACCTGGCCGACCCAGAGCGGTCCGTGCGTGTCGCCCGACAGGATCAACAGCGCGAACGGCATGATCGCAAGGCCGCCGAATTGCAGCAGGGTGCCCATCCAAATGTAAGGCACGCGCCGCCAACCGAGCGCCGAGACGTGGTTGTCGGACCGAAAGCCGATCAAGGCACGGAACGGCGCGAACACGAGCGGCAGACCGACCATGAGCGAGACGAGCCACGCGGGGACGCCGAGTTCGACGATCAAGACGCGGTTCAGCGTGCCGATCAAGAGCACCATCGCGATGCCCACGGAAACCTGAAACAGCGACAGGCGCAGCAGGCGGCCGAGCGGCAATTCGGTCGTGGCAGCATCGGCGAAGGGCAGGAACTCGGTGCCGATTCGCATCCATTTGCTGGACAGCTTTTCGCGTATGCGACTCATGTTTTGACGAGCTCCATGGCCTGAGACTTGTAGAATCCGCTCGCGATACGCTGCGTTCGGCCGACGCGCCAACTCTCGAGCTGCGGTGTACGCGCAATGAGGCGACGGATGTCGCTCTCCGAGACCGGCTCGAGCGCGGGCGCCCGATCCTTGCGCGGAAACAGACGTCCGACGATCCACATTGTCCAGAGCGCGGGAGTCTTCGGTGCAAAAGTGAAAACGATCGAATGACTCGTGCGCGCCGCAAGACCCGAAAGAACCCGTACGACATCGGCGGCGTTATAGTGGATCAGCGAGTCCATCGCGACGACGTGATCGAAGAGCCCGAGCGCGGCATCCGACATGTCGCCGGTGCGAAATTCGATGCGCCCCGCATCGAGCTGCGGCGGCAGGCGCTCGCGCGCGAGATTCACGAGTGTCGGCGAAAGGTCGATCGCCACGACCTCGGCGCCGCGGGCAGCCGCGGCGACGCTGAATGCACCCGTGCCGCAGCCGGCATCGAGCAGCCGCCGGCCGGCGAGGTCGGAGGGCAAAAACCCGAGCAGGGTTTCGCGCATGGCGTCGCGGCCCGCGCGCACGGTCGCACGAATGCGACCCACGGGCGCCGTCGAGGTCAGCCGCGCCCACGCCTCGACCGCCGTCCGGTCGAAATAGGTCTTCAGTTGACCGCGCCGCTCCAGGTAGCTCACGGTGGCCATCAGTCGAATCCCAGCAGATCGAAAATTTCGCGGTCTTTGAGCGAGCCCGCAATCAAGGGGTCGGTGCCGTCCCACAGCGCCTGCGCAAGGCGCATATACTCGGCCTGCACGGCATCCAATTCGGGCGAGCTCTCCATCTC
>Ga0116231_10008296_pt1 | contig 18322 bp, 17 predicted proteins | sample S1TSphgellanicum_2_FD_89695 | JGI IMG/M metagenome (GOLD analysis project Ga0116231, IMG submission 89695) | Host-associated microbial communities from peat moss isolated from Minnesota, USA - S1T2_Fd - Sphagnum magellanicum MG | ecosystem: Host-associated > Plants > Peat moss > Unclassified...
GAATCCCCCACATTTCCGCAACTTGAGAGACTTAGCCCCAACTTGGGCTAACTAGGGACTTGGGAGCGCGTTAGCTCAATTTCATTCAATGTGACCTTTGGAATGAATTAGAGTAGGGTATGCTTTCCTCTTCCATTGGATGAAGTGTAGTGACAAGATCATTGTTTATGAATGCAAGACACAATATTTGTTCCATGTTCTTTGCAATCCCTTTGTATACCTTGATGGTGTTTAATGAATGGCAAAATGGCATACATGTTGCCTTCATTGTCATTGGAAAAAATATGTAAAATGATTTACATTGAGTCCCCCAAACATTATCAAAATGTGTCTTAATCAATTAAATGCCCAATGTTGTCATTGTGGACAATGTGTAAGTCGAAATTAATGTCCTAAGGTAAGAAATTGTGGGTTCACCAATTTCACACTCACAATTTTCCTTGTGCTACAAAATCAAGAATTTTGATATTTACTTTCATTCCATCCCATGGTGAAGGATATGTATTTGTGAGGCCAAATATCAAAGTTTACCTTTTGAGCTTGCATTTGCAACAACATTTGGCTCGAAGCCAAAATGTTTTTGTGCTTGTGGCATGTTCGCAAAACAATATGGGCTAAAAATATAATCAAGTAGATTGCTAGTGTGGAGGAGAGGTTAAGAGTTTTATCTACTCTTGGAAACATCATTTATTCTCGAAATTGTCCATTTCATGTGAAACTTGTCTTATGGGTAGAATAACAATTTGGGCTATTGGTAACCAATTACCCTAATTTAGCCCTTTTTTTTAATATGTGAAAGAACACTAGTTGCAAAAAACAAGGATATGGTGCATTGGAAATTGAAACATCCCCCATGTAAAACAAGACACTAATGTAATTATGGAATCATTTCACAACAATATGAAACAATTTTTTTATTTTTCTCAGGAAAGGCTTACAAGATGTAAGATGGATTGGTTCATCTACAATCTCATTCGTGATGTTCTAACTCACTATTGGTATGGGGTGCAATGCAAAAAATTTGGTTATGTGAAAATAAAAAAACAAAAAGGCATTGTTGCTAGTGCCTTCTTGCGAGCTCATGATATTCCAAATACAAATGTCCTATTACCCAAATGGGGAGGACATTGCATTTGTGGCATCCACCAACCACCTAGGAAAAGTGCGGACCATACATGCTCCAACTTCAAAATGGCCGAATGCGATTGCCCCCTTATAGCACAAGGCATTGTTTGTAAGCATGTCATGAAAGTTTTCAAGATGCTTCACCAAAACATTAGGGACATTGGTTCAATTGTTAGAGAAATCAATATCTTACACGGGGTCACAAAGGGTGGTGTAATTCCCAAACACAATAGTCCTAAGTGCGGGCTTAGAGACGATGACACCAAATATGATGATCCTAGAGACGAATGACCTACACAGAAAATTAACCTAGAAAGCTCAAAGATCATCCTAAATTCACATGTGATGAGGATGTAATTGACATCATTGATAATGTCTTCTCTAACCTTAGAACCACAATTGTGGAATTTCCAACCTTGTAATTGAATTTGCTTTTAGCATTGAAAGTTTTGAAAGGATAACAACATAACATGTTAGTGCAGGGTGTTGCCAACTTGGCACACCCAATTACCACAACTTTGTTCCCATATGCAACAGTGATAATGCATTGAAGAGGCATATTGGATTACTTGAATCCCTTGCCCAGAAACACAACCATCTAAAGGATAGAACAACAAAACATAGGCACATCTAAAATGTGGTACCCCAAGGTGGGGTCAATTTTAAGTTTTTTTGTGATTTTTTGGGGTTTGTTTGTGTACCAAGTAATGCCTATTGGAATTTAAGAACAATTTAAACATTACTTGCATCTTTGGGTGATTTTATCTGACAATTCATAACTCGCTTTTAGAATTTTCACAATAATTATGATTATGGAATCAAATATTGGTTTTTCACATTTTTTATGGGACATTGTATAAGGAATTATAGGAACGTCTAGTATAAATTATTATCACAAAAAATGTAATAACACATTGTAGACATAATTAATGTTTTGTGGCTTCTACTTAAGGGTTTAAATGTATGTTTAGTGTAGGAATATATTGTTGTAAATTGAAAGTGGTCTATTGTGTGATGGATGGAACTATGGCAAGCGGATTGTGTTCAATGTTTTCAATCCATTTATCTTATGCACGTTATTGTTGTTCAACTATACCATTCGCAACCTATTGCAATACACTCATTGGATATGCAATTTACATCATGAATGCCACACTATAACTCACTTAGACAACAACCTATACATGCATTAGCTACCCATAAACACTTCAGAATCATGTAACCAACTTGGAAACCAACAATGCAACAACAATGCAACTTAGAAATTTGGAAATCACACATGTAATTTGCAAATCAACAATGCAACAACAACTACAAGGTGAATGCAAGGTTGGGTGGCTCAAATTTAACAACTTTACTACTCCCTAATAGTCCCCCCAAAAAAATAGAATAGTGTATAAGGGGTCAAATTTGAAATAGTCTAATGTAAGCCCACATATATTTGTACAACCACATTAAATAGTTTATTGGAACTCAGTATTTGAAACCTAACACCTTACTTTTCCCTCCCCAATTTCCACAGTTGATCAACATTAATGTTAGAAGGCATGGTGGATTTTGATGGTTGTTGTTTTACTCTCACATCAAAATTATCACATTGTACATGTCTATTTGAATATTGTCAATGTCTACAAAATTACAATAGAGTGCACATGAATGTAATACATTTGGAGCTTAGCTAGTTAAGTTATTGTTGATTGAATTATTGAGGTTTTTTATTTTTACTCTTTTACCATGTTGAATAATGAAAATGGGAGCTTGATTTTTCTTCCAACAATTGGAAATTTAAGCGATAGTTTGGGAAACAAATATTACAAGAAGAAGGTGAAAAGTGAGGGAATGGAATGCAGATCAAGATAGATTCGATAACATGTCAAAAAATGAAGGGGATGAATATGGAATTGGATGGAATACAACACCGATTTGACACAAATTTTAAAAATCAATGAAATATTATTGTAGCCAAAGATATGGGATCCGAGGTAGAATATTGAAAGTGAAATGGGGTGATAAAATTGAATCCACCATAATATAAGGCCATGTTTAGATTCCATTCTTTAAATTCCATAACTATTCCCAAGACTAGGAAACAAATGACAAATGAAATGAATTGTTGAAAGGAGTTTAAAAGTGGGGAACAATCAAAAAGATTTGGCATTTGATTAGTTCAAAGAAATGTTTGAACATGATTTGAACCAAATTGAACTTCAACAACACACGCATATTCAAGCATGTGCACTAACATAACTTTTGATGAAAGTAAAAGAAGAATGATTGTGAGAAAAAAATATTGTATAGCAAATATGCTTATGTTTGAATCTACGTGTGATATGTATTTCAACAATCATACAAGTGCAGGAAATGCACAAAAATTTGGCCAATAGGATGCTTTCATTTTTAAATGTAACTTTTGGCACCTTGTAGTTTTAAGACAACATTTTTTTTTATGAAACCCTGATCGTGACTAGAACCACATACATACTAGATGTATCCTATGGAACATTATATGAAGACATTAAAGGGATATGTGAAGAACGAAGCAAGGCCTAAAAGATCCATGATAGAAGGTTACGCAATAAAGGAAGCATTGGGATTTTGCACAAAATATTTGCAAGATTTTACAACCACAAAGTGAAGGATGTGGGATGAAATAACCAGTGTATGGTTGATGAGGTGGTTGAAGGAAACAAGCGCCAAAGAAAATTGAGTGTCAACCTTCAAGACACGGCCCACTCTTTTGTCCTTCAAAATGTGGAATTAATGGCTCCATGGTGCTTGTATGCCACTTTAAACTCTATGGTAAATATTTTTAAGTTCCAAACATAAATTGGAGGTTTGCATTGGATACAAGTCACAACATTTATAACTTGTATATCTTGGTTATTATGCTTGAACTAACCCATGGCTAAATTGTGATGGTAGGAAGCATACTATAGAAGTTGGGATACGAAATGAAGAAAGACGAGAAATTTTACAAACTATTGGTCGATCCCAAGGTAGAGTTCATGTATTCCTAGACCACCTTGTAGAAGTTGCCCCATTTCCAATTTGGGTTAGGACTACCATTTCCTTAGCCATCAAAAATGGTGAAATATTTGACAAAGATGTTGTGCATATGTTTGTGCCACCAACATTGGAAGCTACAACATATCATGCAATGTATGTTTTTGGAAACTATTTATGTGTTTCAAGTGGTGAAGAACATTTGGCCACAAGGGATAGTGACATTGCTATTATGTTTGAACCAAAATGTGTATTAGGACTAAATGATCAACGACCTATCCTTGCAAAGCTAGAATATGTAAACTAGATTGAAGAGATATTGGAGCTCAACTATGGGGTATTCAATACTATAGTTTTTTTCTACAATTGGATGAAAGCAAATTACATAAGGAGTAGTGCAATAGTCAAAAGAGACAAGCACAACTTCACACTCGTTAATTTCAATTCCCCAATTCCCATTTTTTATCAATCTTTTGCTTTCCCAATTCATGTAAAACAAGTGTTGTTTTCTGTTGATCCAAAGGAAAAAGGGTGGAAGGTAGTTCTACACAAAAATCCTCATGGTAAACTAGTAATAGATTGTGTTGACTCTAACCCTATTGATTTGGATATGTTCCGAATTGATAATGATGATAGTTACACTAGTTTACAAACTCCAATTTCAATTCCCGAGGTAATTCAAACAACCACTATTGTTGGAAGAGTTCCACTCATGCCTATAGATTTGGCAGATGTTGATACTATTGGAACAAATCAGGATAGTCATGACAATGATCCACAAAGTGCAAATGAATATAATGGGCCAAACAACTCTAACAATGATGGTTAACCTAACCTTAATTTATTACAATGGTTTTAGTTTCAAATTGAGATGAAGGTTCAAAACAATGTTCAAAACCATGCACATGTGTTACTGTAATTTTGTAAATCATCTACTTGACAAGGGCCTCTTTGTGTCATTTGAAATATCCATAATGTGGACTGTGTGTTCAAAATTTCTATAGTAGTGTTAAACCATATATCCAAAAGTATGGGCCTTTAGGGTTAGGTGATGTAAAGATCATTACATATATGGTCATTGGTGTGTGGTTCAATATTAATTTAATTTGGAACTACATATGATGTGTTCACTTTATTCATTACAAATTTTAATTCAATAATGGTATTTGACTACTTCAAAATTGACATATAAATATATAATTAGTAATTATAATATATTTTGTGAAATATTAGTATATATAAGTATGTACAAAAATTCAGATTGAATATATTATATACTCCATTTTCCCATTTCATTTTTTAAATTTTCAAATTATTGTCCTTTATGAATTTTTCATTTCATGTGAAATAATTATTAAAAATCATTGATAAACATGTGAACCTAACTATGCTAGCAAATATTTTTTTGTGACTAACACAAATAATAATAACCTATAATAATTTTTTAATTTTAATATTACCACATCATATTATAAATGACATTACAATCACATCAATCATAGTTTGATGACTAATTTTAGGCACGTTAGTCATATTAGTCAACATAAACAACTCCGTGTTGGCACCATCTCTACCACGTGTGAAATATGTTATCCAATTTGACTGCAATGTTAGTTTTTGTATTCAAAATGGACATTGTTACTTTCAATGTTAGTCATAATGGACACCCTTAGTCACTTCATACTAGTACTCTCTCCTATATTGTGACTATATAGTCATTTCAATCACAATGTTAATGGCAAAAAAACCATACTTTTGTTGTAGTGGGTAGGTGGGCCTCTTGTCATTCCTACCAATGACAAAACATTTTCATATCATGGTCCTGCTCTTCCATCTTTTCATCCTTTATTTCTAGTTGTAGTTCTGATCCTTCCAATGTAGATTGCATTAAAAATGTGTCCATGTTTTTGAGTGGGTCTTCCCCTAGTGCTAAAAATGATAAGCCCATCCAACCTAAGGTAGGCATCAAGAAGAGGAACTATGTTGCAAAACTTCCATGGGCAGAATTGTTTGTAGGGGAAGATGGAACCTTGCACATTATCAAATGTAGGGTTTGTATTGAAGTAGAAGGGAAAAACAAAATATTTGTTGTTAAATGGGATTCCCTTTCTAAGCATGTAGGTTGTCAAAAAGCTGTGAAGAATATGGGGTCTAATGTGAATAAAAGGGATTGGTTTTATTCCAAGGTTTATAAGCATGCCAAGAACCAGAAAACACTTGCATCTCGTAGCTAAGAGATTGTTGATGCCCAACTGGCACATTGGGTGGTAGGAGAGAAAGTTCCGAAAGTTGTTCAATTTTTCCATTGTGTTTCACTTGCTACAATAGGGCCATCCAATGTTGGAATATGAATCTTTGAGGCCATTGTTTGAATTTTTGGTAGTGCCCAAAAATAGTTAAAAACATTGGAGTGATAGTTCTAGCTGGACCATGGCAAAATTCATGCACCAAGCAGTGATGAGGGCCACTAAGGTTGTAGTTGAAGGTACACATTATGTTGCTCTAAGCTCTAATGAAGTCTCCATAGTTAACAAGCAAGAATGGTTGTCTATCCATTGTTATGTGGTGTAAAATTGGGTAAGGATTCCCATTTTAATATTTTTGGATAAGGTGGTTGCAAGTTCAAGGGGTGATATCCTAACTAAGGTTATTATGGAGGCACTCATGATAGGTGGAGGTTTTCCACGAGACCAGATTGCCCAAAAGCTTATATGTTTTGGATAGATGGTGTTAATGTTTTTCAAGGGACAAGGACTAGTGTCAAATATATCCATGACAATTATGCTCCCAATTCTTTAAGGATCCATTGCATGGCCCATCAAACAAACTTAGTTGTGCAAATTTTATCAAGTTTGCTTCTAGTGATCCACCTTGAGCATTCGTTGCAAACCTTGCATAGTTATTTTGCACATTCACCAAAAAGACATCTAGAGTTTACAAAGTTGACTGAAATGTTAGAAACAAAGGGGAATAATATTCTCTAGAATGTGAAAACAAGGTGGATTTCAATGTTGAGCCTTGCCAAAAGGTTGATGGCAGAATACATAACACTCTTGGTGAAAATGGCGTTAGACAACTTTACAAACTAGTGAGTCAAACAAAATTATGAACATTTGTGTGACTTGCAGATCTTGTTGGGACTTGCTTATATATTGCCACTATTGGAATTTGTGCATGCTTTGATAAAATTTGCATAGATATAAGATGTGTTTGTGTGTGACCTTGTGGCTGTTATCAAGGTCTGTCAAGGTGATGTATAACATGTATTTGGAACAAAGTTTGAATTTCACTGTAAATATCTTTTGGGCATTCAAGTCTTTATTTGAATGTAAGCATGAAAACATCCACTTGAAGTGGATACTTGATCTTAATTCTGGACTCCAACATTTGGCCTTTGAAATAAATGGCTAGCACATATGGGTAATGCATTGTGATTTAAAGACTTTGACGGTTACATTTGTCATTGAATTTATATTTGTTGTTGTTGAATCATTGGTGAAGAACCAATGTAAAGGTAAATTTTAAAACTCCATCTTTTGGCTTATTTGATTGTTTTCTTTCAATTTGTTGAATTTTGTTTTATCTTCATGCTTTTACAAGGGTTGTTAGAAGCATGGCTACAAGTTTGGTTATCTAAAGTAGTTTTGTTGTTGTGTAATGTGGATGCTTTGGCAAGGGCCGCAGAAACATTGATTCAATAATTGGAAACAAGGTTTTTAGCCCATGGTCTCATGGATGCTCTTGGGATTGTGTATCCCAAGTATTGGTTATAGGTAGACTATGAGACATCTTTCCCAAAACAACTTGCTATAATCAAAACAACATTTTGCTCTAGCAAAACACAATTGTTGGATGGGGTGGAAACCTTTGTGCTTAACGTCCTCAATGTCAATGACCTTGATAGCCAGCAAAGCATGTTCAAGTAGATGATGAAGTCTAATGCAGCCGCATGCATGGCTCCACCTTTTGACACCAATCCTTTGACCATAATGTGGTGTTGGTGACAACATCTCAAGTTTTGTTTGGAGCTTCCCAAAATATGTGAAATTAGCTGAAATGGCCATGGTGCAAATCATGGGTAGTGTGGAAAATGAACATTGTTTTTTTACGTTGGCCTTCATGAAATCAAAGCTCCGCAATGGGTTGATTACCCATTTGCGCCTTGTTGTTCGGATGTTTGCACAATGGTTTTACACTTAACAAAATTTCCCATATGCAAAGTGTATTGAACAATAGCGAACGTCACAACACCAATGTTATTATGATGGTTAGGGTGGGCTATATTTTGTGGAGTTGTTGGCCATGTTTTTGCAAAGGTAGGAGTTGTTGCTTATGTTTCTACAAAGGTAGATTCTTTTTGGCTTGGGTGTGTTTTTTTATTTGTTGAATTTAATGGCTATTTACAAACTAGTGAACTTTTTGGACTCCAACTGCATTGATTTTTCTCCTTGCATGATTTAAAAAATTCTTCTTGTATATTAACTTGGTTGATTGTAGGTCATTTTGTGACCGAACAAAAAGTCGCCCTAATATTGTGAACACAATAGTTTTTAGGGTTTTGTTTTTTTTTTTTTGTTTTATTATTTTCATTAGCCGTTAACTTTTTGCATGCTTGCAACGGGAATATTTCCATCGCTATTGCAAGGAATGCATGGGTAAGCAACTTTGTTTATTTGTGTGTTATGGAAAACAAGAACTGCACTAAGTGATGGATGGTGGAGGGAGCAACTGCATTGAAGAAAGGTTTGCGTAATTGACGATGGAAGGTAAAATAAGAGGGAGAATGGAGGAGTAAGGTGGCAGGTTCTTTCTGGTATGAAATTTTCTTGTTATTACAGTTTATACTACTAAGCCAGTTGTTAATGAACTCCATTGCGCCAAGGACTTAGCAGAGTAGATGTGTAGATCTAAAGGAGGATAGATGATATGAGGGGTTGATGTTGAGGGATGATAAAGAAAAAAAAAGGTCCGAGCTGTAGAACTAAGGGGCATATAGAAGTCAAAATGCATTTTTTGGAAACGGGATCTTTTGTTGCAGCATTTTGAATCCATGTTGTAAATAATTGTCAGAGTGAATACTAGAAACCTCAAAAGGGTGTCCTTAGGTTGGGCAAAATGAGACAAACAAGGTCAAGAGTGGGGGAAACTTGAAGAGATGAAATTTGTAGTACATTCTTGCATAAGAGTCTGTCTTTTTGAGTGGTTCTAAGTGAACATAATATCTATTGACAGGTTAGGAACATTTGAATCCAAGTGTCTGCAAGATTTAGGTTTTCATCTGAGAGATTTGGTGTTACGTTACATTATTGCATTCAATGGGAAAATGGTTAGCAATTCATATGGACTAAATGAACCTTGAGAGTTCTAACCTCAAAGCCATACCTCAAATAGATTTTAGATTCTTAGTGGTATGAATTGGTGCTTGGCAACCAGTAGTACATGGCCACTAAGGAAATATGTGATGAAGATACACATAGTTGTAGCAGATTTGCAAAGCTTCGTGTATAGAAGTTGGTTCTGTCAAAATAAGAATAAGTAGACATCAATAGAATCTCTCCTTGACAGTGGTATCACAAATCAAGTAATGGAATTGGTTGTAGGGTTCTAGAGAATTTGACTCTGTTTAGATGCTTTCATATGCCATTAGGCTTGTTCTTTTAATCTTCCTCTTTCTTTTTGGTTACAACTTGTGTTGGAAAAGCAAGTTTTAGGGGTTCAATTTCCCCGCAAGTGCGTGTGATTATGATTGTTTCTAGCTACTTTTATACATTCAAAGAGTTTATATCTTTGGCAATTGTACAACCTGCCTCAAGTAATTGCCAATTTCAACAACAACAATACAAACCTCGCCATAAAAACTCCAACTGCATTTGATTAATAGCCTGAAAACTCTGTCTGCATTCCAAAACTAACCAGCTTTCTTAACTCAGCAATTTAGAAAAATGTCAAATAATTCACCTAACAAATTGAAGTGGCAGCCAAGTTTTCATAAAGAATCTGCTAGTGGGGCAACATAGAGCTCCTACAACACCTTGCTAGTAGCCATAGCAGCACCAACTGCACTTTAGAGGTGGCCCCACTGGCTACTTTGCAAAAATGAAAAAAAAACTCTGCTTCAGAGAGAGGGGTGAAACAGAAGGAAAAACCCAAAAGCAGACTTTACACTTTTTATCCAAATAAATGTCTTTGAACAAAAAAGGGTGTTGGAAAAGCTGGTAAAATGGTCAAGCTTTTCTTTGTCGTCTTCTTCTTCTTCTTATTTCTCACGAAATCATATCATCATCTTGTTTCCTCCATTCTTTTTGCATGCTTGTTTGCCGAGGTGGTAGCTTTCAATTGCAGGGCTTGTTTGTGAAAATTATCGTGGGACAAGAAGAACATCTTGTAGCTATATTATTAGCTCTCCCCTACACACAAAACAAAACCCAAAAAAAAAGTTTAAAAAAAAAAGAAGTGTGCTTTCAGCTAGCTGTTTTGTTTTGAAGTGGAGTTTGGCATTGCGACTAACTCGTTCGTAAGCATGTTCCTCGAGTAGTATAGAGCTGTTCACAGAAAGTAGGAACAGACAAATGAACTCCAGTAATCTTCTTTGTTTTTTCGCTTTTTTCTTCTTGGCATTATTTGGATGCGTCTACAGAAAAAAGATAGACAGTTTGATGATTCAAATGATCTGTGCCAAAAAAATTTATAGCATCCTGCTGCTGCTGCTACTGCTTTGTAGCCAATCTAACAGTTTTTTTTTGTGGAATTCTTTGGTGAGAGATTTTGAAGTCCGGTGGTAGGCTACAAGGATACTGATCTCTCAAGTCGTCAATAGTATTAAGATCTACAAGACCATGGCTTGCAAGGGAGATGGCTGATTGTGATAATTCCTTTGAAGCAAGCTCTTAGAAGGGAGTGGGATTGGAGTACTGATTGAATGGAAGGCCAGTCCTGAAGATGAAATCTTTTTTCCAGCTTGGAGCTGCTATGAAGGTGGCAACAAGGTTGGTAGCTGCTGGAGAGAAGTTGTCGTATATGGTCGAGCTTTCAGTTGTACCAGTGATGAAGGTTTTGACCATGTGTGGATTGGGGTACGTTTTAGCACAACCCAAAATCAGAATCATCGCCCCAGAAGCGGCCAAGCTCCTGATAAAGCTGGTGTTTGCACTGTTTCTGCCCTGCTTGATCTTCACGGAGCTGGGACAATCCGTCACTCTGTCCAACATGCGTGACTGGTGGTTCATTCCTGTGAATGTGATGCTGAGTGCCATCATCGGCTGCTTAGTCGGTGTTGTGGTAGCTCTCATTTGTCGCCCTCCTCCTCAATTCTTCAAATTCACAGTTATTATGACCGGGATCGGAAACACAGGATTTCTTCCTCTTGGAATTATTGGCGCAATTTGTCACGGTCAATCAAATCCTTTTGGACCCAAGTAAATAAGTTCATATAACTTCTTCATCCTCATACCTCTTATAAGACTCTCTTGAAATCCTTTCTTGCTTTTCTGACTGGTACTCTATTGATATTTCATGCTGGCAGCATTTCTTCATAGCTAAAAAATTGGTTAGCATCTGGGGTGCAGTCACAGGACTAGTTAGGCTGTCAGTCATATCGTGACTGCACCCATCTGCAGTTTTCATGCTGGCAGCAATTCTTCATAGCTAAAAAATTGGTTAGCATCTGGGGTGCAGTCACAGGACTAGTTAGGCTGTCAGTCATATATCATGACTGCACCCATCTGCAGTTTTCATTAGGATTTTCTTTTTTCTTCATCCCAGTATGAGGAAGATGGCACACTAGTAGGATCTGATCATCTCAGAGTACTTACACATGATTTTCTAAACTTGCAGTTTTGTTCCATGATTGTTTCTTTCTTCTTATGGCGTTGAAAAAATCATTGTCATCCTTGCAACAGGTGCAACAGTAGAGGGGTGGCATATGTCGCATTTTCACAATGGGTTAGTGTCATCATCATGTACACATTTGTGTATCATATGTTGGAGCCACCTGAAGAGTACTATGAGGTTGTAGTCTCCTCAGCCAGTACAGTAGACGACCCAGAAGCAGCTTCACACAACATGTCAAGTAAGGATGTTAACAATAACATTGGACAGGTGAGTTTCATGCCTTCAGTGACATCCATGGAGTGGCCGGATGTCAATGAGGCTCAGAATGAGGAATCTCGTACACCTTTGCTTGCTCGCATGTTCCGATATCCATCTCTACCATCACAACCAATAGCAGGTTAGCTTGCAATTCTTGCCTGAGTTTTTCTATCCTCCCACCAAAACCACTGAATTTTTTAAGGTTCAATTTAGTATCACAAACTCCAAGGATTCAAGAGTCGAGGCTGATGATGCATAAATTGCAGGACTAGTACCCATTTCTTGGAAGCAGTAGAGGGTGGAAACTGGGACAGAGTTTTTTGGTGTTTTCTATCTTGGGGGAAGTCTTTGGATTGTTTCTAGCTTGGAGGCAGTCTTGCAAAAATTAACACTTGGTTGAGTATGCACTCTGGAAACTAAATAGAGGATCAGAATTGTGGGTGGATGGACCAGTGCTTGGAAATTACTTGTTTCAATTCACAAGGAAGGGATTTTGATGTTGGAATGCACAAGGAAGGATTTTGATGGTCTTCTTTTTCACTAAAAAAAATTGATGCATGAGGAAGGATTTTGATGATCTATTTTTTTTTACTAACATAATTTGATGTTCAGATGCTCAGCAGGCATTTTGATGAAGATCTTTTTTTATTGACTAACAAAAATTGATGTTTGGATGCACAACTTGGAAACGTTTTCATGATCTCTTTTTGGAATAACATATAATTTATGTTTCTATGCACAAGGAAGGATTTTGATGATCAATTGGTTTTTAAGACTAACAAAAAATTGATGATTGGAAGCATTAATTTTTAACCCAATTTTGATAACTGTATGTGGTGATGCAGTGAACATGCTTGAGGGAGGAGGAGCAAGTCCAAGAAGCAATGGGCCCTGTATTGCAGAACCTCAGGTCTTAAGGAAGATGAGAGTAGTGGCAGAGAAGACACCAATTCAACACATGTTACAACCACCCCTAATTGCATCCCTATTGGCCATTGTTGTAGGAATCTTTCCCAACACAAGCTCCCTCTTGTTCGGAGATGATGCACCTCTTGCCTGGATCACTGATAGTCTTACAATTCTAGGAGCAGCTTTGATTCCTTCTGTCATGCTTGGTCTCGGCAGCACTTTGTCTGAAGGACCTGGGCAACACTCCAACCTTGGTTTAAGAACAATGGTGGGAATCTCTTTCACTCGTTTGGTTGTGTTGCCACCTTTGGGTATTGGTGTTGTCCTCCTCGCTGCCAAGCTTGGTGTTTTACCAGCAAGTCATGACAAGATGTACATGTTTGTTCTTCTTCTACAACATTCTATGCCCACCTCAATTCTTGCAGGCGGAATGACTCGTTTGCGTGGCTTTGCTGAGCATGAAGCTTCAGCTTTGTTGTTCTGGCAACACGTCTTTGCAGTTGTACCCATCACAATTTACATCATGTTGTATCTCCAAATTGTGTCAACATACATCTAAATCAGTTGGATCAAAGCCATCACCAACTATAAAGATCAAAGCATTGCCAACTACAAAGTGATTCTTATATTACAACAGTGATGATATCCATTTTGCTACATGGGTGATGGTATATACCAAAAGCACCCCGTGACGATTCAAGCCAGGTTCAGTGTTGTATCAATGAGAGAAGCCCAAACTGCAACTACAAAGAAACTAGGAGGTTTGGAGGTTGCACAAGTTGAGTCTCCCAAACGTTTTCAACAATTGTTGGTAACCAAAAACTTTAGCACACAAGGCTTTGTCAAAAGTGGCTACTAGATAGCACAAGGGATTATTGTTGTAATCTAGCTCAAGAAGTGCACTACAATTTGTAACTTATAGCTGAATCTTACCAAATGAAATTTGTGTATGAGTACAAGCAAAATCTTGTGGGAGTACATTCATCATTGATTGGCCTACCGCAACAAGACCATGACCTAGTTTTGTCATATGTCCTAAAGCAAAATGAATGTTTTGAAATACTAAACAATAAAAGGTGGATATGTATATTTAATCCTTCAACCGATAAGTGCAAAAATGGTTGATAAGAAATAATTGAATTTCTTTTTAATGCTCTATTAAAGTATAAACCAATAAGAAATGCAAAATGCCATGACATTGCCATAATGATAGTTTGTCATTTTATTTTTTTAAACATCAAATAATGTCTTTTTTTTCATTAAATCCATGTTTCCCATATTTCCTTTTAAACTTTTAGAATGTAACCTAACTATGAAAAAAATATATATGATTGTCCTTATTACTGCAAAAAAAAAAAAACTTTGGCATCAATTCCAAAAAAATTGGTGCTTTATAATATTTAAATTTTATGCCATCATTTATAGCATACTTTATTTTATTTGTGGTTAAAATATGAAACAATTTGAACAAACATTGTTATTCCTATTGATTGTTTTTGATAAAATAGGAAAATGAAATGTCAATGTGTTCCAGGACATTGAAGGACATGTTTTAACCATCAAAATTATGAGTTTTTGTAAACCATATTAATTTTTATGTACATTTTTGTTTAATGAAACAATAAAAGTGACATAACTTGTAAGTTATACAAATCATAACAATTAATCAAAGTTGAAGTTAAAAATGATCTGGTAATGAGACAATCCTTTTGTGCACACCAATTGTGAATGCACATGGCTTTTAATCTTGTCCACCATCTACTTGTTCCTGCCATCTACACGTGAAAATTGTCTTTGCTTTCACTTTCTCTCTCTTTTGATCACCTTTCTCTTCAAAACTAGCACATAAGTTCAAAATTTCTAAGCACATATATTTTCAAATGGATCTTGTCAATTTTCTATAACTTTATCATGACAAAATTTTGTGACTTCTTTGAATTATCATGAATTGTGTGTGATTTGATAAGCTAGATGAGAGTATGCAATTAGGAGTAGTGGCACACCACATGGATAGACACACCTCCTTCTTTATCAAGTTTTGAAATTCTCACTTTCACCTCAACTTCAAAATTTGCAAAATTAGCTCCATGATCTTCATTATTATTAGTAAATTATGTCAAGTATTAGCATAAAACCAAAAAACTTAACACAACTCCCCTAAATCTCTTTTTTCCATTAGAAGCTTCACACAATAGTCTAGTAAATCATGGTTTCTATTTTTGTTGTAGTCTACACCTTGAAGTACATGAAATTTAAAATCATTATCAAACCATTTTCCACAATCAATTGATCAAATCCTCACAAGCTTTCATAAATTTTTCATGGGCTTCCCACATTATGGGGGAAGAAACAAAATGGTGTGATTATTCAAGTGGTTCAATTACATGAATGATTTATTATTTATAACACTTCTCAAAACTATTGTGACAAAATTGGACACCATGTATAACTCTTTTGCAATGTACCTTATTTAACAAATCAAAAATTATAATACACTAATTTTGCAAAAGAAAATTAAGATGCATGGCTTTTACACTTTCCAATGACTTTATGATGTTTACCCAACATTTTCCAATTGTCTCAAGGTTGAAAAATTTGAAAAACTTTAACAATTATGCATTGTCTATTATTACTATTGTTTCATTTTTGTTAAATTGCCAACACTTATACATGGTTTTGCAACACCAAAATTTTCAACATATCCAACTTAAATATTTAATATATAAGAAATTACAACTTTTCAAGATGTCCAACTTGATCACCTTGTTTGTTTTTATTAGAATTTGGTCAATTTGTTTAAAAACCTTGGTTGCTAAAAGTACATGTTACTTTTCATTAGTTCAATTGACTAAAATGGACTTTTTAACTATGTGATCAAACATGACATTTAATTAAGCATGACAAAATATGGATAACACACTAAAAATTGACAAGGTTGTAGTAAAATGTGACATGATTGTTTACACCAAATTCATAATTAAAATTTTAAAATTAGGTTGCAAACCATAAAATTTATCCCATAACTTTTGTCATTTTTTACAATATTCTAAACTATATAGTTTAATGTTACATACCCACCTACCTATGTACTTTAAGCCTATTTTATAAAACAATCTACATACATAATTTAGATACATACATATTTACCTATCTATCTACCTACCTTTTTTAACCTAGTACTTATTAATTTAATTTATTGCCTACTAATTAAACTTGTTTATTAACTAAAATAGTTTGTATCGCACATAGGCTAGGTCTACATAGCATTTATGCCTAGACCAAATATGTCACATGGAACGTAGTTTAAACTTTGGCTAAATTAAAAATTGATCAAATTTTGGCTAAATTAAAATTTGACTAAACCTTGGCAAAAATATTGGCTAAAGTAAAATTTGATTAAACCTTGGATAAACCTTTGTTAAACTTTGGCAAGATTAACATTTGGTCAAACCTTGGCTAAACATTAGCAAAACTGAAACTTGGTTAAACCTTGGTTAAACACTAGCAAAACTAAAACTTAGTTAAAGTTTGGCAAAAACATTAACTAAATTAAAATTTGGTTGAACTTTGAATAAACTTTGTCTAAATATTAGCAAGACAATTTTTTTTTTAAAACTTGGCAAAACATTAACTAAAAAAAAAATTGCTCAAACATTGGCAAACATTGGCTAAATGTTTTTTGGCTAAACCTTGGGTAAACCTTGGAAATTTTAATTTAACTTGGTGACAATTTGATAAAACTTTGGCAAAACAAAATTCGATGAAATATTAACTAAAACTTAGTGAAATAAAAATTTCACTAAACATTGGCAAAACATTAGTTAAAATTTGGCTAATCCTTGGCTAAACCAAAATTTGGTTTAATATTGATTAAATCTTCTATAAATTAAAATTTGGTTTAAATTAAACTAAAATTTTGTTAAACCTCAATTAAATTTTGGCTAAAGCTTGTTTAATATTTGACACCTTTAGTTTAGCCATGACTATACATTTAATACAATATGAATAATCCTAATATGCCCTTAGTACATTTACATTTTCTTAATATACATTATAACTTAATTGGTAGAACTTTAATATTAAGGTTTAGAAATAATCTAAACCCTATTCATAAATATCCATTAATGTATTTGAAATATAAATTAATAAAACCTTTGAGATGTATTCTTAATATACCTTTAATATACTCCTAACACAACAATATCAAATTATTTGCGATTAACTTTTAGTTTGTAATGTGAGTAATCAAATTTACTTCCATGTTTTTAGATGAAAATGCAAGTTAAAATCATTCACATGGAAGGATGAAACTTATAATAGTCTTAATGTAATTGCAAGATAATCTTAGAAATATTTGTTCATGACACGTGTCCATTTTTAAGGTTAATCATTTAATGATACATGGAATTTAAAATCCATTTTGGCATTTAGTGTTTTTAATTAATTAATCAAATTTAAATGGCCCAATTTAAGGTTAATAGGATGTCAACATGTGGTACCTAGGTAGGTAATTAGGTAGATAAATAGGCCTAGGTATGTAAGCAGGCCTAGGTAAGTAGGTTTATTTTTATTTTTATTTTTAAAAAAATGGGTTTGAACCTTTTTCATTTGTTCATCCCAATTGTCACTAATGCACCTAGAGTTAAATATTTGCAAACTTCAAAGATATGACAAATAATATGAGATAAACATTGTAATTGCAACTTAAAATGCAACAAGGGTAGAAAGCTGGATAAAGACTCATAAATCTTTGGACATTGTTATGTTATCTTTGGATCTTAAAGATTTTTTGTATTCTTCAACCTAACGCATCTAAAGATAAAAAAATTGTTCAAATTAGTTTTGAAATGAGCAAGATATGCCTTTTGGAAGTGAAGAGGGTTAATGTTCAATTTAGGCATATAAGAACAACTTGAGTTTTCAAACTCAAATTCTTTGGTCATTAGTCCATTTTGTTTTGTGTTTTGAAAAGCTTTCAAAAGCTTCAAATGACACATTATAGCTTTTTAAATCGCTCAAAACAAACAAGAAGATATAAAGTCTGAAGGTAAAGGAAGTTTTTTTTTTTTTTTTTCTTTTAAGAATTTTTTTTTTTTTTTTTTTTTTTTTTTTTTTTTTTTTTTTTTGTTTTTAAAAAAAAATTTTTAAACTTTCTTTTTCAAACCCCTTGCCATAAAAAATTTTTAAAAAAACCAAA
>Ga0116231_10008297_pt1 | contig 18321 bp, 10 predicted proteins | sample S1TSphgellanicum_2_FD_89695 | JGI IMG/M metagenome (GOLD analysis project Ga0116231, IMG submission 89695) | Host-associated microbial communities from peat moss isolated from Minnesota, USA - S1T2_Fd - Sphagnum magellanicum MG | ecosystem: Host-associated > Plants > Peat moss > Unclassified...
CGTAGTTGATTGATGAGGAGGTATGGAAAGAGCAGGGATAGAGGGGGGGGGGGGGGGAGGGAGGCGAAGGAGCGAAGGGAACCAACAGAACAGTGTACTTTGATTATTAAACAAAAAAAGCTTTCATTTAAAATATGAACCATTAGGGCCGTCGAGGGGGGTACTTTGGTACTTTCTGACCAATCAGGCCACTGGCTACATCACCCTCCACCTCTAACCACACGCCTGTGCCTTCCCATCATTTCCTTTCCTGTTGTTTTGTTTTTTTTGGTTCTCTTGGGAAGGGGAAATGGGGGAGGGGGGTGGGGTGTCCAAAGAAAGTGAATTGATAAATACATTATTATTTTATTATTTACAATGTATGTATAATTTATATATAAGGAAAAGAATGTGTATCTGTAAGAATTTGTTTATATATGTATTTTTGTACATATGTAATTTTTTTTATACTTGTTCAAGTGATTGAGTACTTGGGGGCTTTTTGTTTTGGTCTTTTCTACAAATTGTTTCCTTTGTTCAAGAGCTTTGAGTTCTTTGTGTGGGATGTCTTTGATGGCGCTTATTACCTATTATTGGGGTTTTGTTCATGGATGAGCATTGGATGAACTGTCTATTTTCACCTAAACTTCACCCATCCATGTAGTTTTGTTATACTAAAATATTTTGGGGTGGGGGAATATGTACCAGTGTATCCATGTAGTGGTTCAGTATTTTATTTTATTTTTGAGAGACTTGGTTTACCCAGCCTAAACTCGGAAAACCGAGTCTAGGGTTTGGAAGGCCAATGGCAACAATGTTCAAAGTGAGTCTAGTAGACCTCACTCCCACCACAATATACAAATTTATATCTCATGTAAAACATTGTTCATGGTTGTGGGAGCATATCTAAGCTCCCCTGGGGAGCCACCTTATCGGAGCACTCTATCACATGTGATCAGTAGAAAGGTTATTGGCATACCTCATATCAACCTTTTGTTCAATCGAGAGGAGTATGTATGTAGCAGTGTTGTGAGGGTATCTAGTTTCCAATGTTAAAATTCAAGGTTTAAGGTTAGGTTTTGGTGATTTAGATTCGAACTCACATCTTTTTGTTGGAACTGGCCCTAAAATCAGACATTGGAATTAGTCTTTTGTTAGATTTGGTAGATTTGGTGTGGTTTATATTACAGGGCTTAGGCTTGGAACCACACAGATCTAAAATCTTTCATTGGTGCAAACTATGAAGGGTGGTCAGTTTGGGTTTACATTGGAATAGTTTAAGGCCAAATCCCAAGCAAATGACCTTGGATGAAAAAACTTGTTAGAATCTTACATGGATAGTTGTGAATAATGTTGCTCAGGCCCTCAGGATATTTTTTCAGGCTTACCTCAAAGATGTGGGTCTAATGAAAATAGCAAAGGCCCATGGGTTCCAAAATAATCTTAGCTGTTGATTTATGATATTTTACTAATGTTTGGTATTTTTTTTGGAAGATAAAATTGAGGAGAATGGTTGGTGCTCCTCATAAAATAGTTTCCCTTTTAAGGCCTAAACACAATAATTTAAAAAATCTTTTTTCCCTTTATTTTCCCTTTTTTTCTGAAAAATAATGTTGGAGAGAATTTTTAATTGCTGCCCCCACAAATATGCTACACTTTCAGGCCTAAACCAAGAATAAAATGGGATCATTTTTTTCTTTTTTATTTTTTGAAAAAATAAAATGGGATGAGCTTTTTGGTGTCCCCCTGCCCAACTTCTTAATTGTATCAAAGACATTGAAACCTATCTTGCACCAAAATTAGATTTCTCATAAATATATGTTGTTTTTTCAAATATGAACCCAATTTTTTGCAAAGGTATCAAAATGTATCGTGAAAAACTTTAGTACTTTGCTTAATGTAAGAATCAAGCAAAAATTGATTTGTGAATTCATGTTGTCTTTTAAAAGCCCAAATAATTAGTTTTTTCTTGCACATAAATTCACACATGACTACAAACAATCCATACTTCTCCATTTCATATCTTAAAACCAGGCTTGAATGATCAACACGTGTTGAATCAATCTAAAAAACACCAATACATAGCCATCGCAACAAGTATTTTTCTTCTTTCTCTCATCCATGATTTGTGATTGTTTAGGCACAAAAAGGAGAAAAAAAAACAAAAAGAAAATGAAAGAAAAAAAAAACCAAAGAGGAAATCTAAAATGAGAGTGAGAGAAAAATAAAAAGAAATAAGAGATGAATAAAAAGTTAGGGCAACCAAATTTCCATACTTTTTTTTAATAAAATTTGTTTTATTAAAAAGAAGCACATGATCCAATCTTTTGGTCCAAATTGGGTTTATGCTGTAAACAAAGGCCTTTGAGCCATGGCTCATGGGTTTTCGATGGTCTCATCCAAAAAGTGGGGTACAACAAGGTTGTGTACAAGTGGGGCCCAAGCTTTCCAGTGTAAACAGTCTCATAAAATTGGAATTGTGAAAAAACACTCTTACAAATAAGGTTTTAAAATGAGAAGAACCAAGCTCAAACTGCACCCAAAGAACTTCCAAATTTTTTTAAAGAATCAAAACCAGGACCGAATGTTCTCTTAAAGGGGAACTTCACAACATTGGTAGGTATCCAAACCCTCCCTGCCTGAACCCTCCTTCCAACATGCTCAAAATGGTGATGAACTACAAATACCTTGGAATCGCCTGTTGTATGTCCATTGTATGTTTTGGGAAGTACTACCTATGGAACACACCATTAGTTGCAAGCATATTAAGCCATTATGCTCATGTTCAAGCAAGGAGGAAACATGGATTAATCATAATTTATATATTATGAATAACTATTATTTTGATGTGTTTGTATTGTTAAGAAATGTGAAAGTAACAATGATTTCAAAACAACACAACAATGGTGGCATTATTTATTTCTAGCCAAATCCATCATTTTATTCTTAAGCTAGGATTTATTTGATATGTGTACTTTTACCTGTTTCCTTCTCCAACTTTGTTTTTTTTTGGTGTGTTATACACTTATATTATTCATCCATTGACTTCTCTATCACCCATTCCCAAGTTTCCAAATCTTTTTTATGTGAAATTTAGAAATTGTTTTCTAAAAAGTTTCTTGAATTGTGCTCATCAAAATAGGATGTGGGTTTTGATCTAGAGTTGTCAATCAAGATATGCTCTTGCTTTTTATTCTACAATCTCCCGTGGTCCCACTTTGTCCTCCACTAGATATGTTATAAAGGATGGTGATATCTTGGGTTATTTGAGACTATAGGGAAAAAGGAGCAGCTCAATACCAGCCCACTCTATTCTCTCGCTCTTATATATTTTGATTCACCAAGTATGGGTTGGTCTTTGAAGGATTCAAACTTGATTCTAGTTTTGAAATTTTGGATCAAATTCAGCTGTTCTATATTGAATTTCCTATTCCATCCCCAAATTAGTTTCCACTGTGTTGTAGTTAAAGTTAATTTTGAAATTTCAAACCTAATTAAATACATCATTGAGAATATAATTTTGGTTTTAGACTATATCTCAAACACAAAAATCAGAATATACTGGTGTGGCACGTGCCCATTGTGCTCATATTTTAACAAAATATATAATTTTGTATGAAATCCAAATTCCCTAAAACATTGATTTTGGATTTTTATTGAGTTTCCTACTACAAAGTTTACTCAAAATTCAATAACTCCCATACCATAGGTACGCATCCTTGGAACTGACCTGGAGAATAATTTTTTTTGTGGTACCTGCCCAAAAACCCAACCTGGCAAAAATTTCAAAAGCCAAAAAACCTAGAAAGAACCATGAAATAACCAGTGGTTCTTCCATAAAAACTGATGTTTCTTTGAGGGTTTTGAAATACATGGAATTGGAGTCTTTGATTTTGTTACTTTTGAAATACCTGAAATCAGTCAGGTCTTTGATTATGTTTTTTTAAATGCTTGGAACTGACAATTTTTTTTAAAATCAAAGAACCATCCAACACTAGTCAAAACACATTTTACATGAGTAAAACATTTAATTACAATGGTGCAGTTTTAGTCATGTAGTCATCTGTTCTTAGTTTTATATTTTTAACCATAGTTGTTACCACTATATTGTGATTGCATCACAATTATATGATTGCTTTTGAGACTACACTATGACTATACGACTACATGTTAACTTAAAGATATACATAATTAAGCTAGGTTAAGGACCAACCTATTTATAGGGTATGTAGCTAGGCTACCTATTTAAATAAGATATAATCTACCTAGGTAGATTGGTAAGTGAGGTAAAATAAACTACACTACCTAGGTGGGTAGTTAGGCTATATACCTACACCAGACATCGTTAGGCTAGGCCATCTACCTTGGCTAAATTACATGTTTATCTAATTTGTACTCTTCAACTAGCTACCTACCTAAGTTAACCTAGGTTGTCACTTTTATATGTAAGCTAGGCTATATATTTACATTTGTTACCTAAATATTTACATAAACTACATAAATTATTTACACATGTAATAGCAACTACCTATGTAAGCTACATATGTAGATTACATAGGTTATGTTAGTTATCTATCTAATTTTTACCTTCCTATCTACCTATGCAAGTAGATTTCAAACATTTGTATGTCGACAAAAGATTACACCTTATGAAAGAACAGTTCATTGATTAAGGATTTGACTGCTAATTGTGAAGATGAAAAATTCAAATTCTTATACTTACAACTTATATTAAGGCCCACTTTACAATAAGAGTCAGGGCAAGAAAACTTGGGGCCAACTTTGAACACTTTTGAGTTGCAAAAATTGGCCCGGAGTTACTAATAATTGCTAGAACATTGACACAAGGATATTAATAAATGCTGAAGCATTGGCTTCAAAGGTTGCAAATTGGCCTCCCAAATTCGATGGTATACCTTTTCCAGCCTTGGGGCCAATACAAGGCCATAAAGTTCAGCATTTATTAGTAACTTGGGGCAGATTGAAAAGAATTTTTCTAGCTCAGCCTTGACTCCTAGTGTAAAGTGGGCCTTATTTTAGTAACACCCCCCATGTGGGCATGACTTATCACCAAACAATTTTGAATAAATGTTAGTTCTGTTTCACATGCAAATGATTGGTTATAAGGTTTTGTTAAAAAACATATGCCCCTATGCCCCACTAAAACTTCAAGTGATCATGAAAATGTTCCTACTGTTTTGGCTACTGGATATCACTTATCTATGTCTACATCACAACTACATTTGTTTGATATTTTGTGTAAGCCAAAAAATCAAAACTGATGATTCTTTGATTTTGAAATTTATTCAAAAACTTAGAACCATGGGTTATTAAAAAATCAAACAAGTAGGTACTCACACACCCACCCAACGATTGTTTGTTCAAACCCGATGAAATTGGGAAAATAAAATTGGCCATCCATGACTCGTGTGCATAACTATCACATATGGCTCGACAAGTGGGGTGTCACATTAACTAACTACACTTTGCACCTGGATCTTCCCCATCTCTCTCTCTCTCTCCAAAGCTCATCATGCAACAACAACAGGGAGATGGGGGCACAAAGCGTAAAGCTCTTCATGTTTACACGTGATCATGGACAATGGGTGACGAGGGGTTATGTACGTCACTTGTGGGTCATGATACATAATGCGGTGGGAGAGGTGATCTAGGAAGGGGGGGGAGAGAAAAAAAAGAAGCAAAAGGTATCGGTTATAACAAAAGTCAACAATCTACAAGAGGGGTAGACAAGAAAAAAGCTACCAAAACAATCCCAACTTGACTCAAGGTCTTTTTTATGAAATGTATTGTTCACTGGGTTCAAGGAAACTGGAAACTATACTGGGGGACTTTGTTGTAGTTTTCTTTCTTCCTTAAGTTAGTAGTTGGACCCACTTTGCACTCTGGGCTGAACTGGGCCATGTAAATAACATGTAGGCTGCATTCTTTTGACACGCCACCTTGAAAATATGTTATAAAAATTGAATGTGCAGAGTTTGAGCAGATCTTGTTCCGGTTTTGAAGAGGTTGGACGACCCAAGTGAACACTAAACTACAACAATGAAGTTAAAGTTGTTAAATATTCCAAAAGGATAGCCTATTGGGTCCTAGTGGACATATTTAAATTCAACTTTTATTATGGACAAGGGGATGTCCCCTTTGAGCTCAACCAAAAAATTGTTTTTTGGGGTTTTCACCAATGGGCTTGGTGTTGCAAAAGAGCTCTTATAATTTAGTGGCTACGGGGTTTGGATGCCTCCCTCCATCCCTCCCCCACAATCATAAAGCAAGTGCCCCCCACATGCCATTTCTCAACCGTAAGCCACCTCAACCTCGACCATTGAAAGAAAAATAAATAAATTGGAAAGCCATGAAATGCTCAAAGGTCAATCAAGTAGGTAAGATATTTCATCATTATCAAGAGGACAATTTGAATTTTTTTTCCATTTATAATCACTTGAATATTAAACTATTTTTTGGTGAAAATTTTCCTCTAGAGTGTAATATGCAACAAAGTTGGCATTGACACTATTGTTTTGTAGGTGCTTGAATGGAGAGAGCATGGACTACCGTTGAATTGTAGTGCAAGTGGCAAGAGCTTTGGAAATTTTTTCATTTACAATTACTTAAATATTATATTATTTACTAGGAGAATTTGGTGGAAATTTTCCTCTAGAATGTGATATGTGATGAAGTTGGCATTAACACCACTATTGTTTTGTAGATGCTCGAATGGAAAGAACACGGAAGAACATTGAATTGTAGTGCAAGCGGCAGGAGCTTTGGAATTTTTTTCATTTACCATCACTTAAACATTATACTATTTACTAGGAGAATTTGGTGAAATTTTCCCTCTAGAGTGTGATATGCAATGAAGTTGGCATCAACAATATTGTTTTGTAGATGCTTGAATGGAGAGAGCATGGCATAACATGGAAACGTAGTGCAAGCAGCAAGAGCTTCATTTCACACATGCACACAAACACACACATACAAGTCTTTTTATTCAATGCGAGACTCAAATGTGTGAAAGGCTTTAACTAAATTCTATTGTTGCAAATCATTTGACCCAAAGACAAAACACCTTAAACATGGGTTTAAATTCTCCTTATATAAACAAACTTCACAGGTGGGATTATTCAAACTCTTTTGTTAGGAAAATTAATTTGAATAGGTAGCAAAAAACACTTCACACTTGTGGTATTTCTTAAGAACAAGAAATATTAAAAGCTTTTCCTTCTTTTTTTTCTTTTTTTAAAAATTGGGTTTTGTGTTTAGTCTCTCCCTATGTTCCTAAGAAAAGGTTAAACAGAATTTGGCCCATGTTAAATTTTCATTTCATTTTGCATCTCTCGTCCCCCCAAAAGCCCCTTCTGATCATGAGTCAGAAATTATCAAAGTGTTGATGGGGCGGGAGGATTCCAAGGTTAGGACACGGGGCGCAATTCCCAAAACAACTATTTGTTTTGGGAAAAGTAATGTAAGGGGGGTGCCAAATGAGTACCCTGCCCTAATTACTACAATTTGTGTTTAATTTAATGCCATTTATTTTTCTCTTTTCACCCAATCAAAAACTATTGTACGTACCCCCCTTGAGCGTGGAAATCGAAAAACGTTTTTCCCCGTTTTGGCATTTTGTTTTTCACCACCTGCAAATTGTAATGTTATATTATTTTGTACTTATTTTTTAACCTTGGGTTTTTGCATGCTTCATTGGCCTTCTTTTTTTCTGGGTTTTGTAAAATCCTCTTAAGGTCAGATGCCCCTCTATATACTCTATACAGCTGTGATTTTCTTGGTGGCGAATTTTTGCCATTTTGAAATTTATATTTAAATAATAATATTTTGTTGTAAATTTCCTCTTGTTTTAAAAAAAGAGAGTCAATACATGGTGGGAAAAAAATCACCAAAAATTGTCACAACTGCCTACAACATGAAAGGGTGCTTGAGATTTTTTTAGTTTCATATTTTGAATATTGCCAAATTTGGCTACACATTCCTATGAATGATTGTCACTTGGGCAACACCACCTAGAAAAATTAATTAATTAAAAAAGAAGCACTACTATACAGTGGGCTTTATCATGACACCGAAAGTTTTCAAAGTGCCACATTAAAGTTTTATTCTGTGTGAATGGTGGAGGAGAGAGAACTTCAATCCCTCAAACTTAAATAACATTATGTTTTAAAGCAAACTAGTCTACCTTGTGTCATTGGCCCAAGTGTGAACACATTGAGAGATCATCTGATTTTTCCTTCCAAACCCAATTTTTGCAATTTTTTTGGATTTCCACCAATAAAATTCACTCAAGAATTACTATTTTTCACATCTTAGCTCTGAAAATTATGAAATAAACTTTATCAAATCTGACTGGCTGAGAGCTTTCCAATAACACCAAGAAGGCCCTCAAATTCCAACACAGTTTTCAGTTTCGATTTTATTTAGTTTTCATTGAGAACATGGTTCAATAATCAATAATTTTCACACCATAGATTGAAACACTATTAAACAAAATCAGTGTACCCCTTTTCATTGAGAGCTTTTCAAAGATACCAAGAGTGCAGCATGAAGCGCCATGGTTTGGGAGATCTCAATGTGACAAAACAAAACAAACTACATTGCTTCATAGATAAAATAGTGTGACCTATACCATTTGCCCAAGTGTGAACCTATTTCAAAATAGGGGAACTCGACATATGAAAAAAATTTTGTAACATTTATTAGGATTTAGGATTAAATTAAACTTTAGACCCTATATCCAATTTGAGCTCCAAATCGTTGCATGCTACCAGTGACGATCAACTATTTTAATTTTTTCTTATGTTTTCATATATTTATGTCAATGTTAATTTTAATTTTAATTAATATACATTTCATGGACATGAAAAGGCACATGTTAATTTCTTCTTTTTTTCCATGTTGGTGGATAGGAAAAAGGAGTGAGGTAGTTCCAAAATGGAGTAGTTATTATGAAAGTTAATAGGAAAAGGAAGTAGTCATAAAAGAAGTAATTATGAAGTAATTAGGCTTGAAAATGAAAATAAGTACTTATTTTTTAATTATATTTAGCATAGTTCAAGGACGATCTACAATTAGAATGGTTGTGTAAAAGCAACATATAAAACTTTTTGCAAATGACCCCATATAAATCATTTCCTATGTCATTGGAATTGTTGAAGAATTAAATATGACTTGTAAGTGTGAACACATTCTCAACTAATTTTTCCTTTCAAAACATGGTTTTTTGTTATCTAGATTTATCCAAAGTCTATGATTTCAAATTTCGTATATTTGTGCGCCCTAATTTTTTAAAAGACACATTTGGACCTAATTATATGTCAAAAGACACATTGTTTGATTTTTATATTTTTCAAAATGCCCTTGATTTTTTTTAAGATTATAACCAAAAAACAAAACGGTTTTTAAACAGAAACAGTTGAGATAGTTGTTAAAAAGCTTTTGTTTCTTCAAAATGATCAAACCCTAATCTTTGTAGAAGATTCAAAGGTTTCTTTTTCTTCCCTTCCAATAACAAACCATTGCTTGCACACCTTTCTTCTCTCATCATCATAGTCATCAATTGTTTCTCTCTAAAGCTCTAGTGCCATTGGAGTGTTATTATAGCTTAAAAGGTTTGAAAGTTATAGAAGAAGAAAAAGAAGAAGACGAAGATTATCTAGATCTGGAGAGGTATCAAAGCAAGTTTGTTGTGCTTCCTATAGGACTTGTGTAGGGTAGTAATAATCACAATTGTTCCTTGTGCACATCATAATCACATCCCAACAAAAGTTCATCAAGACCGAAGTATTCTTCAAACCTTTTAACTTTATTTTAGCAAAAGTTGGAGGTTTGTTAAAGACTAAGAGGCCATAAGGAAAAGGAATTCATGACACTTTTTTCTTTGCAAAGATGATTCCCTATTTCTTGTTTCCCACTCCCCCCCCAACCCCTTCTTCTTCTACATACTTATCCCAATAGAAAAGGACTGGGAAAGCATTCATGGCAGTCTCTAAATGGATGAATTACAACAACAAGGTTTTAGTAAGAAAGCAAGTCAGAAGAAAAAGTTTGTAAAATAGAATCCCACTTTTTTATATTTTTCTTTCTATTTCAAAGTCGATTTGCAAATCTAACACCACGATATTTCTATAAGTATGCTATCAAAACATTAGGCTTTACTTTGTAGAAATTGAAATGCTCCAGGTATGAAACAAGTTATCATGCAATTGTAGTTGAATTGAATACTGAATATGCATCTAATATGCACTTGTATTTTCCATGATTGCCTAGAGCACTTGTTCTTTGATGCAAGTTTTGCTACTAATAAATAAAAACTTGCCCATGTTTTCCCAAACACTTGAATATGATGTTGTTTGTTGTTTCCTCTTAATATGTTTTTGATCAAAATAATTTGTTGTGCATCTTTTTGTTCATATGGAAAATAGTTGTTCATTGCACCATATTATGGAATAAAACCTATTTTGAAATATAATATGATGATGTTATTGAAAATTGTTATAAGTCATTAGAATTTGGAAATTTAATAATTTATTATAGCACAATAATTTATCATAATGTTTATTCTAATATGCAATATTGCTTATAAGATGCAATTAGTTTACGACTCTTAAAATATGGGAAAATTTCAAAGTCTCTATATGAATTATGAATGGGAAAAAAAAAAAGAAAAAAAAAACACACATTAAAAGTGAGAAAATGAAAATAAATAAGTTAAAAATTTTCAAATCCGCCAAGGTGATGAAGTAAACTTAATTTTGGAAAACAAATATTAATTTAGTTTTTCTATAACAAAAATAATGAATTGTGCAAAATCAAATAAAATAAATATAGGTTAATAATCAATGAATCCAATTAGAGATACATTCCTAATAATTAATATAAAAAATATTATTTCTGAAGTTTTATAAATATATTGTTAGATGGTTAAAAAAAATTTAAATCACATAAAAATGTTGGGGAAAAAGTTCTAGATTGATGCAAGGTTTAAAAAATTTTACTTGCATTTGGGTTTTGTATTATTTTGCATTGCCAATAACAATCGACTAATATATAGTTAGAATATTAATATATTTAAATGATTAATATATTATTAATAATTAATATTTCCATTTTGGTTAATTCTAGAACATGAAATTAAATTTTCACATACCAAAAATATTAATTTTTCGAAACCCTTGATATGTAAGATTTTTTTCATGTTTTTTCATGTTCAAGCATGTCTTTGTCATTGACCAAGTGTTTAGGTCACTCTCAAACTAAACATTCCACTAATTTGGATTTTTATGAAGGACACTTGGATTTTTAAGTGTTTGGTAGGTTGACATCCCATCTTGGGATGTCATTTTGAGACATCAATTAAACAACCCTCCTTTTGAACAATCATAATGATTTATAAGTTTAAGAAGTTTTGAAAATTTTGGACTTGTATAGTTTGAAAATTTTAAAAATTAATGAAAATTAATGAAAATTAATGAAAATTATTTTAATTATTTCTAAATATGTGCATTCAACTGAATTTTATATAAAATTTGGGTAAATATACAAAACTTCATGCCCAAAAACTCAACACTCTCAACTTCTTCAATGTTGGTGATACGAATTATGTAGTGCAGGAATGATTTTAACACATGTTTACAAAATCATTAATGAATTTAAATTATATATATATATATATATAAGAATATTTTAACATTTCCTTCACAAAAAATCCATTGATAAAATTAATATATAATTAAAATTAAGTTAAATTTATAATTTATAATGTAATTTCATATTTATTTATTTGTAATTTTAATTTTGAATAAAACCCAAAAGCTATATCACTATTGTGGCTTAATCTACTTTCCATTCACATTTTGGATTTTTGCTGAATTTTTAATGAAAAAATCATTTAATAATGAATAATTTTTACACCATTATTCCAAACATTGTGAAACCAAGGAAGTGACCCTAATTTGTCCAATGTAAACTTTGAAATACACATAATTAGTTGGGACTCTTGTTTTTGTATTTTCAAATGGAGAAGTTATTTGGTCTACAAAAAACAATCATACTTCCTTTAAACTATAATTTGAAACACTAATACATGGGTGCATGTGTGTGCAAAGGAATACAACTTAAACTTTGTTTCACATGTACATATAGCTTGATTATTTACAATCTATCATAATACTCATTCTAAATTTATTCTAATCTTAATTATATAAGGAAGGTGCACTTTAAGGTATTCCATGAATAACTATTGGATAATATAGGTTCATTTCATCATTTATTTCAAAAACCCTTGAGTATCATCCCTATTAATTCAACCACAATTCACTAACATATATGCTTTTTCATGTGCCTTTTCATGTCAATGTAGGAATAAGGTAGTTAAGCTAAATTATAACATGCCTATAATTCATTTTCCTCATTTTGGTTGATAATTCATCTTTTAGGTCAATTCAATCTCTTCATTTTAATTTTATTCAATGCATTTGAATGTATATTGTAAATTGGATTAGATTGATTATTAACAATTGAATAAAAAATTGAAATGTTTTTACATGAATTACAATATTTCATGCTTACAATAAACAATAAAAATGACTCATGAATCAATTTAGTTTACATTCGTTTTTACAAAATTGTGTTTGTGAAAAACAATTGACCTTAATTTAATTTGAAAACAATCTTTGCTACAATCTTTTATTAGAATAAATTCAATTTCTTGTTGTGCACACATTGCAAACTCAATGGATTCATCTAAATCAGGTATGACTCGTGAACATCGCCTAGAGTTGCAACAAGATCAAATGCATAAACAACATGCAAATGATTCTTTTATCGAACATGAAAGTCGACTAGCTAAGCAAAACGATTATGCACACAAGAAATGTCCAAAAGAATCTATTATAATTTCAAAACAAAGATTTGAATAGTTGAAAAAATATATGCAAAACCAATGTGACACAAAAATTGAAGAAGTAAATGTTTGAAGATTATACCTATTAGCTTATCTTGAATCATTGGATGTTGAAAATGTTATTGGTCCTTTCAAATCACCTTGCCTTCATCAAATATACAATATGACTAAATTGTGTTTAACAATAGGAATAGATGAATCAATTTGTGTTGTTTGTGACAATCTTGTTCCCATATCATTCTTGAATAAATACTTCCTAGAAGAATTACCTCTAGAACTCATGAGGAAAAAATTACAACCTCCTTTAAACCTCCCACCAACTCTTTTGAATCATTATGCACTTCAACCCACATGCAAGATTTTTGAAGGTATGTTATTATCAACTAGGGGAATTTCATCACATCCACCTTTATTGCCAAACTTTCCACAACTTTCAATATGTACACTATCATGTATTGTATCACTTTGAAAAGCTTCGTGTAATGGGCCATCACAATTTGCCATTGCCAATGAGCTATATATGGCAATCCTTCTAAAGAAATTTCATTCTTTAACCAAGACAGAATTGGCTATAACAACATTGGCTCAAAATAGTGTATGGTTATCTATTGTGAAATATGGACAAAATCATATAATTCGCTCCCATAGTTATGCATTTGTTGCAACTAGCCCCACCTACATCCCTTCTTCCTACCAACATTACAACAATGGGGTGTTTCAAAATTTCAATTGTTGGGGCCTTGACATCAGCTCAATTCATTACACTTATAGAAAAATATTTAATTTGCAATGTTCCACTTATTGATATCCTGGATTTTTACAAATCTAACAACCCATGTTACAAACATGTAGAACTACAACTCCTCCAAAGGGTGCCTCTTCATACTTTTTCATATATCTTATATGTTGACCCCAATTATTTCAAAATCAAATTACTTAACACTTTCCCTTTCTAGACAGCAATTCATGCAAATTCAACCATTGACAAGTCAAATGGTTTAGACCTACCTAATATTTTCATAGAGGCTATAAACTATTTGGACATTTTAGGAGATAGACGTACCAACCCAACTCCAAAAATTACTATTGATACACAATTAGAAATATTCATTAACAACTCACCACTTATCTTGGATCTCATTCCTAGATTAACTCACCAAGAGTCCACAAGGCAGGCTATACAAATCCTTGTTGACCAACCTTCACATGACAATGTGGTGGTTTGTCATTCAACTAAAATCATTAGTGATTATAGTCATGATATTTGGAAATATCAATTTCTTGAACTATTCCCTTATGGTCGTGGTGATCTAAATGAATAGTGTCCAATAAGGTTAGGATTGGAAACTTACATGGCTAACACGTTGTGATTATCCTCAAGGTGATTTGCTCAACACCATGCATTTCCCTTAATAACATTTGATATGCTTGTTCACAACCATGCATCTACCTCTATCTATGTTCATTGCAAAGTTCGCCTTGTCGATGCTACACAAGTAGCCATTATAAGTTGAAAGAATCTTGTTCTCCAAGTGCAAGTCATTGCCCTTTGACCTACTATAAATTCATAACAATTTTCTTGAATTGATTCAATAATTAAATACATTTGATTGTGGTGTTAATAATAACCAATTATTCTGAGTAGCTCCATTATCAAAATGCTTGTCACACATGCCTACTCCAAGGTCTACTAATGCATTTGCAAGTGCCACCTATCAATTGCCCTATATTTTCATTGCAAGGTGGGATTTATGCTAGACTCAAACATTATTGGGGTTCCAATGAAGAAAGACAACAAGCTTGAACATGCGTGTTTTCACAATCAACAGTTTTGGGCCAACTATCCCACTTTTTCACTATCATTCCAAATAGTGCAAATAACCATTTGCTTCCTTTTTAATATGATATGTACCAACCGAAAATTGTAATATCAAATAAACCAATTAATGAATTTGGCAATTCTTCACATGATAGTTCATATAGGTGTTTGGCATGTCACTAATCATGTTGGGGTGATTTTTAATGACCAACTTCACCATATGGACGCCACCATCCTACCAAGCTCACCTAAATAAACAATCATATCAACCAATGATCTTGTGGCTTGCACCCAATATTTCAACCAGATAATGAATATCGTCATTGACGTATTAATGAGATGGGATAAAAAATTGTAATGTCCTACTCTAGGTGGTGGAATATTTCGCTTTTCTAAAGGGTTCTTTGCATCCACGAAATCCCAAGGATCTAAGAACCTACATGCCCATTGGTTAGGATATATCAATGGCATGCTAACCATTATAGCTACGTTTTTAAAACTTGTTAGAGATTTAAATTCCCCATCTATGAATCACCTCATTGCACATCAAACAAAAATTTTCTAAATGGAAATACCCATTTCAAAAGGGGCTATTTGTCCTAACTGTGATGGTCCTCTCCGAGTGTTAATCTCACATGTTTACATTTTCAAAAGGCCCAAGAAAAACGCAAGTGCTCCTATTGTAACAAATTGCCCAACATGTAAACTTGTTTCACTAGTGAACATGATGCACCCCCAAGCTCCTTAATGGACTCAAATATGAGTCCAAACTGAAGACAATAAAAAAGTAAAGAATTAGGGCATGTTCCCTGGCTCGCAGCACTTTGAGGGGTAAACGGGCGTGCTAGAGCTCCAAGATGGGACTAGGAAGAATGATAAGCATCAACTATTCACATGGACCTGCATAAAACCAACACAAGGTGGTTAGTGCATAATTAGAGCACTTTTGGTGCTAGGACGAGCCACGGGCAAAACTTGGACTCACAAAACTCACCACAACCCAGACTTGGGGGAAGACACCAGCTTCCTCCTTATAGTATACTTTGTGCCTCTCCACGAGACCCACATCAAAATGGTTTTTTGTCCCGAGACTCCCAAGTGGGAATCTCGAAATCGCCAAAGTTGAAACTCCCACGACTTTGGGGCCCCATAACATTGTGTGCAAACCTCCAATTGAGATGAGGTCTAAAACAAAGTTGTAGCCCTCATCAAGATCTTTCTAACAATATGTCGCACGACACTTGTTCATAAGGAAATAGGATCGATTCTTGACTTTCTATGGTCAGGAGTCAAACTGCCAATTTGACTCCCGGCCCTTCTTTTGACCATAACTTTTGTTTCATATGTCCAAATGGGTCATGCGAGCCCATTTTAAACATCTACATTTCAATAGCTTTCCAATAGTATAAAGAACTCCTCGAGCCATTAGGTTCTGACCTTTGCAATCTCTCTTAGAACATTCGGGAATCCATCGAGACTCCAACTCTCAACATGGGAATTCACTTGGGAATGTGAAGGTTCTTTCCCTCACACTCTTTTGCACTCCTAGGGGCATGAGAATGTGACTCCCAATCTTAGTCTTGGTTTGCACCCTTGCAAGCCCTTTGCCTTGGTCGCAAGCCCAAGGCTAGGGTTGCGACAGAATATTTATTGAAGCCAATAACTACCAAATTAATGACTTCCATTAGTATTCAACCTAAAATTATCAATCCCACCGATATTGAAAACTTCATTAATGCACCAAATCCGTTACCTTTTCCAGATGTAAAGTCCAACATTTTCATAGTGGACTCAATTATATTAACCTTAACATTATTAAGGTACTAAAACCACTCTTAGACTCATTCAAAAAAAAATTCAAGAAGTCCACACGGACGCCTTCTAGAATTATCTATCGCTTTGCTTTCCTCCAATCAACCACTTTAGTGGTAGTGGTCAATGTCAATTTCAAAATCATTCCACAACATCAAATCAACAAGAAATACATCAATGGGTGTTTTCCAATAGTCGTTGCCACATTCAAATGCAATCATGACATACATTGCCTCTTTGATGGAGATGGACTTGATGTAACATATTACATTATGAAATATACAACCAAAAACTAAAATGAGTTTGAGAATCTAGTTGCTTTCCATTTTAAATACATTTAACAAACGGGTTAATCAAGAGTCTAACCTTCCTAATGATGTAGCTATTAACATAAAAGGACGCAAGAAGATTTCAAACATGGCATGTTCTCTATCCTTTAAGCAAGAAATTGGAGCTCCAATGGCATGCCTACATCTACTTTGAAGTAGTCCCTTTTACAAGTCTCATGGATTTGCCATGTTATTCATCAGGCACCTTCTAGATACTTTGATGAATGCAAACATCATGGAGGCTTCACTTGTAAGATCGAAAAATGGAAATGTGGTTATCTACACACCCACTATGGATTATTCATGTTGTTTAAACTCATTAGAACATTTGTCCCTGTATGAGTTCACTTCAACTTACAAAAAAAATTATTTCCATCGAACAACTCTCTATCCAAAAAGCCCCACCTTCAATAGGTAGCTTCCCACACTCTAAAGGTTCAAACCTTTAAACACATTGTCAATGTCTCCTAAGCTCGATTGTCGAATATATGACAAGAGGACTTGGCACCTGAAAAATGCCTCTCCTACTTTTAGACACTATTTATATTGAACAAACCTTTTCACTACCTTAACGACCTCTTGAGTGATCATATTTCATGAGAACATGCATTTTAATCACACAACCAATTAGTTGCCATGCGAGTTTACATAGAGCATTGTGAGGATTATTATGTGGGCAAGCGCAAAGCAATGAGATGCATGGCATTGATCATGAATCTGAAATTTTATTGGACCACCCAAATGGCACCAACTTTTTAACACCAAATGCACCTTACTACAATAGTGATGAAGATTATGAAAAAGATCCAAACGAGAATCATGAATCTAATTTTGACAATGACATGGAAAACCCTGACCTTTCACAATCTATATATGGTGAGCTCAACGATATACTTAATTCAGCTGTAATTGCTAAAAATGTAATAATTTCTCTTCCACATGTTGTTCCCATCACATTTTGCCACATGGATCCAATAACATTTCAAGTTAAAATGAAAGATTTTCATGATGTTCCACATGCCAATCCAATTCTCTAACATGTTACAACTACATTTATTGAATTCAATATGGATTCAGTCATGGTGGAAATGATAGCCGCAATTATAACTCATATGGACTGGACACCTTTTCCTACTATTTCATCTCCTCTTATAATGTACCCTTCTTTGAAAGATGTTTCAATTGTTTATAATTTTAACCAAAAACAACATGCCATTTTCATGTTGGTGAGGTGCATATGTGAGCCATACCAACATAGCCATGTGCGGTAATTTCAATATTTAAGAGTTGCATCAGGGATATTCGAATGTGGTAAGGTTATTAAGGACTTTTAGTAACTTTATGTTAGAATAAGGAATGACAAATGCACATGGTTACGTGGGGGGGGGGGGGGTTTTTTTTTTAAAATACGAATTTGAGTGAATAGGGGTTGGGGTGGTTTTTTTTTTTTTACAAAA
>Ga0116231_10008298_pt1 | contig 18321 bp, 11 predicted proteins | sample S1TSphgellanicum_2_FD_89695 | JGI IMG/M metagenome (GOLD analysis project Ga0116231, IMG submission 89695) | Host-associated microbial communities from peat moss isolated from Minnesota, USA - S1T2_Fd - Sphagnum magellanicum MG | ecosystem: Host-associated > Plants > Peat moss > Unclassified...
AATTAATGCAATACCCTAATGGGGGTATTTCACTTGATTTAGATTTTTATAACTTTGTGTGACACCTTCAAAACACCCTAAAATATAATTTTCAAACCAATGAATATCTATAATATCCTTATATGGGTGATGACAAACATTTTAATCATGCTTTTAAATATTGCTTGAATGAACAAGTCCGAGCTCTATGCAATATTTTCATTTTATTTTATTTTTCATCATTTTCAACAATTGTAGGTCTATTGGGGTGACAATCATGTAGGTAGGTGCAACCAAGTAGGTGGGGCTTGGTAGGTACCTACCTAAAAGGCTAATATGTAAGAAGGTGGAAGGGCATGTAGGTAAGTATATGGGTGGGTCGGTGGGTAATTAGATGGATGGAGGTTAAGTAGGTCGGGATGAGAGTATCACATTTTAAGTATATAGGGAAGTAGGTAGGTGGGAGAGAATCTATTTTAAATTTAAATGTATAGGTGAATAGGTTGGTGGGGCTAAGTGGGATAGGTTGGTGAAAGTAGGTGGTTTGGGGGAAAGTTTCTAAATGCAAAAAAAAATTGGATGGAAGGCACAAAGATAAAAAAAAAATCCAAAACAAAAATTAAAATTAGGGTTGAAAAAGGGAAAGAAAATAAATTCAACCTGCCAACCACCTTGGTAAGCACAATGAGAGAAAAAAATCGCATTAGTGCACCAAGGTGCATTCATGGGTGTTAGTTCATTGTAGCCTTATCATGACATTGTAACCATACATTTGTACAAAATTTCCTTTCTCCAATCTCTTTTTGTGTTGTTTTCTTTTGTTTTCAAGCTTGGTTTTCCTATTGTCCATTCTTAATGGTTAGTTATTGATGTCGAAATTTGAAATATTTATAACTTTATCATATCCATTTTTCAATTAGTCATTTTTAATTTCAATTTTTTTAATGTCAAGTAATTGATGATCATTGACAACGAAATGGTGCCACCTTTTCATATTTCCTATGAAATAAAAAATCCAAAACATACTTCTATATGTATAACTATTTAGTTCAAAATATGATGAAATTTAAAATTTAAAATAAATCTTAAAACCATTGATTCCAAATTATGAATTCTAAATTCTAAACTAGTCTTCTCCATTTTCATACCTATGTGATGCATAAGGTGCATAAAGATCCAGGCCTAAACTTTAAAACATAAAGTTGATCAAATGAACCAAGATTTTGCATTTAAACATAAAGAGGAATGAAGCTTTATTTATTTCATACTTTCTTTCAATAAGGTGATGTTTCATTCATGGTGTGAACTATAAACTAACCTTGGGTAGAAAAAGAAAAAACCAGTGGGTAAGGGTAGGGTAAATGGACCTTTATCATCAATTCTAAAAAAAAATCAAAAACATGGTTCTAACCCTTGACTACCAAAGTACCTCTACCATTTCGGCAATTTGTTGCCAAACAATTAATTAAATTTTTGAATATTAACTTTGGCACTTGGTTTTCTAATTCTACAATTTTTGGCACTAATGGTTAAATCAAAAAATAAATGCATGGTTTCTAGTGTTATGGAGTAGTCTAACATGTCTAAACTAACTAAGATTTAAGTTTCCTTCCTAAAATGTTTGCGGTTTAAACTTTGCAATGAAAATAAAATTTTGGCATAAAAATAAATATTTTTTCAAAAGTTCAGCAAAATCGAATTTGTTTTTTTATTTATGCTGAAATGGTAAAGGTACTACATTAATGATTCTAAAAGTCATGAAACAAGAAATGACATCCAACTAGTGTTTTAGAAAATCAAATAACTAGGTCAAAAACCTACCTTAAACCATAATTTGTTTGTTAGTTTTTTTAATGAAAATTGTTAATTCTTTGAAAATTTTCAATAACACGGAATTGGATTGGATGTTCTTTTGATTGTGAATTCTCTTAAAAAATTGGAACTAAAGGTTTTGTCTTTTAAATTTCTTTCAAAAACATTGAATTTGAGGTTTGTATTTTTGAAATTTTTTGCACAAAAAAGGAACTTAAAAAACTTTATTAGTGAAAATTCTCAAAAGAATGGAATTAAATTTACACAAAGATTCAGAAAATTATTATAGAAAAATATTTTTATTATTGAGGCCTTTTAAAAAATCTGAAATTTATTTGAAAAATAATGAAGATTCATGGAAAATTGCTTACATGAAAGCGAAGATAATATTGAAATGATTCAAAAACAATTTTTATTCAAATTTAATAATATTAATAAAAATGATGATGAATGGAATAATTCAGAATCAAAAATGATCAAATATGCTAATTTGTATGAAACAAATGGATGGGAATATCTTTTATCAAAAGAAAATTTTATTGTTGATCCAAACAATCCAAACAAAAAAGAATTGTTTACTAACACTAAACAAGTAGAACCATATGATTTATCATATGAAAATAAAAAGAAATCTAATTATACATTTGAAAGAAATAAATTATTATCTCGTGATATCTCACAACAAATAGATGAATGTATACCATATGAACATTTTTCTTTGCATACGAAACAACTCAATGAAGAACAATGATTATTAGTTTACGACATCTTATATATAAAAAATATATATCCAACAAAAACATTGCATTTTTTTGGATAGGTGGAGTAAATACTAAAAAAACTTTTATGCTTATGTGTATTATACAAAATATGTTTTGATATTATATAAGAAAAACTATAGATGCTAATCTCTTAAAAACAAAAATTATGAAACTTGCATATACAAGGAAAACAACATTTAATATTAATGGTAGTACAATACATTCTACACTTGCAATTCCTTTAAACAAAAAAATAGGAATTAAAAGGACTAAATTGGAAAGATTTGATAGTTTATTAAAAATTTATGATCAATTACGTTTAATAGTGATAGATGAAATATCTTTAGTTGGGAGTAAAATGTTAAGTTTTATTGATCGTAAATTAGAAGTCATAAAACAAAATCATAATGACTTTACGGGTGGTTTAGTTGTAATTATGACAAACAATTTTTATCAAATGCCTGTTGTTAAAGATTCATGGATTGTTAAATCTAATGCTCATGGGTTTGATGTTTTGGGAACAAATTTTTGGCATGAGTATGTGAAATGTTATGAATTAAACCAAGTAATGCAACCAAAAAATGAAATTTTTATAAATATTCTAAATAAATTTAGAACAACATCTCAAACATTTGAAGATATAAAAATTATCAACAATATATATGTAAAGCCTCCACCAAAATATAATACATTACCATATTTATTTTATACAAATGCCAAAACTTTTGCACATAACAAAAAAAAATTGAAATTACTAATGGTGAAACATTTTTATTTGTAGCACAAGATATGCATTTAGATATACGTCCTCCTCATTTTAAATTATAACAATTCTGAATGAAACAGTTGGATTTCATCTCGAAATGCAAATTAAAAAAAACATGTTATTAAACCTTTGTTCATGTAATTATTGAACATCGGATGTCCGTGTAAATGGTGTAGATGGAATAGTGAAAGATTATAAATATACTTTTTCAACTCCATTATTATGGATAAAAAGATTTTAATGTTCAAATTGGATTTAATACAATAATAAAATATTCACACATGTATGACAAAATTCCTAGCTTTAATAAAAGTTGGACACCCATTAAACATAAAAATGTTGAAATATAAATAGGTGGTAATCCTTCACACATCATCACAAGAATCCAATCCCCTATTCAAATAGTTGTAGCACACACTATACATTGTGCTTGAGGTTTAACTTTAAATTATTTAGCCTTTCATCCAATAAACTTGACAAAACATGGCTGAACATATACAACATTATCTAAAATATGTGTATATATATATATATATATATGCTTTCTCCATTGTCTAACACAAATTTTCAAATAGATTCGATGGTTGAAAAAGAAATGATATGACTTACATCATATGGCAAATATGAATTAACAATTAATCGTCTAAATAATTATCAAAAAAAGTTTGTAGTGATTCAATCATTAAATACATGTTCTTTAAATTTGCATTTCAAAGATATTTTAACGGACCATAATTTACTAGCATCACACATTCTTTGTTTTAATTAAACAAAAATATGAAATATTGATCAAAATAAAGAAATTAAGCAAGCGCTATTGGATAAATTTGACATTTTATCTTGTTATGATGAATATGGAACAATGGTTCTTTATGATAATGTTGTTTTTTTATTATGAACAACCAATATAACAAATAACAGTGCTGAATTTATAATTATTCTTTTCAATAAAAATACATGTGAAGCAATCAATATAATTGTTATTTATAAACCACCAAGAATGCAAATACTTTTTTTTCTTTCTATTTAAAGAAATGTTAATTAATATACCTTTGAATCGTCCTACAATTATAATAGGAGATTTTAATGTAAACATGTTGATAAAAGAATCAAAATCAACAATGTTAAAAAACTTTATGAATAAATATAAATTTGAAATTATTATTTTTGAATTTACTACTATTTATAACACACAATTAGATCATATATGGACAAATGCACCAATACAACAATGTTTTTCTAGTATAACATAAGCATATTGGATAGATCACAAACCTACATATTTTACATTTAAATTGCCTAATTTTTCTTTCGCAATTTTATAATATGAAAAATTGCAAAATTTTAACAAATGTTAATAAATGTTTATTGGATTGTATTGAAAATTTTGATTCAAGAAACTTAAACCTTACATAATAAAATTTAATATTCTTTATTTTTTGTTAGCTAGATACAAATGGATTCAATCAAAATATTAACTAGATTTAAATTTTCACATTGTTTTCTGATTTATTGATATAGCACATACATAAAATAGAGAATCAATTTACACATTTGTTTTCTAAACTTGTTTTTGTTATGTTTTCTTGTAATGAATAGAATTATTCCTTTAAAATTAACATGAAAAATTCAAACATGATTTTAAAAATGAAAATCCATTAATGAGATGAAAAATATTTCAAATATATAAATCATGTTACAAGAAAAAAATGCAAATCACTACATAGAGATAATTTCTTTGATGCAAGTTTTATGGGACAATGGCAATGATTTTTTCTGTGACAAAAAATTGCCATTTTGTTCTATAAAAAAGGTTCCAATGACAGGATTAGTGCAAAATTTGGAAAAGTTTCCAGAAAAATCACAACATTTCAAGAGAAATTTAAAATCACTAGAAAATTTGTAAAAAAATTAGCACACTAGTGTGACGAATTAAAGATTAAAACTCTTGTTATGGCAGTTGCACCTCCTTAACAAAATCTAGCATTAGTTCACCATAAGGAAAAGTTGTTACTTACATACGTACATATCCATCCAAATATTTATTCACCTACCTACATGTTCATACTTATTTCTTCACGTATTTACCTACGATGTACAATATATCATGGGTACATGAAAAACATACATACACACATACATACATATCATCTATCAATATACATACATAGGCAAGGCCTATGTGTTGTGGCACCTTGTTTCTTTTGTTTTGTACTGATGAGATCCATCAAACTACAATGCTTCAGATCACATTCTTGGTCTCTTTGGAAAGCTCTCGAGGAGGAGGGGTGCATTGGCTTAGTTTCATGGCGTTTGGACTTGTGGTGTAAAAGTCCTTGAATATTGAATGATTTCTTCAATGAAAATTAAATTAAAGTTATAACTGAAAATTTTGGAGGAATTGGAATGTGCCTTTGGTGTTGTTGGAAAGATCTTAATGAGCAGGATTTAATGGAATTTGTTTGGTGAGATTTGGAGTGTGGGAGATATTGATTTTCAAGTGATTTCTGCTGCTAAAAATCCAAATAAATTCTAAAAAACCAGGTTTTGGAAGGAAAAATCAGTTGAGGACATGGCCAATGACACAGGCCACACTAAAGTCTTCAAAAATACACACTTGCATACATATGCAAATGTGGATGCATATGCCATTCTGTGGAAAGTCTGGTCATTGCATTCTATTTACACCACTCCCATTTGTTCATCCTCCAGGACTAACCACACATTTAATTGAAGGGACATGCATTTTGCCATCATCATGGCATTGTCTGCAATTGAATCCCAATTGTACAATGCTGATGAATCTGGTCAGCTGCAATGAACAAGCACCCACCAGTGCACCATCCACTGGATGCCCATAAGTACTCAGTTGTAGATGAACCTCAACTGAGTTAACATTTGGTTTCACCTTGGTAACCAATTCTGTAGGAAATAGGTCTCATATATAGGTAGGAAAATAGGTAACTACTAGGTAAGTAGATGGTTTATACATAGGTAAGGGTTGTTTTTACTACCTACCTACTAACAACAGACTTGTGAGTTGTTAGTAGGTAGGTAATTAAGAAAAAGCACAGAGCCAACCACCATGGTTAGCTAGGGAACTGGAACCCAACAGAAAACTGTTTCCTGACCACTTACCATCCATCCTTCGTCAGCTGGTGCGTGCCGGTTCACTGTGGCCAATCAGGTCAAAAATCAACTTACTTACTAATATGATTTCAAGCCTTGTACAACAGGAGATTTTTGCCAGGCATCAAAGTGACCGGTGGCTTGGTCACTTTGGGCACTTACCACAATTTGTCACCAATTGGGGTTGGATCATCACAATAGATCTCAAGGAACATGATCAACATTCCTAGGATACAGTAGCCAACATTTTCTCAAACATTGGCTTAAATGAGGTGCAAAAGGCTTCATTTTCTCTGGAACATGATGTCTTGGCCTAATTCTTACAAGAAAATTATCACTGATAAGAAAGGCAAATTCAAGGATTTTCAGTTTGAGTACTCCAGGTTTGAGTTTTGGGTTGCAGACAGATCACAATTTGGCTGAAACTGTGATCCATACCTTCCCAGCACAAAAACATTGGTTCAGCATTGCTCCATGGTTTTTTTGCAATTCACTTATAAATGACTCTGTACATTTTGGTCTGGTATATTGCTATAATCTACAGATTTAGAATTGGGGTTCTAAGACACGAAGTGGATCAACTTGGGTGAGCTTCATGTTAAGTCCACAGAGCCCCAAAGACTGGATAAACAACCAATCTGTTATAACAAGCATTTTCTTCCCTCCTGAATGGCTTCCCAAATTAAGTGAGATTAGACCCAATTTATGAATGCAAAGTGTTCTTTAACACCCATTGGCTGAGATGGCAAGAATTTGACCATACTGTGGAGTCTCAAAGAAAAACATATTTGACCAGGACTACCTCAAAAATTTAGCTGATTAATTTTAGCAGTTCACATTAGCTTCTTTTGTTGCATGCATGTGTGCACAATAGGGATACCAAAATACACCAACTGAGTGATAAAATAATGCAAATTGTTGGTGGCATATGTTGTAACTGCTTGAAGATGTTGATGGAGACAGTTATCATATATTGGTATCGGCATCAACCACACATGAAACTACTCTTCTTCCTGCAAGAAAGTGCTGTCCCATGGTCTAAGAAATAGCTGCTGGAAGCCAGGAATTCCCAGCTACAGACCTATTTTTTACAGAAGTGGTTACCAAGGTGAAACCAAATATTAACTCAGTTGAGGTTCATCCACAACTGAGTAATAACTGGCATCCAGTGGATGGTGCACTGGTGGGTGCTGGTTCACTGTGGCCGATTCTCTAAAGTGGATGCCTGTGTCCCAATTATGAATTCAAGAAAAAGATTGGCATGGAAGCAATCCAAGTGCCACAATACAATGTATATAATGCCGTTGTCAATATATCCAATTTGAACAGCAAATGTTATCCAAAACCTCAGTATATGCAGTTTGAACCACACATATCATCCCACACTGAGACTCATACCATCAAAACTTATAACCATCCATGTCAATCACCACCAAATCCGCACACAGCCTGGATTGCCCTTCATGTTAACCACTGGGATAGGCCTTATATAGTCATAGAATCCGTTGAAATTGTTTACAATCAAATAGTATGTTTCGCCCATGAGGCAATTGGTTGCACATTGGAGATGCAGACCAAATCTATATTAAACCCACCATAACATATATATATATATATATATATAATTGGTATGACCAACATAGGACAGAATATAGTATGAACGGCAATTAATGGATATGACATATGCGTTGCTTTGATGCCATCCTAAGGTGTGGGTTCTCAGTATGTACAGGGCGCGGTCAATCTTGAAAGGCAAATGTTTAATATGTAGGTTTGTTGGGCGCAGACTTTAATGTACATTTCATGGCCTGGATGATGGACCTTGTGTATTTGCTCTTTATCATATTGAGAAATAACTCATACCACTATTAGATTCAAAGAAACAATGTTTAGAGCTTTTGATGTTTTGAACCCTAAAATAGAAACCACCCACATGTCTGGCTACCATAAATAGTTGTACAAAAGGCAGCTGGTGATTTGTGTCCAAGACTTTGCAGTCAAATGTCATCCCCAAAGTCACTTAGCACTTCAAAATAAAAGGTTGTTGAAATTTTGAAAGCTCCAAAGAAATTCCAAAGCAACAGAGGTTCAGAGGCACTATATGATTGAAAGATTACCTCAAGGGTTTGATCTAGTATTGGTCTGGTGACTTTTGAACATACTGGCCTCGTCCTGGTATGTTCTTATTTTTTAAAAGAAATTTATACCAGGCGGGTACTGGTATTAGATAGTTTTTAAAGACTTTCACAACATGGGTATTGGGTCAGAGCCAGATTTTTGGCTGGCATGAGGCAGGTATATACCTGATATCCAGCCGGGTATAAAATCGGTACAAGGCTCATATTACATTAACTCCCTATGAAGCTACTACTAGTATCGCCTTGGCCCCTATCAAACTGGTAGGGTCCTTGTTACTAGCATTTATATGTTCACAGTTTATACCAGTGTTGATCCCAGGGGCATGCGTGTATACCATACGAACACGGGTTTCATCTAATATCATGCTTGCACTGATCCAGCCAAAATTACAAATTAGAGAATTTCTTTTTTAATTTGTCACCAAATCTGAAAGGGGTGTAACACTGAATGGAATATAGCCTGTTCATTAGGGTTGCCGTGTGAAAGGGGCACATGGCTGTCCATGTCTACATGTCAGAAAACAAAACCATATGTTGTCTTTTGCACTTCAGTTTGGTGAGAACGTGATTTGTGGAGCTAAGGAGCACAATGTTGCAAATTAAGAAGAACTGAAGTTTGGGGAGTGCTTGGTTGTTTTCTTGTTTGTTTGTGTGTGTGGTTGTAGTGAATTTGATCATGGAGTTGGGTGACAGCAGACGAAGATAAATAGGAGTTCTTTTGCAAGTTAAGTATCACTCTTAGATGGCTGCAATTGTTAGGATGTCTAGGATGTTCAAATTATCTTTGTTGTGTTGATGTGAGGGAGGAATGCCCAAGTTGATGTTCTGTAGAGATGGTTCACTTCTATCTTGAAGAACTTCCATTGTGCATCAAAAAGAGTGAAGTATTGTTTATATTGTTTTGTGTCTTTAGTTGCATTTTAATGGAGAAGATGATAGGTTCAAGGGGGTCAAGTAGCTAACCTAGGTGTTGTTTTTGGGCCATGTTTGGTATACATGGTCAATCATGTACATTGTTTCAAATAAAGGGATGACCAAGTACCTGAGAGATTGGGAGCTCTAAGTTGGGTACTTATTATGAGGGAAGGGAATTATGTGCTTCCAAGGATAAATTGTAAATTGTTGAGGGGTTGGGTTCTAAGGTTTGTTGATGTCATTCCGGGTTGTGGTGCTAGTGATTGTTTCTGTTTCAATTTGGGACTTGGCGAGAGTTTTTCTAAATTGGATAATCCATGAGGCAAAAAAATTGTTATATCTACCACACAATTATCACTTATTATATATGTATTATGAAAAGAATTCTAGATATAAAAAAATTAACTATTATCTTTAGAATCATACCTAGCTTAGCCCTTTTTTGGATACGTTCTTCAATTTCTCATCCTTTCCTTGCTATTATCCATAAAGTTCAAAACATAAATTAAATGTAGTATGAAATTGTTGAATTTTACTATGATTTGCATTTAATGCAACTATGTTGCCAACCATCCTTTGGTTGTCTATTTCAAATCTATGTTGGAAACCACTACATTGGAAACCACATCTAGGATTAAACTCTTTTTTTCCCTTGTGAAAGTGCAAAACATAGTTTGGTCCTCACTATGGCACCTAATACAAATTAATTAAACAATTTAATGTTCACCTAACCATTTCAATTTGTTTTGGACACCTAATGAGCAATTCCATCCCTTGTTTGGGGTACTTTATGAGGGCGAAAACATGATAAAGTAAACCAACAAATTATCTTGTAACATAAATGGAAAATGACCATCAAGTAGGTCTTGTTATATAGAAATTTTAAATATTATTTATTTTAATGCTTAATTATATGATTTTTTTGACTTTGCTACAACTATATTTTAAAACCACATGTTTAAAATAAATTTGTATATATTCATCAAAATTCAAGCAAATTTACAACTTGCATAGATTAAAATTCAAGCACAAGTACTTTAAATATTTTATTTTTAAGTCAATGACATGTAAAATATACTAGTGAACTTTGAATTTTTTCATAGTAAAATCAAAATATATTAAACATCTAATGTAAAATAAGAATGAATACAATATTAACCTATTAGCTTCATTATACTTGTTACCTACTTTTATTGTAATAATGTTTTTCAAATTTTATATTCAACTCATCAAATCTCAATGGAAGCATGTAAGCTTTCATAATGATTTTTAAAAAATAAATTGAACCTACTTTCTTATGTTTATATTTAAAATTTGGATTTGGGGGGGTGTATTTCTTGTCCACTTTACCATCTTGGACCATTGAATAATTTTACTAAATTGTGAAATCTTGACATATTCACCTTCAGTGAACCAACACCCATGTTGATACCATAGTACAAATCCCATTCCGTTTAAATTATTTTTTAAATATTACAAATGTCCCATGGTTAGATTAAATTAAAGTTTATAATTTCAAATCTAACATTTTTTAGGTTTAACTTGGAGGTTTTGTTTTAAAAAATGAAGTTATCAAAGTGGGTGTTAGTTCATCCTGATTGACATACAATATTCAGGTTAGAAATAGAAAAAAAGGCAAAATATTGAAGGAAACACAGCCCCTTGAAGGAGTTGATGACATTTGCAAATCTTGAATTCTACTCGCAACATACTACCCAATTGGGAACTAAACCTGAAAGAGAAAAGATGGAAAAAGATATTTGCCTTGTCTTGAACAAAACAACACCCACATTGGTACCATGGCAAGAACCATTATTTGACAAAAAAAAAATTCCCAATATTTATCAAGTTATTAAATAACTAATTAATAATCAAATGTTATCTTGTCGATTATTACCCAATTATAAAATTTTAATAATAATAATAGTAATAGTAATAGTAATAATAATATTATTATTATTATTACTAATGTCTAAATATTGATAAACCCAAATGATAATCGAATCATCCAAATAAGTTTTTAAATTTTTGAAAATTCAATACTAGGTGGTCATTAATTTAACTTGTTATCAAAAAATCAGTAATTAACTAGTAGGTTAATAATAACCAACTTGGTAACCAAGTTGATAACTAGGTCAACACTCAATAGTTGGCCAATATTGGTCATGATAACCCTTAATTTTTCAAGGTTATTTGTAAACATCATAAAGAGTCCATCCATAGATTAATTCAAGGTCTTTGAGTCTAGATTTAACCCTTACCAAACCTAATTTAGCCACTAGGAGGTTTCATTCAAAAATGTATTAATGTGAATGTATGTTCATAGCTTCACCTTGGCCAATTTGAAAACTAATTTGAAAAGTAAAATGAAATGCTTTCAGTGAACTAACACCCATGTTGGTATTATGGTAAATATCCCAAAATACATTTAAATTATTTGTACATATTACAAATATTCCATGGCTAGATTCACTAGAAGAAACTTTCAAATATATGGTTAAATTTATGATTACTTTTCAATCATAAAGGATGAAAATGAGTAATAGCCTTAAAGTCATTCTAGACAAATTGTTTAGGACAATAATCATTTAAGACATGATGTGACACATTTCATTTATTACTCATTTTGGACAAGTCGATTTTAACATGTCTACTGTGATTGGGGTTATTTTTTTTACTAGTAGAATAAAAACCATTTGACTAGTCAATTTGATTACTAAACAATGGACCATTTGATTGGTCAAATTTTTAAAAAATTATCATCAATTATTTTTGTAGCCAAGTAGTTAGGTAGGTCATAAAAATGCAAATAGGTAGGTGGTAGCCTACCTTACCTTACCCTACCCTAACTACTTCAGTTACCTTAAATTAACCTAATATAACCTATTTAACTTAGCATAGTAGCTTGCCTACCTTAAGCCCCTAAACATGTACATAGGTTACAACTATTAATAATTGAACCTTTGACCTCCCCAATGATAAACCAAATCCTTAACCAATGGATCACACCATCAAAAGGTATTCAACTTTTGTCAATTTTTTTATTTCACATGTTTATTTTAGCACATCACTACAAGACTATGAAGAAGGTGGGTAGGTGGGTGGGTGGGTGGGTGGGTGGGTGGTTAGCTAGGTTGTAATAGGTAATTAATACGTGAATGGGTGGGTAGATTAGTAAGTAGGTAGGTAATAATTAATAGGTAGGTGGGTGTGTGGGTGGGTAGGTAAGTAGGTGGAGACGTAGGGATAATCAATATATATGCCCCAAATAATCCAATAGAGATGTGTAACCTATGAGAGTTGTTCATAAGTAAGATTTCCAAGGATTATAACTAGGTTTTATGTGGAGATTTGAACAATGTGGTGGAAAGGTGCAAAGATAAGTTATCAACCTGTGGAAAATTATTTTTGGAAAAAAAGGTTGTTTTTTAGGTAAAAACAAGAAAACAACCTCTTTCATGAGTTAACTAGTAAGATTCTTAAATATTTTATTAAATGTGATGATGAACTATGTTGGACTTCCAACCAATCTCTTTGATTCTAAAGGTAATAAAACCTTCCAAGAAAAGGTCATTAAGGAAAATGGACATTTACACTAAATGAAGAGGTGAAGCAAAAACAAGTTATAAGATTTGGTAAGATCAACCAAAAGGTGCCACCATCTTTTGAAGTTTAAAAAAGTTATCAAATCCTATAAAAAATTTTACAAGCATAAAAAGTTTATAGAATTTCATAAAAAAGAGGCCACTTTGAGGAATAGTTGAAAGATTATGCATAGTGACTTTCAAGAAATAAAACATGACAATGAATAACACCAATGGGGGGGAAGACTAAAAAATAAGAATTCAATTATTTAAAAAGGTGAAGATGACAAGCCAAAAGTTGAAGGCCAAGATGAAATGGAAACAAAATGAATGATTTGATTCTAAGGAATTTTTTATAATTGCAAAATCACAAATTAGTAGGGCTTTGATTTTAGGTCTCAAAAATATAGATTGGGTAGTTTTGATGAAAATTTAGACGTTTGAAAAAACTTGTAATTTCTACAACAAATTCTATCAGCCCCAAAAGAATTAACTTAGGACCAAAGAATTAAAATCTAGACTTTAATTCTCTTCCCAATTTTTATTCAAATGAGATGAATTTTAAATTGGTAAAACCTATTTCAATAGAAAAGTTACACTTTGCAACAAGTTCCATGGCCAATAGTAAGGCCCTAGTTGGCCCAAATAGAATGGTGGTCTAATCTTCACCCACTTTTGGGATCTACTTAGAATACAAACTATGTTAAGATGTTTAACATAATAATCAATGAGAGATGCCTTCCTAGCAAGGTAAACAAAAGTTAAATGATTCTAATATTTTAAGTAGGGGAAAATGAATACCTAAGAAATTGGTGCCCAATTACTTTACTAAATGTCTCCTAATTGATCTATCATCTTTTTTTAAAATCTTTAATGTAGATTTCAACCCATATTCATGAAAGTAATTGATTATGACCAAACCACCTTTATCCCTTTATGGTTCATTTTTAAAAATAACATGTGAATTCAAAAGATGATTGATTGGGTCAAACAAACAAGTCAACCATTTGTTTTCCTAAAATTGGATTTTGCACAACCTTGTGACAAGATGAATTGGGAGTTTTTGTTTAAGGCAATGGTAAAGATGGGTGTGCTTTAATTTGATGTAAATAAATTGTTACTTATGTAATTATTTAAAGGTTATGTTTGGTAATTTATTTAGTGGTTGGGCTTTATAATTTAATTTTGGATTGGTGAGTCATCATTAATTTCAATTAATGTGGATGAGTCACACATGATAATTCATGTGGAAAATATTTACCCATTTTATTGTGCATGTTGAATCACATGGTGAGCCATGTGATGTGTAAATTTTTTAAAAAATTTCTTATTTAATTTTATTTTGGTTAGTACATAAGTAGATGTTTGGAACCTTTGGAAACACCTTCATTTGATGGGATTAAATTGTTGTATGAGTAGAAAGTTTTATGGAATAGGGTTGTGAAGGGATTTGAAATTTTTGTTTTCAAAGTTTTTTTTGGTATAGTTTATGAATGTGCGAAATCCATAATAAGAAAATGGTGTGGCATAATAATTATACATAAAAAATAAAAAAAACGAGTGAATATTTGTGTAAATGAAAACATAAATTCCCATAGTTATCTAATAAACATACATAGTTTCGATCCTATATTCATTTGTGGTCCACATGCCCAAGAAATTATTGTTGAAAGAAGTTGAACCAAAAGTTTACTTTAATGTTGCCATTATTGAATCTTTTCCAAATTGAAAAAAACGAGGGAAAGGTGTCCTTTGACCCCATACCTTTTCATCATTGTTTAAAAGGTCTTCAATTTTATGATTATAAAAACCTCCAAGTTCAAAGAGATTAAAGGTGTAACATTTGTTAGAAGTACTATCCTATAAATAATATTGCAATATGATATCATTTTGACATAAGAAGAAATGATGAAAGCTTACGAAACATTTGCAATCTATTACATATATTCTTGTTCATTCATAATTGAGAAGTGAACTAAGAAAAATCAATTGCCTATTGGAGTCATAAAAAATGTTTAAATAAAATGGGAATGAAATATGGTTTAATTGGCAGTGGGCAAATGCATAGGAATTGTCCAACCTCCTAGGAACTTATTTTGGCTTAAAGGGTAGAAACACACTACATTGTTCATAAAATGTTGTCACAAGGTAACATTTGCAAAATTTTGGAATTTATACTTGCCCATACAACTAAATAAAAATGATTAAGAAGATAAATGATTCAACACTATAATGTTTTATATAATATAATCACATTGTATGAGTTTCATGAACAATTTTTGAATTGTCATAACAGAATGGGGTACATTCACAAATAAATGAGTCATAGCAAGTGGAACCAATGTTTTTATTGCTTAATGGACTCCTAAAGAAAAATCAATTTTTTTTTTGAAAATGACATAATTATTCGAGATTCTTCAAACATATTTAAATTACATAGAAAAAATGCAACATATTTTTAAGTCAAAAGGACTTAAATTTTTTTTTTGGTAACTTGCAAATAAAATATTTTAAATATATCTTAAGAATATTTTAAAATAAATAATCACCTAAGTCCTTACTCAAGGTGCAACCTTGACACATTATTTTGTGAATGCACCCAATGGACTTTTAAAAGAGTACGAAAACACTTGTAAAAGTTCATAATCAATGAGTATGGTATCAACGCACTTTCATATATATTTTTAATGAATAAAAAATTCAATGATAATATAGTGTGATGACATTAATATCAAGGAAGATTTTTTTGGAAGGATTTTGATGAACAAATATTTCAATGTATTTTGAATTATAGGTTTTTATTATTAATTCTTTTATTTAGTGAAAATAATAATTTAAAATCTCATCTTTCAAATTAAAAATCTCTATAAGATAAACCAGGGTTAATTTGTTTCTAATCTCTATGGCATCCAGCATTCATGGTTAATACATGGCAGGATAAGGTAAATTAGGATATTCAAGTAGCATGTCCCTCTTGCAACTCCAAGACTCCTAAGTCGGTCACACACAGGTTCTGTAAATGCTTGAGGGCTAGTAAGGTGTAAGGCTGCATTCAAAATTATCTTCCATCTCAAGACAACTGCGACATTCTAACCATTCTTGGAGTGTCCTTAATCTGGAAGAATGCTTGTATAGTAAGAAAGTGCGTAGTAGAATGAGAAGGTTCAACACTGTTGTGTGCTCTCTACTGCGAGCGGTTAGTCTCTGAGCTACTTGGGTCGAATGAAATGACCGAGTGTTCACCTGGGAGGGATGGTAGGACTCCAAATTTAGTAGAGTCCAGAGTAATATGGCAGGGTCTCCTTGAGTCTAGGCGCCAGATCACGTTGTCTGTGCGCATGATGGCAAAAAAAAAAAAGATGCTGCTATCAACTACCTAGTGGCGGTACCGATATTTGGTAGCTTTTGTGATTCTGATTGATCAGTATGGGGTCCCCCTCCTCGTCTCCATTTTTCTTTGTGGACGCTTTACAATGGATTCTCTCCATTGGTTTTATTACAGAGAAGGAGAAAGAGTCAAGCTAATAAACTTGGATTCAGGTTCAACCTGACCACCTGGTACGAGAAACGAGTAAAGAACCTATTTTATAGGAGCTTTGCTCAAGGAGTTAGAAAACCGAGATGAGTAGAAAGAAAAATAAAAGGAAAAAAAAGTAAAGCAGGCTTTTACAGATCTGATGTTGTGTGCAACCTCGTAATTGAACAAATAAAAAGTACTGTCAATTTATAATGGGGAATTTATAATGGGGATATTAGTCAAGTTGAAAATGGTGACAAACAGTTTTGGGAATAAAAGTTTCATGCAGCCAATGACAAGGCTCAACATGCACTCAAAGTGCCTTGTTTTTTTCTTTTAAGTTTTGGGGCGGGTCGTGAGGGGGGGATCTTTTTGAGTTTTCTTTTGTTCCTAACAGGTTCCCAATGTGCTCCCCAAGGGTGTTCCCAATAGCACCTTGCTTTAATCCCCTATGTTTTGCCCAAAGTCCTCCCTTTCTCACTTATATATGTGGGCCAAAGGGGAGGCAGTCCATCTTTCCATAGGATGTTTTTCTTTGGGGAGACTCCATAGTTTCAACTTTTCTTTTTGTGATGGGCCAGTCAAATTCAATAAAAAAAAGTTGGACTTGTGAGGGGTAAAGTATCACCAAAAATGGTGATGAACTCTTTTAGGAAGAGAAGTTTCATGCAGCCACTGGGAAGGCCCAAGCACGCACTCAAGGTGCCTTGCATTTTTTCCGTTTTAGTTGGGGAGTGGGGGGGGGTTTATTGGAGAAGGATTTTTTTCCCAGTTTTCCTTGGTTCCCAATATGTTCCCTTTACGTTCCCAATAAGTTCTCATCCTATTCTCAATAGGTTCCCCAAGTTCTCAATGTATTCCCCAGCATGTTCTCCAGAGCACCTTTATCTCATATGCTTTGGCAAATGTTGTCCTCCTTTCACATATATAGGTGGACCAAAGGGGAGGAACTCAAAATAAAACCTTCTATTTTGGGGAGCTTCGATGGCTTCACTTCTTTTTGAGTGATTGGCCAATCAAATTGGCTCGTTGCAAAACACAAATTGAACTTGGGACGCACCTCATCTAATTAATAGGAGAGGTGAATAGGAGGGGTGAAAGCACTTCCATAGCTGTGTATGTGTGTGATATTTAGCAATCGTTCTGTGCGCTGAATTGATGGTGGTACTTTGACGACCTGTGGGTACAGAATCTCTGGAATCCCATTGATCTTCGGCCCTTGTCCGTGTCGTAAAATTCAACTACCGATTTTCTCGCCATTGGGGAGAAGCAAAGACGACACAGCCATCGAGGAGTTTCTGGTGAAAAAGCTTCAGACAGATAACTGATTGCAAAAAGGACAGCTGAAGAGGAGGGTTGAAAGATCGTCCGTAGCCTTGTATGTGTTTGATATTCAGTTGTCGTTGTGTGTGATGAACGGATGGTGACTGTTTCACGACCTGTGGGTACAGAATCCCTGGAATCCCATTGGGTAGATACTGCAATTGGAGAAGCTTTTGATCTTCGCCGATAGTTCGTGTAGTTAACTTCAACTACCGATTTTTTCGCCATTATATCTCAGTAATGTCACACTGACGGACATTTGAAAGTCTGTCTATTTTGTCTTTGTCCGCGTGGTGCCTAGTTCGCAATTAGAAACGTGCAAATGAGTACACTTACTTTATTGGGGGGGGGGGAGAGGGGGGGGGGGGTATTAATTCAGGTTGAAAATGGGGAAAAA
>Ga0116231_10008299_pt1 | contig 18318 bp, 14 predicted proteins | sample S1TSphgellanicum_2_FD_89695 | JGI IMG/M metagenome (GOLD analysis project Ga0116231, IMG submission 89695) | Host-associated microbial communities from peat moss isolated from Minnesota, USA - S1T2_Fd - Sphagnum magellanicum MG | ecosystem: Host-associated > Plants > Peat moss > Unclassified...
AATTTGGTGGTTTTTGGATGTTTATAAGGTTTAAGGCATAACAAAGGAAGAGCTTGTTGCAAATGCAATTTAGGTTGAAATGCAACATTGTCATTTGTACATTACTCATCATGTAGCAAAGGTTGTAGATGCAACAACTTTTTACCGAGTTAAACATAAGATTATAGATAATGATATGGTTTAGGGTTTCCACTTTATATAGTCAGCTAAGTTTTTTCAGCCCTTTCATTTTTTGGATTACCCAATTTATAAACTTTGGTCCTTTGATATATTATATATATATATTTTCATTGTGTTCTTTAGCATTTTTTTATTCATCCGTATTTGTACATCTTTTAACAATATAATATTTTCTTTTAGTCACATTTGTTTGATGGGTATGTGGTTAATTATATATATATATATTTCATAATCTTCTTAGTACTTTAAATGTAAGAATCAAAATTTAAATAGATATTAATAAATATTAATTCACTTACTCCATCCGTCCGTCTGTTTTTTACTTATCTCTTACTTATTTCGATTCCTGGCCCCTTCCGTCAATGTGTCTGTCTGTTACTTTTTTACTGACCAAGTCCCGAGTCCCGACCAATCCAGGTCCCAAGTCCCAACGCCCAGGCTTCAAATTACTTACTAGGGTGCCTACGGTCAAAGAGTCAAACGGTGAAAAAAAACCTGGCGCAGGTCGCGCGGCACCCAGGTGTGTGGAACTGCAGGAGTAAATATTAAACCGGGGTGGTGACGAAGCCTGGTCTCCCCACGAAGACCCAGGTCCCGGGCCATAAACCAAGCTTTTTGCCACGAGTGGACCAGAATAGGGCCCGTGTGTTTCCGGGGGCTGTCGCAGATAGCGGCCTGGGTACCCGAGCTCGGTCGTCTCTCTCCTTTCTCTCTGTAACTCGAGAAGGGAAGGGGCTGGGCATGGGCGAATTGTGTCCGAACGTCACAGGTACCCACTAGTTTAAATAGATCCATATGAATATGTAACATTAATCTGTTTAGGGTTTACAAAGATCAAAATGAACATTGTACAATACCTACATCCTTTTTATTATAATTTCCATAAGGTTATTTTAAATATGCAATACCTGCATATAAGTCTCATAAATAGTTGTTGATTTTTTTACATCCATTCCAATATTCGCACGTAATTTTTGTAAATTGTTGTTGATTTTTTTTATATCCATTATAATATCTACATATAGGTCAATAAATAATTGTTTGATTTTTAACATCTTTTGCCATATTTGCATATAAGTTTCCATTATAATATTTATGGGATTCATATGATAAAATAATTTAATCTAAGTATTAACAAATAATGTCATAATTAAAGAATTACTGAAAAATATTTTAGATAATGTAAATCAATGATTATCATATTTAAATAATCATTTATTTCTTAATATTAATTAATTCATTATTTGGTTGAACCTTAATTATTCAGATAATTAAAATTTAAATCTAAAAATCAAATCAATAATTTGATATTTAATTTATTATTTTAATTAGATTTGTTATGTTGATAAGTTATTCAAATCATTATTTTAGATAATTATTCATGATAATTAATTGTCATAAAATTAATTTAGGTATATAAAATGACATATTTTGAATACCCAAACCATTTATTTTGAAATGACCTCACATGTGGGTATTATATTTAGGGTTGATTATTCACCTAAGGTTGTTTAAATCACCTATGATTATTTCAAAATGAACTTGCATGCATGTATTGCATATAAGCTTTGGTTTTCATTGAAAAGCCACCCAGACTACATATTGGTTATTTGAAATGATTTTACATGTGAGTATTACATTTAGAGTTGGGTTTACACTTTAAATTACCTAAATCATTTAAAGGTTATATCAAAACATGTTTGAATATAGATATTGCATTTAAGGAAACGCAAAAAAAATGTATATCAATTACCATTTGGTAATATTTTCAAGTTAAATTTTTTCACTTTTTTAAAAAATATATAAAATGACATTGCATTGTTTTATATATGTTTAAACCTTAAAAATTCTGCCCAAAATGCACCCTAGATTTATTTTAATTATTATAGACTTGTAAAAAAAATGTTAATTAATTTATATGTCCTAAACTTTAAGCCTAAACCATAATTTTAACATTAAGTAATAAATTTTACATTAAACCCTAACCCCATGTATCATCAATGTGACCAATTTTGCATTATTTTCATTTATATATATGTTAAATCATACTCCAAGGTGAATAAATAATTTTGAAAACATCAATTTCATGATGTATTGGCGGAGAATCAAATATTTTTTAAATATTTTTATGTTTCATGGTTAATGAGTTATCATAATATGATATGGGTATTGCATTTAAATAGAAATTGGTTAGGAAATATTAAACTTTAATAACTATGGAACATATGGAAATAAAAGAAATTCATAATTATGTTATAGATTTAAACAAATGATAAAATAAAAAACCAATACAATGAACACAATCTAAAATATAAACCTTAAGCCTTGATATATATGAACCAAATTCTTGAACATTAAATCATAAGGCATAAACCTAAAAATCCAAATAATATTTTTCCATGAGCTTTATTACAATTTTAATTATACAAACCCTAATAAGAAAAGTTTTAATGATATATGCCTTAAACCCAAAAAATTATACGAAGTATACAAATTATATAATGTAAAACAAAAAAATTAAAAAAACATAGGAAAAAAATTTTGAACCAAATTTTTAAACTTTTAAACTACAAAGATTTATTAATTGAAAATGAAAATTATAATCTTAAAAAAAAATCAAATAAATTTTGTAAAAACCGAAAGAAAAAATGTCTCTTACTTTTGTGTGATATTTCCAAACGAATTTTTTCACTCTCTTTGAAAAAGATATAAAATTAAATTGTATTATTTCATATATGTTTAAACCTTAAAATTTGACCTAATTTACGTTAATTATTATAAATTTGTGAAAAAAATGTTAATTAATTTATGTGTTCCAACCTTAAACCAAAATCATAATTTATTCAAATAATACATACTTATAATAATTACATAAAAAAAAAATTATAATGTCCATTCCATAAATAAATTAGGTAAACAAAGTTTAGTAAAATATGCATTAACTAAACAAAAATGGTTGCAATTATAATATTATTTCCATTATAATTTGTTTGTAATACTTACATATGGAGGATCAATATTTATCATCCATGTACTAAGGCGAACCTTAATAAATTGATAGGTAGAATTAAGGGGTTAAAGTGTGATAAAAATGAATAGATAATTAATTAGGTATTTGTCTATGTAAACCTTAACAATAAATAAAAAGGTGAATGCATAGGTAAATTTTTAGGTGTATAAATAGATAGTTGAGTTAATAAGCAAGTTAATAAGTAAAAAACTAATTTAAAAAATAAAATAGATAAGTTACCTAAATAAATAAATAAATAAGTATATAGGAAGGTAGTTGAGTTAATAGGTAAGTTAGTAAGTAAAAAAAAAGTTCAAAAGATAAGGCAAATAGGTTATTAAAGTAGATAAACATGTAGATAGGTATGTTAGTAGATGAAAAAAAAGTTATATTATCAAGGTCACTAGGTCAATAGGGTATGTAACTAATATAATGATTAAGACAATAGAGTATGTAATTAACAAAGTAGGTAGGTTCGTAAAGTAAATAGTTAATATAGTACTTAGATCAATAACTAATTATTAAGATAATTATGTCAATAAGGAATAATTAATAAGATACCAAAGTTGATACAATATTTATGAGAGGTAGGAAGGTGAGCAAGGTAGATATATGTGTGAGGTCAGATCCAACAAAAAAATAACAAAAAACAAACAAAAAAAAAGTACAGTGATCAGCAGCAAAAAGAAATGAACTAACCCCATCTAACATCGAATGAAAAATCGCAACCCATCCAATGGACAGAACAGCCAACTGCTGCATTGGTGGTTGCTGGTTCACTCTGACCAAGGTTCACCATCCACACAGTCAAACCCCATCTCCATGTTACAGCTTTCAGTTCTGAAAATATCAGCACCCACAATGTTGCCAACAGACCTGTCCAGATGTTCTCTGCTAGTGGGTCAAGGCTGGCAACAGCTCCAAAAGATTTCCTGGCCAAAGATGAAACCTTAAATTTGTAGATTCCATGTCCACATGTTGACATTTTCTTCTTCATCAAACAGGGGCTTGGACCTCAGAACTTCGTTGGCAGATCTGTTGGACTTCAATCCCTAGCCAATTGACTCTTATCATTGCCTCATACACAAGGGATGGGAAGGAATGAAGATGTTGCATTGTTTCTTGCTTGAAGAACTGTAATGCCCCTTTAACTCCTTGACCCTCAAGAGTCTGGTTTTCTTAGAAGCCCTGTAGGTATAAACATGAATCTCGTCGTGCCTAGCAACAAATGTGGGTTCCCTTCCATCTTAACTGTTTTAGTGCTCACACACAGGCTTTCATGGATGCATGGCGTTTCCATTTGCAGTGGTCTTACAGCAAACAGCAAACCTTTCTCAAGAAGGACTACTCCCGCATGTGGACATCCCATACGGCTACAAGGGTCAATTTGCCTTTCCATCACATCTCCATTTCCAGCTTCAATTTCAGTATTGTCAAAGAAAGATTAACGAAAAGGCTACCGAATGGGCCATAGCCCAAGCCATCACATCTTCCAGTTGGAATCTCAGCCTTATCACATTTACACCAAAGAACATGATATTGCCTTCGGCAAATCCTGTTGCCCAAGACAGGCAAAATCCTAATGAGATCACATGTGAGTTAACGGGCGCAAAGATTGCACCCAGGAGGATCGCAACGCAGAAGGAAGTGCAGGTACATTACATTCAGGAAAACGCCCTCCGAGACTGTCCACGAATTTCCATCTTTCACATTAAACCTTAAACCCGAAATTTTATGGAGGCTATAGAACATTATTCTCCCAACACCCTACGACTGCGAGCTTGCAACCGACTGGGAGAACACTACGGTAATGCTCCCTTGAACAATCAAGGGAATAGGCAAACGTCAGCAAACTAAAGAAACATGTTCGTACAACGGATCGGACAGACTAGATAGCAAATACCAGTGAAACATCCTCCACCTTTTGACTGAAGTACTCACCGCTTTGGTAGACCTGAATATTAAAAAAAGCTTTGACTAAGCGATGCCCTCAAAGCCATTTTTGGTATTTTGTTACATTCTTTCCGCATGTGCCTTGGGCACTCAGAGAAATATTTTGCATCATTGGGCAAACACTCAAATCAGACTAAGCAACATGCCAAACGACATGACCATTGATTAAAAAAAAAAGCACCAAAAGCCCTTCGCACAAGCTAGATACACAAGAAAAAGAAAAAGCGAAGCAGCAGCAAACAGAAAACCACGAATTATTCTGTGCACCTCAAGGAAAATCCCAAAAAACCCCTACAAAACACCCAGAAAAAGGAACGGTTACAGACGCTTCACAGCCCTCTCTATGGCAAAGAGACCCACAAAACAGCTATTGAAAAAGAAAGCCACCAATAAGGGGCATTACTAATACACAATGAGGATCATAAGTAACAAGTAAGGAAAAAACCCCGTCACCAGCACAACCTTGCAACAAAGTGGTTGAGAATTGCACAATGTGGTGGAAACTCTGCTAAAAAAGAGACATCCGCAGGCGCTCGACGAGAACCCTAGCTACAAGAGGAACATTGTAGAACATAGAGGGAGTCACAGTGGCATGCAGTGTTTATACTCGAGTTTAGGGTTCTCTTTAGGGTTAGGTTTTGGACCAGGCCCCGCCAGCAGCCACAGGAAATAGTTAGTTCCTCAGAAGTGTAAATTTCTGTAATGAGGAATACAGGAAATACTAAATAGTGAGTTCCTCAAAAGTGGAAATTTCTGTACCGCATGAAACATCACCCAAGCGATTTATTTTTTGGCGACCTTTGGACCCGAAAAATCTGCTTTCAACCTATACAAAGGATTTTTAATGGAAAAAATGGGTACAAGTTCGCCAGATTTCGAGGAAACAAAAGTTCAAAATCGCCTTATTTTCAAAATAGGTTCCAGACGATAGCCAAGAATATAACAGGATTCTTATAATTTTTACTTTTCTATCTGGTCTATAGCCAAATTTGGCTAATTTCTCTTCAGTAGGATCACCACTCTGGCTAAACTACAAACTTGTGAAAAAAAGCACTGAGCTGCTGCTGCTGCTGCTGCTGCTGCTAGAAGCAGGAATGGTAGTAGCTAGCTGCTCACAAGCATCCTCCAATGTCCATAGACAGATCACATTTAAGTTAGTAGTTTCCCATGTCTGCAGAATCAAAGTGATTTGTTTGCAAAAACTGACACAGATATGCTGCTGTGGGACAGTGGGTTTTCTGATTTATAGTTCAGGTTTCAGAGTGAAGCCCTGCTTTTGGAGATGGACAAATTTTCAAGGATCTGACATTATTTATGCAAGTGTTTTTGCCATCATTTACCCAACTGAATAGAAAAATGTATCAGCTATCTCTCTCTTCAAAATTGGAACTTGTTTCCATCACAATGCTCATCTAATGTTGTACAAAAACTGCACAAAACTCACCAACTCTGCCACAACAATGCTAAATAATGTTGTACAAAAACTAATGTTAGTATCTTACCCACACCTCACATTCATGAATGACCCATTTGACTATCTTTTAAAGACACGGTCGAAAAAGTTCTCTAAAGTTAGCACAAGTGAGATTTGGTCAGTACATTTTCAATCAGATCACTGCCAGTGTCTCATGTAAGGAAGATGGAGTCATCATAATTTAGATTTGTCTGAATAAGCAAGATCAGTCATTATGTGCCAGATTTGTCTTTGGAAGGGAGATCGGTCTTACATTATAGATCTGTGTTTGTCAAGTAGGAGGCCTTGAGGGCTGTACAAAAATACTGACTAGGTCATGACTTCCAAGCCAATTCTAGTTTTGCAGTTTCAAGTACCACATGCTGGAGAGGATGCACTTGTTTACACTCCCTGCCGATACCAGCACATGACACATGCCATGAGGTTGGTTCCCTGCGTAGGCTCTTGAGTTCATTAGTAGCCTCATCTGTGACACAGTGTTCCAATAAGTTACAAACCTTAAAACACCAACCTTGGACTTTGATGAGCAGATCCTGTAAGCCACCAGAAAAATTTCTACTTGTCATAGTTGTCAATCTTGATAGGTGTGATCTCATCTGCCACTTGGAAGCCTCCAATCAAACGCGCAAAGAAGACCATCTCTTGTTCCAGAGTATTGCGAATATTTTCAGCCTGTAGCTCAACCAAACAATCAGCAGCACTTCTGATTAGACCATGCCAAGTATGGATTAAGGTGTGGGAGGGAGAGCAAGAGAATGAAAGAAGCTTTTCAAGAGAATTGGAGAAGAGTTTCATCTGTGTCCACCAGGGATGACACCAAAGAATCAATTTACCAAAACAAAATAGTTGAAAAAATCAAAATAACAAACCACTCATAAGGTGCCCCTAGGAAGATGGCAAGAGATGCACTTATCAAACCCCAGAAAGAAAAAATCAAGAAAAGAATGGATGGATTGAGGCCCTCAGAGAAGACTATAAAGAATGACTTTCATTCTGCAGCCTTTGGCCGTTGGCCTAAGGTTTTTGGACAGGGCAAGGGGTGGAAGCCAACATTATGTTGGCCACTCAATTGACAACACACTCTCTCCCAGACTTCCATTATGCAGCTACATATCATCTCTGGAGTTCCTGACAACCTTTGCACACACATTCTTGGCTCTGTGGTCTATACAGAAGATGTAACTTTGGTCTGTGTCATTGGCTTGCCATGGAAAAAGGCTAGAGCATTGAACTTGAAAATCTGGCACACACAGGTGCAGGGACTACTACATTCAAAGAAATGCACAAGACCGAGGCAGTGGATGAGACATAGGCACTACCCCTTTCTGTGCACAATTCAGACAGAGCAAGAAGCAAGAGAATGTGTGGGAGACCTTCAGAAAACCATGTTGCTCGCCCTCATACTCAATCAGTGCAACAGGAATCCCTTTGGCTTTGACTGCTTCATAAATCAAGCGTGCTTGGTTTGGTGGGACCACCTGCATGTACCATATTTCCCCTCCACCTTGTTAAACATATGTCCAGTGTCTATGGCCCAAGTTGCAAGATAATAAAGTGTACTATGTGAAGAGCTTTGGCCAGGCTATTACCCTCATTCAAAAGCACATAAGAAGCTCTAGGAAACATGGAATGGAAACTGACTTTGAAAAGAAAGAAGGGAAACAATCGTACTTTATCTTCCAGCCCCTGAAAGACAATCACAGGGCAAGACAGCCTATCAAGGAAGTTGATAGGTGACCTATCATAGAGCTTTTTCTCCTTATCCGTGGATCCTGAAGAGCAAGCATACCCACATCTGTGAGAAAGACCTTAGATTATGCAAAACAAACAATGCTCAAACTGAGTCTGGTAGCAGCTTATTGTCTTTAATGAGAATCAGATCACTCTAGTTATGTTACATGTTCACATAAGTAAAAGAGACTATGATGTAACTTATCTGGTAGCACCTTATTCTCTTTAATTCTCCAGTCCTATTTCTTATGAGCCCAATTCTCACTCTGCCTGCTCTTTCTTGAGTCTTTTTACTAACACTCAGAATAATCATGCTTGCTCAATCTCTTTTTTCTCTTTTAGTGAGGATTGCAGACAGTAATTGGTAGGCATACCAATGAGGGAATCCAAGTAACGAGACTCAAACTTGTGAGTCTCTGTCACAAACACTGTCAAATCACTTAGCTGCAGAATTCCATCAACACCCCAAAACAATCTGAATCAGTTTCTGGGAATTAGTATGGAACACAAGTACAGTCAACAATAGAGAATCAACATATGACTCCACTTCCCACTCTTCTTTCATTGTTCAGCTTTCAGTCTCATAACTCCTTTAGCTGATTTTTTTTCATAGATGTTGAAAACTTCATAAGTCAGAATGAACAGAATTAAGAGGTGACCGAACAAAAAGGCTATAGAGAAATCTGATCCAACAACATATCAGCAGTCAAGAACGAAAGAAAGCAATATAATCAAAAGAAAGAAAATTAAAAGGGTGAACTAACCCTTGAAACCAGAGAAAAGACATGAAGAGCAGTTTGAACAACAGTGATAGTCACTCACATATTCAGTGACCTCCACAATGAAAAGTGAGAAATAGCAAGGTGAGCAGAAAATTACCCCAAATAGGGTTGCACCAGCTGTGAAGGTGTCAGAGAACACAAGGGCTGCCATGGTAGTATAACCACCTGCTGACCGGCCATCTATGCATAACCGTTTGGCATCAACCTCCCCTGCATTCACCTGCAAAGCCTCTCACAGCTTTGGATGTTCTGAGTTCTGACCTGACTAAGAATGTGGATGCATAGTAGAAAGAACCAGAATGACTAATCTAAAAAAGATCATCTTGTAGATGTGTAATTTACAGCTAAAACAGGAAGTCTTTGTATATCAAATGGATAATCAAACTGTTGAAGAAGGGAATAATCCTGTCATCAAGGGTCCCTAAATGTACTTTCTGTGTGATGAATAATCACATGAGTGTACATAAAACTGTGTACCAGATACTCAGCACAGCTGCAGCAGTCATTCACATCCACAATGCCCCATTCACCATAGAGTCTCTCACGGAATTCCCTGCCATAGCCTGCAGCCCCAGTGTTCAAGCCAGGAGAAGCTGCAACAAGAGAGATTAAAGAAGACAAAGTGATAGAGAAAGAAAGAGTACCTGTGCTTCCTCCATAGTTAACATCAGCAAAAGCCCAACCTCGACTTGTCCAGTACTGAATAGCAAGATCAAGGGTTGTTTTTGCTTCACTTGTTGGACCTCCTGAATATCAATGACATTGGAAGCATGGAAATCAATTGAGACAGTTTGCTTTCCCTACTTGTTATGGGAATTGTAGATCACCATCTAGACAAACATCTACATGTTAGTATGAAGTAAACTCTATGGAAGGTGGCCACAAGAAAATCAACTGACTCACTCAAGACAATAGCCAGCAATTGTGACAAATCCACCATCACAAATACAGGTCCTATACAGATCAAATGATTGAAGTGCAACAGACAGCTCTGACGTACCATGGCTCCTCACAAGTAGTGGTGGTTTTTCTCCATTTGGACCATCGAAGTCCCCATTGGAAGGAGGATAGAAATTGGCAAACGCTGTCTGCCCAGCAACCTTGGTTGGGAACTCAATTACTTTGGGGGTGCTAAAGTATGGCTTGTATTGTGCTGTATCAAGGCCAAGTGATGACCAGATGATAGACTCTTCACTAGTTGCCTTCCCACCTTCTGTTAAGCTTATCTGTAACCAACATTCATCATCAGTCACAATCCGTTGCAGTGGAGAGCAGTATGCATTGACCACATCAAGGGGGTGGAGAACAAGAGAATAAGGTGCACTGGGAGAAAGGTGTGCACCTTCGCTAGAGACAAAGCATCAACTGCAGAGCCTCCAGTCAGGTATATATTGTTGCCCTTTGCAAACTGCACAATCAGGTTGTCACGAGAAAATCCTTCACTAACAAGACTATATCGCTTATATGAGAAGAAACCATTGACCTGGTTGATTGTAGAATGGAGGTGGTAAATGTGGTCAATTGTGTGCTCACTATTTCTATGTTTTCATAGGCATTCCCTAGGATTGGGGGAACAGACTTCACTTTTTGAGAGTAAGATTGGGTTCCACAACCTATTATTGAATCCCTACCACAAATCCAGAAAATTTGAGAATTGTAGCGGCACATACAACCCAACTGTGACATAGGGAGTAAGGTTACTCTGTGTAAATTCCAGTGAATGGTGAGTTTGTGGTATTGGAGTTTGTTGAATTGCTCTTACCAAGCCATAGATATCTGTGAAAGCTGTTTTCACTGTTGACAAGGTGAGAGATGAGGGATCAAGTATTGCCAGATGTGAAACACCACGTTGCCTGAACACAAGAGTTGAAAAGTGAATATGGGCATGAGTAGAAAGCAGAAACAAAACCAACTGGTAGTAGCCCACAGTGTACATGAATGATGTGGATCCTCCATGAGCAACAATGGACATTTTACCTGTATGTGCAGACAATCTGATATGCAGCCTCAACACCACTCAACTGGGTGAAGGCAAATGATGAGTTGCCAAATATCCAAGCAGGTCTGGTGAATTCAGCTTCCAATGGATAAAGTGCCTCAAGCTTCCTACCCTCGCCACCCTGAAATCCAGAGAGAAGTCTTTCAGAGCAGAAAAAGATACAAAGTGATATCACAAACAGAGGCCTCAAGTTCCTTGGTCTTGAAATGTCCACAGTGAGTTGTTTTAAGCCAACTGCAAAAGCCTCTCGTAAGCAGAATCAGTTTAGAGCAATGCTGCAGTCCCCTGAATGCTCTAAGCTGATTGCTTGCAATAGAACCTCAGATCCTTATAGACACAAATACAGATGCTGTCACATGCTGTGTTAATGGTCTGATAGCTAGCAACAAGGTGCAAGCAAGTACAAATCTAAAACCCTAAAAACTTCCAGCACAAATCATCTGTGTAAAGGAAGCAATACCCAGCGATAAAGGTTCCAGAAACCGCCATCTCTGTCTGACACGAAGATCAGCTCACCTGCAGTCATAAATGCATTGAAACTGTTGAGCCATGAATCTGGACTAATCACATTAACAATGAGAAAAAAGTAGACATAAAAACCCATGCTTCTTGAAGTCTTATTATGATAGGACTAGGAATGTCAAGGCTATCCCAACTACCTCTGCCACATGAGCCCATATGCACTTGCCTTGAGGTGACCACCTTGGCTCTGTTGGGGCCTCCACAATGCCTTTGTCACCTCCAGCCACACATATTGGATCTGTAATTTCCCTGATCAAGCCACTCTAGGATCAAACACTGAAGTGATACTTTCCTTCACTCTCCTGTTTCCAACTTGTATGAACACTTTAATTTCTCATTTTAATCAATTGTTTTCAGTCCAAGGATACACAACAGTTATTCCTAGAGGAAATGGCAGTGTCAACAGAGACTGATGGGCAAAAGGGGGCACTTAGTACACTCACCCAGAGTCTGAGACTTTGCCAACCCACACAGAGGTTTGGTCCCATGGCATATTTGGGTGAGACCACTCCACCCAAGCAAGCTTTTGGCCATCTGGGCTTAGCCTTGGAAACATATAGAAGTCATTGCCCTTCACCAGCACTTTTGGTTCTGTTCCCCTCACCATGTACACCAAATATTATCAGATAGCACCACACTACAGCCATGATCCAGATGAAGACAATTCATATGCAGCCATACATTTCTGTTCCAACATTTACATTCCTGTCATCTGAACGCAGGGTCCAGCTTTGGAAAGTGGAATGCCTTACCAGCATTCGGATCCCCATTGAGCTCCACAGAAACAATCTCATTCACTGCTTCCTTGCCTGCCTGTCGATTATCTGCAGTTCAACAGTGACAAAAAATATCAGTCAGGTGGCCAATCATAAAGGGGATGTACTATTGGGCAGTTCATGATGCCTTGATACATCTTTTCTGCTAGTCAAAAAAGATGGTGAAGTTCCTAAGACAAAAACAAAAGATTTGCTCAAATTGCAAGTGGTTACATAACGGTCACCTTCGCGCACTATGATGTAGCGATCAAACTTCAAATCAAATTCACCATCTGCATATCGCACTGCTCGCCCCTCATAGGCAGGAGTGAGTGGCACCGGTGTGTGGTCTGTCCATATACCCCACCATCCAACATCTGAAGTCTACCTTTTGTTCATACTTGGAACCCAACAACTAAGAATCCCACATACATATAACAAAGTACGAATGCATCATATCTGACTGGAACATTGAAGTTTTGATGTCGTTGTATATTTTCTTTGCATAATAACAGAGAAAATGTCCAGCTTAAGCTCTAGCTTTACCACCAACTAAGGATTGTTTGTAAAGCCGCTGATCTACATAGTTGGAGAAGATGACTGTGTCTCCTTCCACGGTAAAAGCTCCTCCTCCATACTCGTGGACAGTTGTGCGCACATTGAAGCCTGCCGGGGTGATGTCAATTGGAGGGGACTCTGCGTCTGCCCCTTCTCTCACCAATACTGCCCGCCTATTCTTGCCAGCACCGAATTCACAAAATTCAGTCAGCATCGCATAATTGCCAATTGCCAATTGCTTTACTCTCTTTGCCAATATATGTATCTTCATAGTTTTTCAATTGCCCATAAGCTTTTCTCATTTTCTGTTCAACTGAGAAACTAATCATGGAAACCACCTGACACATCTGCTGCTTGCACAAGTCATGATCCCCATAACAAAGGTCATAAAGCTCACAAAATCGGAGACAAGAAGAAGAGTATTGAATTTAGTGACAGACCCAAAACAAGAAATGGATGGAAGCAAACCAAGATTAGGGTATAGTAGATTGAGTGCAAATACCACAGGAACTTGCCTCGTTTTGTGCACAGCATGGTTTTGCATTGAGAAACTGTGAACATGATGAGTGTGATTGTTCAGCAGCAACACAGAAAAACAAACAGGAATGAATCGTGGTGACTGACCCAGATTCTGAAGGCCGGCCCTCAAGCCAGATTAGATGACCCTCTGAGTCCAGAGCCCACCCAGCCAGGCGTTTGGATGCCCCGGACACAAAGTCTGCTGTCAATGGTGACTTCCAAGCACCGTAGGCCAGCGTCTCTTTTCTCGTCTTACCCATCTCTACAGCAGCCGTGGAGGAGAGTGAAGATCTTGTCACAGAGAACTTGTTCGACGTTTTCAGATCGCACTGCCGCAATTGTCTCCTGGGTGCTGCAGGTTTCACGGCACCAGAAGGAAGGTGAATGCGAAGAGAGGTAGAGAACAACAGTTTCCGCAGAAGCGAGGGCAGAAGAATGGGAGTGCGTGGCGCGTGCGGTGGTGCGGACCCAAGGCGAGTTACCGAGTGTAGAGATACCACAGCACTCTTCATGTGCGACATTGGCCCCTAAAAAAAACACGCACCCACGCTAGCACAACACAGCACAGTGGCACACCACTCCCTACCGGACAGTGGACACCGCCCACCCAGGCCCACCTGAGTCACTCCTTCATCGCCCCACCCTTGTACGCAATGTTCTTCTCTCACACTCTCTCTCTTGCAAGGGTACTAGCAACAATCAACACCTAGAGAACAAATCTGTGAAGCTCCTCTGAATCTTCTGCGTCTGCAAAAGAGATCCACACTTGAAAATGTCTCTTTTCAACAATGCGCATGCACCACCGCTCTACACGTTTCTCCAATTCACGACAGAATCCAGATCAGGAATTACAAGCGCAACTCTAAAAAATGCTGTTCAACTTCACTCTCTTTCTACAAGATTTTGTGTTGCAATGGGGACATCTTTACCTTTATGGGTATGGGAGATCGTCTGTCCCGCCTCCCGAGACTGCTGCACTTCTCTGTATTTGCGCGCGTGCGACGTGCCTGCCTGTCTTGCTCGCTGCCTAGACATGACAGAATGTCAAGGCCATGATGTTCCATAGATGGGCAAGAGAAATCAATCGTCTTGCTCATTGGCAACAACCTCATTTGCAGCAAATCCCACACAAACAAGAATAACAAAAAAATTCTCGTTGTTTACAGGTGAGATTGACACCAAAGTCACTCCGTGATTCTTCTTTTGACTGCAGGAAAGAACTCACACATCTGGAAGTCTCTGAATCTTCAGGGGATTTCAAAGCTGTTCAGAGAGCATGTACAACTTTGTGGATCAAACAATGTGATTTTCCTCTGATCATGCAAAACATCAGTCAAATGTTCACAAGGACATTACCAGAAGGTGCAATTCTTTCTACAACAGCTGGAAAGTAGGTATCTGTGTCATTCTGTCTATTCACTTCAATCTGTGAACTTGGTATGCATCAAGATAGAAAATCTTAGAACACCCATCCAAGAGTGCCGAGGAGTATCTTGAACATGGCCCATGTCTTGAGGGACTTCCCAAGGTGAGAGGAGCTCAAGTTGCACAAAATGTGTGAGCTGAAATGCCTGGAACCTCTGCAATAGAACGTCCTATAACACAGAAATTGCAATGCAGGTCTTACTCGTTCTCTCCATGTAGACTTGAATGAGTAAACATCACCTTCACTGGTGAATTGTAATGTACTTGGACATCTGGATCAATGATCCACTCCTTGTTGCAGAGGTAGAAGCAGGAGCAGAAATAGAACTCCATGGTGCAAGATCAATCTTTGCATTACAATGCCATTGTGAGGATTGCAACAGCTGCAAAACATCTGCACTGGGAGCTCAACCAAATGGGTATGGGTTACTATCTGTCAGTGGATGACCACATGAGTACTTTTCTCAAGGCCAGGAATTGTCAGATACTCGATCGTCTCCAAGTGAATCATCACCAAAGGGTATAGATGATCTTCAACCCAAGGAGACAGGAATTGGCTGTGTTCAGCTGTATGACTGCGTGAGTAGTTGGTTGTAGGAAGCCCAGGACGGCCCACCAGATAATCATCTCATTCTCTAGGACAGGCAGACTTGTACAGCAGTGGGAGGCCATGGAATTGGATATATCAGCTGTTCTCTGCAGAGGAAGTTTGCAAGAATGTTTCTTAGTTGGCTCTTCCAGATTGCTGCCAATCTGCTGCCTGCAACCAGCAACAAGGGATGGGCTGTGAAGGATTCACATGGGCATGTAAACTGTCTTCAAGCATCAGGCTTGCATGGATTTTGGGGTGACAATTGAGTAGTCTGCAACGGAGCTGTACAAGGGTACATCAATAGTTAGAGGTCTTTGAATTTTCAGCAGTGGTTTGGATGGTGAACTCCATCAAGCATGGTTTTCAGAACTCCAACACTGACCTGAGATTCATGAGGTGATAGAATTGCCTGAAGGCTTTAGAGATTTTGATTTATTACAGTTTCTTTTCCAAACACCAGAAACCCACCCTTTTTTGTTGTCTTTTTGCAGGAAAAATGTTCTGGTAAACTGTGACATTGTTCTCCATATAATCCTGCAACACATTCAGAGCTGCAACTTCTACATCACAGGCCAGGTAATTCTTCTCCTCCAGCAGTGGATGCATTTTCATCTAATAATAGTGGGATTCAAAGGTCGATTATTTTGTTCAAATGATCAGTTATTCAAAGTCTGATTATGTTGTCAATTATTGATCATTAGTGGGTGTCAAACCTTTTCTTATGTCTTTGAAATCGTCGCCTATTATAATCATTTCTAATTTGAAAGGAACCAATGAGAGGAGATCACCCTCCATTTTATCTTTGATGCCCTTTCTACACTTCAACCACTTATCTTATTGCTTATGTTAAAAGGGTGTAATGAGGGGTAAAATGTAAGGAGACGCTCCAAAAGATCATTGCTAATCCAAAAAGCAACCTCCTTTTTAGGATCAACACTAATCTCATCAGAAAATCTTCTAGGCCAACCATGTGTACACCTAACAAACAGTGCTGATTTCCACTTATTCCATTAGAGCTAATCTTTGTTGAGATAGGCACAGGTTTGACAACCACTTTTATTTTGATCATCAAGGGTGAAGCTATGAACATCCCACATTGATTTTGTTGCTTATTTCATGACTATTTTGTCAATTATTACCCCCATAGTGAATCCATGCAAAAAGTATCACCTTTTCATATGTGCACACAGTATTGTCTACTCTTATGAGAACCACATGGAAACGTAGCCTTCCTCCTCCATCAAAACAACTAACTCCTTTGAAACAATACTCACATCTCTTTTCAAAACATCCACCACTATCACACAAGTTCCCTCTCCAGCAAAACACCCCAACTTCTTTGAAGCACCCACCTTTCCTTCACAACATTTGAAATTCAAAAGTTGTACTTTGAATATTTAGGGTGATGAAAGGTAAAGGCCCAAAACCTAACCTTGCTTCCATTCATTACTAAAATCCATTATAATAAGGGTGACAAAGTGTTCAGAAAAATGACCTTTGAATCATCAGTTATTCAAAACTCTACTCAATCTAACCAATCCATTGTAAAGCATGAGGCAAAGGTAATCCTGAACCGAAACATACGAAGATCACAAGGCATAGAAAGAGGAGGGTTCTTATGCACACTTGTCAGGAGTGGGAGGGATCCTACACATATGTACAGATGTAAGATCCCTCCATTCTTCAGGAGTAACTATAAGTGGATTTCAAGGAGGGATATTCATGGACATAAGTGCCCAAATACACTAAGAAATTTCTTGGAGTGCTTTACAACATTAATTCAAATGCCCAGGAAAGTACAACCTAAGTTCTCAATGTTGCATATCTTGCATAAATCTCTTTTAAGTTTTGCCTTCCTATTAGAGGTATCCAAGAAGTCATGCTGTCTTTGAGCTCTATAGCTTGAACCTCTAATCCCTGTTTCATCCCCAATTTGAGACTACCCCCTATGGGAGCAAACCCTTTTAATCAAACTGAGTACCAGCTCAGAAGATTTGCAGTCTCTTATTCTGACAAGTATTGATTTAATAAAGAATATGAGCAGGCAATGAAACCAGAGGTAAGGCAAATCCAATCATGGAGTGAAACTCCCCTGAGGATAAAATTAGGTCAGGAAACTATTTTGGTTCCCTGTCATTTTCCCTTGTACCATCTTCATCACATCTTCTCTTCTCATCCCAGTTTCAGCAAAACTGGGGCACAGTACCCACAGTTTGAGGTACTTTACTGATAGCTCTAATGTCCAATAGAGTTTGAAAGCGTAATTTTGAGTCAGTACTATATGCTAGTGTAAAGTGAATGGGGCAACTACTTCAGCATTTTGTGAGCAATTATGCAGGACACAGTTGACAGTTGATGAGAAGTTGCCTTACTCAGGAAAACTTATTTTCAATACAACACCATTGAAAAGCTGATGTTAGTGCTCCTGTGGTTAGATGCAGGTCCAAAAGATGGAGACCCCACAACATAGCTACGCATGGAGCTAAAGCAATCCAGAAATCTAATCTGTCATAAATTATGGATCTTAAAGTAAACATAAAATTCAACTCTTTTACCAAAAGGTTCTGTGGGGTGTGCCCTGAAAAGAGGTGTACAGATGGGCTTACAGAATGTGCCAGTTGACTGCCATGGTCATCATGTTCAATACACAAATGAGTAGAAGAACATAAAATCCTACCGATAGAATTCAAAGTCAGTATCTGATTTCTTGACATTAGATCGGTATCCTTTCTCAAAGTCTTTGGGTAAAATAACATAGCGGTTCTTTCGCACCGCCTGCATCCCAGCTTCCTGACAGATTGCCGAAATCTACAGCCAA
>Ga0116231_10008300_pt1 | contig 18316 bp, 31 predicted proteins | sample S1TSphgellanicum_2_FD_89695 | JGI IMG/M metagenome (GOLD analysis project Ga0116231, IMG submission 89695) | Host-associated microbial communities from peat moss isolated from Minnesota, USA - S1T2_Fd - Sphagnum magellanicum MG | ecosystem: Host-associated > Plants > Peat moss > Unclassified...
AAATCGGACGAAGATTTAAAGAAAAAAAATAAGAGAGATATCGTCTATTCTAGTCGAACGAGGCACTTTTCGATATATCTTCGGGTATATTTTCTTTCTCGCGTCGATATTTTTCAGCTGAGTGAAATATGATGAACGAACGGACGATGAAATTAGCCCTAGATATTCTTTATTCTACGATCAACTCTATTCATGTGAATGTACATAGTCATAAGAAAAATATTTAAATAAGAAAAATTGAAAATTATGGTTAAAAAAAAGTAAAATTTCATTTGATTTATTTTCTCTTTGACAAAAAATCAAAATTTTTTTTCGGATATTTAATTATTGAATTCTAACCTACTTATGCACTTGGTGCAAGTAGGCGAAGAAAATCGTCACTATGGCTAGCATAGATTCAATGGCATAGAAACATCATTTATACATAAACGAAATTTTTTCTCCAAAGTTTGTTCTAAATATCATCGGTTCTTCACAGATATTTATTGTCATACGAAGGACATCTATCTATATATTTATATCTTTTCAGGAAAGTTGTTTTTTTTTATTGATGAAAATAATTTCAATTGTTACAAAGAAACAAGATTCGTCAGTATAATATTATTTTTCTTGTTTGATCGTATGGAGAGAGAAAAAAAACGTTATTTATTTTCGTGAGCACATGCGGCTTCAATTCGAGTACGATCATTTGTACTCAAATCCTTTTCGGCAGGTTGTCCGTTTGGTCCTAGTTGGTGAACATCTCTATAACATGCCAACGCACGGGCATATCTGTCACAATCGATTTTAAGATAATCGGGCACGCCGTTTTCAGTATCTGGTTCATGATGAAGTCCGTAATGAAACGCTTTACATGAATTGAAACGGTTTACAGGCGCGTTTTGAAATGTAGCATACTCAAACGCTGCCACTGGGATTGAGATAAGACTGGTAGAACCTTCCGTATAATAAGCCGCAATGATGATTGAAATGAAGAAGAAAATCCAATTGATACTAAACAGATAAATTTCGACGATTATTTTAAGAAAATAATTTAGCTTACTTCATAGTTAATATTCGATAGATTTTGGGTTCTCTGCTGCTTCATTATATATACATCAATCGTTAATATGTGAACAGCTGTAACTAATGTTTTTATTTTTTCAGATAAATATCCTTTGTTCGAGAAAAAGAAAACCCCGATGGCATCATCACCATCAATAACATCCTCATTAAATAAGTCGCGTACACCTGATGTAAAACCAATTCGTCTTCAACTTGATCCCATTCGTTTACATGAACCGGCACGAACGAAATTATCGACTATTGAAAGTCAACGTATCATGCTTGTCTTTGATGATCTGGTACAAAAAATGGAATTAATCGAAATTTTACCAGTTATTATGTCACATACCAATTTATTTCATGATATTATCGATACGTAAGATTCAGATATGAAGTAAATTATTATTGTTTTTTTAATCTAGTGAAACAATGAATGAAATTCGTAAACATGAACAACTAAAACAAGCATATGAAACCGATGCACCACTTCAATCAGTTAAGAATATAACCGGTAGAATGAATTGATTTTAAAAATTTTCGATCGAATCTTTTGTTTTGCTTTAGAAAAATTACCACAATTTGAAAATTATTCTCGTCGTTTTAATAAATCATTATCTCAAAATGTCAATGATAAACTTGCTTATCATTATTATATTCAACAATCGATTCGTAATGTTCTTCGTCGTCTTGTTCATCAACAAAATCGTTTTGATGCTATTAAACGTGTCTTACAAAATAATCATTTATTACCACCACAAAAAGATGTTATGCGTTCGTATTTTAAATCGAAAATTCTCAAGATATATTTTCATCAAACTTTAGGCATATTGAAAATGTTAAGAGATTCAGCTATGGAAAGATTTTTAACCACACCATTTGAAGAACGAGAAAAACTTGAACAAATGAAAAGTTTAAACGCACGACTTTCATCGAATGAATCGATTATCAGTAAATTAGAAAAAGAACTTAATGATGCTATCGCAGAACGTGATGCTGAGGTAAGACTGCGCGTTATTTGTTTGATTATTTTTCTTCTAATCATAAAAACACGCATACATAAGTGCAGAGGCGTAGCCCTAAATCCATTACTACATAAGGAAAAATAATCTAATGGGATATGTTTTTGTTTGATCGTCAATTTCTAAGCCATTGAATTGGATGAAGAATTCGATAGATAATAAAACGTAAGATTAATACAATAAATGGAAGGATCATGGTGATGAATTTTAAACTAAATAAACGAGATTCTAAATGCCAATAGAGATAAAGATGAATAAATGCAAGAAGAAGACCGAATGGACCGAGATAGGATGTAAGAAAATGATATTCCTTCCATTGAAGACGTTCACTTATCCATGGAAAATGAACAAATGATAGAATAGATAAAAGAATAAATGCTAATAGACCAAAAAAGAGGGCATAGATTGATATAGTTGAATTAAAATCAAGTTTAGAAAGAATGAAAAATATAAGATGTAATAATGCAAATGATAATGAATACCAGGATAAATAACGTCGAGATTGAAGCCAACGTTGAATGAAAATTATATTTGATTGAACATTTTCTAAAATAAAATCAAGATTAAATCAAATTCTCGAGAATATTTACCATTGATTATTTGAATTAATTCTAATAATGGTCTTATTAAAAATAATAATGCTAATAATGTTATACTAGTTGATGCCGTAATCGAACTGGCTTGACGATAGATTAATAACGTATTTTGTATATCATGATAATGTTCGATGATTGAGAAAATTAAGTAGAAACTAAATATAATCATTGTTGATATGAATGGAAATAAACAATTTCGAAATGATTTTATCGATTGATTATTATAAGAATATGGATCAAGAAAAAACGCTCCACGTGGAAAACAATTTAAATCATGAATAAATTTCATTATATTTGATGGTGAATATTGTTCAATGGCAACTCCGATTCGTTGTGTACCATTTTCAATTTCCCAATTCGATAAATTTCCAAATGCTCGATATGAACTTGGAATAGGTAGTAATGATTGAGAATGAATTTCTCGTGTATCAATAATTAATTGTTGATGATTCTGAGGAAATAAATCTTCAAAATTTTTAGGTAAATTTTCTGTTAGAAGAACAATCGGAGGAGAAAATTGATCAAATGTTTCGTATGAAACATAATTTGGATGGATTTCAGTTGAATTAATATCATATAGAATTGGTTTAGGAAAGCCCGATAATAAAAGACGTTTTGTAAATGCTTGAGAACGTTTATTTCGACCAATGATACCTACTAATGATTGAGATGATTGTTGAGGATTATTATCATATATTGATATTAAGGATTTTTGTTTTCTATCAATTTCATTAATACGATCTAAATTCAAAATTAAATTTCTGATTTAATTAAATAATTGATTGACTTACGGATTGTTTCATTGAATCGAGGAGTATTATTTATACTTTCCATTGTTGTTGATGTTGTTAATGGTTGATTAGTATTTGTTATTAATATCATTTCCGGCATTTTAATGATATCTTCAGATGAATTTTGCTTGTATGATATCGAATTCATCATATTCTTTGTTGACAATAATAGATAAACACTGATAGAAATAAGTCGAAAGAAATGCAAATGATTGATATAAGACAGCTTAACAAAACGTTTTCTCTTCCCGCTTTGTAGAGGTCAAATAGATACGAGAAATCGAGTGGTTAACTAACATAGAATATTCCATGTTATACGCACACAAGGCGGTATTAACAGATGGCTATCTATCTATCTTTTTCTTATGTTTGATTATACATCGTATTAATGCATTAGGCAACATCGGTTGATAATCTACGTGTTGATATTCATTGTGATCCTTCATCTATTACTTGCATAAGATAACATACACATCCGAAGTGATCATATTGACTTTCTCCTTTTTATGTTATTAATGAAGCTCATATTGTTCTTTGTTTATAGATCAAAGCGCGTAATGATGAAATTCGAAAGATTCAATCGGATCTTAATAATGTCGAACGTAATCAACAAGATATGCTTAAACGTATTCGTATGGAAACAGAATCAGCGGAAATATCTGAAACGAAAAATTCGGAAGGACGACGGTTAAAGATTCCCATATAGGCGATTGATTTTCTTCATGAAATTCTTTTTTTTTTCTTCAGACATAAATTACAATTGGATATCAATATGGCTCGACAAAAATTACAAGAAGATCAACAAAAACATAAAAAGGCGGAATCAGAATTACGTAAAGATAAATGGCGATATGAAACAGGGTAATTAAAACTATAGATACAAGATTTTAAAACATTCATTTCGTTTAGACTGGAAACATGGTTAACTAAATATGATAATGAAATGCGACAAAAACAAGTAGATACTTTTGCATTTCGAAGTTTTTTTAATCGAATCTTTTAGGATGAATTTGATGAAATCGAAACGGCTTATACAGAAGAAAAACGTTTACTTATTGAATTGGAAGAACGTTTTGAAAAATTAAAAGAAGAATATGATAAGGTCTTCAATCGATATATTGAATAAGAAAAATATGGTGTGTTTGTTTTCTTTTGAATAGATTATGGCGGAACGTAAAGCTGAAGAAGAACGTTTGGCAATGGAGAAAGCCTTGCGTGAACGACGTTGGCGAGCAGCTGGACATATTCAACGTTTTTGGCAAGGTTACAAAGTTCGAAAGGTAAACTTGAATTGAGATATTTTCATTCGATATTTATCCTTTATTTATTCAGGGACTCAAAGCCAGAAAGAAAAAGAAAGGCAAAACTGGCAAGAAAAGCAAAAAATGAACGATTATACATTGATTTTTTTTTTGATCTCCGAAAATAAAATATTTGAGTATGAATTCAATTATCCGATAGATCAGAATTTTGTTCATCGACTTGTCTAAAAGATAAACGAGATTATTATCTTCAAATAGATTTAATCTTCATCATGCAAAGCAGGTATAAATGTTCATTCCATTCTTCATGCAATTATATGAAAAAGGTCGCAAAACTATAATTAAATCGATTCCTATCTCTCTCTCGCATTTATTTTAAATTTAACTGGAAAAGTAAAGAAAATTAAACAATTTTTGTTGTATTCCAAGAAAATCTCGTACCTGACCGGTCGGAATATAGAATTCATTTCTTTGGTAGCATCATATGGTGTAGTTGGTTCACTTGATATCTTAAGAAGAGAAATCGAATGATATGTAAACTCATATTCACTTACATGTGTTAACCAAACACTTTTACTTAATCGAGATTTATCTAAATGCTCAGTATTCCGTTTCCATCCACGAAATGTTCGTAATTTCGGTTCCTCAATTGTCGATTTTTCTAGAGTATTCTCAATCGTTGGATTCCGATCCTTCGCAACTGTTACGGAGCGTAATAATAACATCGATGGATGTGAACTAGCTATAATAGAAAAATCAATATAAACCAATCAATAGATTATATTTACTACTAGTTGATCTTTCATCTCTGATTGGCGAAAGACTATTTGATGGTATTTTATCAGAAACTAAAAGTTTATATTATTAAAATATTTCAATGAGTTCGAAATTTACCAGCACATCGAATTTTATATCGAGCATAGTATGGCTCGAGAATATCTAAAGCGTTTTTCACTTGAATTTTTTCTGTTCGTTTTTTGGGTGAGACATTCAAATTGGTATCATCGATTTGTTGTTGCCGTCGAAAACGATAGGCATTCGCTGTTCGATTGGTATTGAATCGTTCATTAGTTGTCGTATTATCTTGATCGGTATCAAATCGAACTTTTTCCGCTCCAAACGGACGAGATTCATATGAAGTAGAGGATTTTGGTTCATCTAAAAAGATTCGAGAAGACTTTAGGATATGAGATAAATAAATCTAACCGGTTAAATCCGCTTTTAATTGATTTAATTCATTCAAAAGTTCATGTAGAACATCACCGGTTGATTTTGATGGTGAAATTTTCTCAAAAATAAGTTTTTGTTGAATATTTGTAATTATTTCATAATCATTTTCTGATGTCACTGAATGCATCTATTCAAAAAAACAAAGAATCAAATGATTTTCATAAATTCAATTGTTTCTACATAATGCAAAAGAAATGGTCGAAGAATAAGATATATCGGTGTTTTATACGAAACAATAAAATCAATAAATGATAGAAGATTCGATGAAATATTCGATTGTTTAATACACATAGATTTAATTGCTTGAATAATTCGTGGCCATTCACGTTTTAATTGTTTATTAAAACCAATGATTAAAATTTTTAAACCTAAATTCAATCAAAATTTGAGTATATATATATTCTTCTCGAATTAATTATTACCTAATAATGACGCGGTTTTTAAAAGATCTTTTAATTGTCTCATAGATTTATGTGTGTTCGTATTATTTGGTAAAGGACCTTCTCCACCAACAGTTAAATATTGTTTTCCAGTCGTCGTGATCTGTCCTACTGATGTATTTTGTGCGCCAATCGTTGTCGCAAGTTTTGCAGGTGGTTTTATGGAACTGAGAATAATGGTGACAATATAGGAAATATCAATCGAATGAAGTTTTGGTGCATCTTTACGACCACTACCAGCCCAAAACATGAGCGGTAAAAGAAAATTTAACAAATGATTTAATGTTGAATGGAGATTTGTCGATGACCAACTGTTACCTGTTATGACTTCTAAATTCGGTTGATACTTAAAAAAGCAAAACTGTTATTTTTGTATCGATTTTAATGATTTATTTTACTTTAATTGCGAGTAGATATCGGCCAACAAGTTTAATAACTGCTCGAGAGAATTCTTTTGGAAATGTTGGTGCATCCAATCGTGGAACACTATGGTTGACATCGGGAACATTTTCATTTAATATTAATGCAATACAACCGGAAACTAATGTCTGAATAGAAAGATGTTAGAGAACAAGGCAAATGTTTACTTTTGATTTTTTATACTTTTAGATTTGGAAAATATGCAATATAAGGATGTCGATCGATGGTTAAATAGATTCCATTTAAAATTCCAGCGGTTGCTTCCCAATCGAAACAACGCTATGAAATAAAAAACGATTTCTTTTTAATTTCTCATCGATCGTCTTACTTTTATCATTGGCTTTTTACAGATTTTCAAAAACATTCGATCCGTACGTCGTAATAGAAGATTCAATATCGGTCTTAACTGTTCTTGACTCCAGTTAGTAAAGGGTAATAATTTTTGAAAATAACTTTGAATACCATGACAGGATATTGTCAAAGGATCGAAACTACTTAATTTTAATAACGTATGAGCAATATCCGCAAGACGTGTATGAGATTTTCCATCGAGTAATTCGGGAAAACGAATTGTTGGATCGTTGAGTAGTTTAACTAATTCTTTAAATCGTTGAGTAGAAAAATGAATATAGGTTGATATGATTGATAATAGTGTATCACGAGACCAACGAAATTCTGATGCTTGTTTACGTTCATCAGCATCTTGAGCTCGACTTTTCGTGCGATCATCAATAAAACGACTAGGAAAAGAAAATTTTCGATTTTTCTCAATTTTCAACTCTTTTTTATTTACTTCATTGAATCTTCATCAGGTACAATCGATGGTGAACGATATGAACCACGTGAATGTTTATAATTTCCACCTGCTATTGTATCACATTTTGGTTCAACAAATGTTCGTGTTAATAATTCACAAGCATTGATCATTGTTTTAATCGCAATTGATAATTTCTCAATGATTTTTATTTCCTCACGTCCATGTTTTTGAATATCATTTTTATTCGTACGATCTTTAAGATATTCGAAATATTTAGGTAGAAGAATATCGATGATACCAAGCATTTGTAATGAACGAAGTGAATCCGGTGCATAAGCAACTAACAAAAGACAAATTCGTAAAAGCTTTTGAACTAAATCAAATCACCTACCGACAGTAACACAAACATCAAAACAATTCAATAATGTAAATATTGTCTCATCATCTGCATAACAAAAATCCAATGATTTTATCGCCGATGGTGCCATCATTGTTACTTGACCGAGTGCTGCGACAACAGGTGTATTAATAACTTTCGTTGTTATTGAATCATTTTTCACTAATTCTAATATCGAATATTCATCCCGCATTGCATCAATATGTGTTTGTTCTAAGGCAATTAATAATCGAAATAAAGATATGGGTTGAATTTTGTTTGTATCAGTTACATCGGCTTGTTCATCAACATCAAGTAATTGTGAGATACTACCAAGCATTTGTAATATAAATGGTATACGATGTAAGATAAAAAATTGTCGACAACAATATTCAATCGATTTTCTTAACATTGGATTCGATTGAATATTCGAATAAACTCGAAGAAATGTCGGCATGATTAATAGATACCTAAAAAAAATCCATTCGAGAATTTATTTTTTTTCGCTTTTCGGTCTTACCCATTTGTTGCGAATATATGTCGAAAATGTTTAACGATATTTATATAAGTTGCTAGACAAAATCGTAACATAACTAAATCTTCACAATGTAATATAAATGAACCATTAATGACCGGAAGAAATAAAGTGATATCCCATGTCGTCGTTGTTTTTCCATCCATATTAAAAAATATACAAGTAATTAATTTAATCCTTTGAAGAAAAAACAAACAAAGTTTTGTTTTGTTGAGAATGAAAATGATTTACCAATTATATTTATGTAACATATCTAAATTCCATAATTCTTTATCGGGAATTTTGGTATATAAATTAAAATCGGATTCTAAAGGTTTCCGAGGAAATAACGGACTTTTAAGAAGTTCATCATGAAAAAAAGTAATACAATTATGTATTTGATTAAATGATGTACTTTCAATGAGATATCGAGCAAATAAAACTTTCGATAATTCCATTGTTTTAACACAGATTGATATTTCTTCAAGTTGTCGTTGAGATTGTTTCGTATCTCGATAAACTAAGGATAATTGAGGATAGATATTTCGACGAAAAAAATAAAAATCTCGAACATATGTATCCGGAATATGTATTCGTTGATTTTTAATATCAATTAAATAATATCGATCACGTTTGGAATCAGGTATACCGAAGAATTCTAATGCTTCTTGTAAAACATGACTAAATTGTGTATCTTCGGAGATAATTGCTTGAGTAGGAATTTGTGAAAGATCAGGACCATGAATAATAATCTTTTTTGTTGATGGAATATTTCCGGTAATTAAAATCATCATTTCTGCTTGTTCTTTACGTAAAATTTGTTTGAAATCTTTTAAAACAAGACCATGAAGATAAGGAATTATTTGCCAAAGTAATGTAAGACCAGCGATAATTAATTCTTGAGAATCATCAAGTGGAGAACGAACCATACTTAATAATAAACCAAGAACATAATTAAAAATAGCATGAGCAAATTGCGATGGAATATCGGTCAGATAGATCATCAGACGATGAAGACTTTGAAGAGATTTTATCTATGAGAGAAAAAAGGAATCGAGTGCAAGAGAAAAAAATGACTTACACGACGTTCTTTATGGAAAAGTTTTTCGAAAAAGAAACGAATGAGTAAAGTTGGTTCATCAACTAAACAAGTCCAGAGAGCTTGTCGAGCAGCTCCGGAGACTAAAAAGAGAAAATATCGAAGAGCATCACGCATCTCGGACATATACCTATGGCACCGTTGTCAATAATTTCTTCATCTTCGAGCATTTCAACTAGCTGAAAAATGGCTGCACTGAATGCCGGTGGAAATGTTCCTTGTGCTTGACGAATTTGTACACTTGTTTCAAAAGCTCGATCATCATCGGTATATGCTAAAATGATTTTCATTCATTGAAATTTCTACATGAAATTCTCTCCAACCTTCTTCTTCTTCATCTCTTAATTGATGTAAAAGTGGTTCAAATGATGCTGCTTGTAACATTGAAACAGTTGACATAGAAAAATTTTCTCTTGCTACTTGTTTACTACTTTCTTCGGTCATTAATGCTGAATGTATTAATTCTTGTTGATGTTTTTTTCGTGTTTTACTTGTTGTTACAACAGCTCGCTAAAAATTTTATTTTTCATTATTTCGTATGAATAAAATTTCGACTACATACAACTTCTTCTTGATTTAATGCAACTTGTTGAACCAATGATTTCGCATGAGGCATCCATGGTGGATCGACTACTTGAAGATTAGCAATTCCGAGTGATGGTGATGGAAGAACGAATTCAATACTCGGTGGAAGAATCTATAGTGATGAATTCTTTTATTTTGAAATTTTAAAATCGGAAGATTTACTTTCATCATTGAATGTGCGTTTTCTTCTAAACGTATCCAAAATTGATATCGAAATCTCCAGAGAATTCGAAATCTTAAGATTGCATTATAACGAATTAATGCTGATGGGTTTTCCATTTCCGTATGAAATAATTTATCGACCAAATGACCAGCACGAGCAGCTGCGAGAATGACAAGAGTGGCTAAACGAACGGAGATTTCGTTTGAAGATATCAATGGTGTCGTTTCCCTACCAGCACAAGACGATAATTCTTCGTCTCGATCAAGTAACAATTGCCAAGATAAATCAAGAATTTGAGAATAATGTTCATCTTCTAATAGAATAGATGATTTACAAAGAATCATCAATGGAATTTGAATCAATGATCCAACCTAAGAATGAAAATTCATTTCGAAAAAATCCTTTTTAATTATCGTACTTGTTTTTCAAGATAAGTCGAAATCAAATGAAAATGTTTACTAATTTCTTCTTCCTTATCGAAATCCGTCGTTTGTTCAGCGAATAAATACGTTGAAAACTAAGAAATCAACTTTGATAAATTAGCAAAAGAAAATAATCAATACTCGTTGTTGTTTATCCGGTATTGTATGTGTTTGTGTTGATGAAGGTACTTGATACATATTCAATAAAGCTTTCAATAGATTTTGACAACTTTTTATTTGTTTATCCGATGTTAAATTCATCTTATTAAATATTCGTATAACTATTTTTATCCATGGAAATAGTCGACTATTGATCACATCAAATTCATCATGATGATGATCATCGTTGGGATGTAATGTTGAACTGCCAAGATTACTCTGATGACCATCAGTATCCGTCGATAAATTTGATGCATGACTTCGACGACGTGTTCGAAATGATGAACGATTTGTATCTAAATAAAGACAATCAAAAATCTTTTGGAGAATTAAATAATTCTCTTACTTTTATCTTTTATTCTCAACGATGGTCTGCGTAATTTCACACTATTTCGTCGAATTAATTTCGATTTACTCGTTGGTATAGGCACTAAATAAATCAAGATTATATATATATCATTTCATCGTTTCATTACCTGTGGCAGTGGTATTTCCATCTGCATTATTATCATCATCATTCATAACAATCGTCGTATGATGACTTCCATTCGATTCATTTTCTGTATTAACTGCAAAACTAATATGACGTTCAGGAACTAATGGATTCATATTTATGATTGTTGCTGATACACTTTGGGCTAAAATGAATTGATTATTCGAAGAAAAATCAATCAAATTTCATACATGGTGGTTGTTCGCCTGTTGATGAAACTGTACTTCGATTTGATATCTGTGATACAACACTATCCATACGTAAATGATCTGGTGAACGTTTATCGATATTCGCATCAATGATTGGTTGAGAATTATTCGTTCGTTGTTGTCGAGAATGAATTCCTGTTGTTGGTAATGAAGAAAGCTTTGGTAATGTTTCATATGTTTCACGTAAAAATATTGTAATTTCATACAAAAGTAAACAGACTATCAATTGTAATGAATAAGGACAATCTCGACCGGAAGGATTAACGATTGCTAAAATAGAAATCAATCATTTCGAAAAAAAACAATTGAACGATGAAAACCTTCGTTATAATAATCATCAAATGTTTCATCATTGGATTGATCATCTTGTTCAATATCTAATATCGATTCAAGTTGAGACGATAAAGCCTGATGTAAAGATTAATTCTAATGAAAATCTTAATTCAATCACTTACTTCACCCCAGAGATAAAACATTCGAGCTGCAGCTGCTTGATAAATTTGATTTAATTTTAAATTTGTATGATCATTTGTTCGTCCAATAAATGTATCATATGGACGAAATGATGTTGAATTCATACGCATCCATTCAGGCCATTGACCTAATGAACAACGACGAATGAAATATGCACATTCAATCAGAAATGCCGCTTTCGATATAATCGGTGCATCCTAAATATTGAATCCTTCAAAGATAAAATCAAATGAAAAGTACAAACCAAAACAAGAAGACTATTCAGAAATTCCGGATCAGGTAATAAACCCGGTGGACATGATTCAATCAGAAAATTCAGTCGTAATAATCCCATACGAACAAGTGTTAAATCGACGTATAAACTCTCTTCTTGATTTGCACATAAACTTCCGGATAACGATCGTATTGTCGTATGAATTTCTTTACTTTTTGATTCCCCATCGATTCCATCCGGAAGAGAAATCTTTGATTAAATATTCGAACAACAATCAAATAAAAGCTAAATTACTCACTTGAATTCTACTCTCATGTTTTTGTACTTTGATTAATTTCAATTGTTTTTCCGGATCAAGTAATGCCGAAAATATTGTTAAACGAAATATTCCTCCATGATTTTCTTTCATATAAATTAAAAAAGCTCGACATTCACTATACAAAATAAAATTCTCTGCCATTAATAAATATTCTTCCATTGGATTTAAACGTGTTATCAATGGTTTAAAAATTAAATTCAATAGAAATCCATCGATCGTCATTGATTCATCTTCAAAATTATTCGAATAAGTTTGCCGTAAATGAATTTCATTTTTATTCGCAACTAAAGCCATCAACATAAAATTCAGAAAAATTAAAATCAAATTTTTACTGTAAGATGCATAATGTCCCAGACCGATATTTGGTTCCAAACAGTATCCACAGAGAGCGTGTAGGATATCAAATATATCAATAAGTTCACCGTTATTCACGAAGTTTAGAAAACATCGTTCGAATCGTTTTTCGTTGATTAAACGAAGTTTATTTAATGATAAACGAACTTTTCCACGTAATTGATCAGCAACAAAACAACGAGCACGTGGTTGACAATTCTTACAACCTAATCGTTTTAATATTCTACGACAAAACAAACCCCGAATGATCATTTTCGATTTCAATTGATCTCGTACCTTAAGATAATATCAATAGCTAATTGAAATTTTTCATTTTCTTTTTGATCGATTCCTTGATTTTCAATTGATGATAAAACATTTAAACCAAATAAAACATCGAGAATATTCATAACTAATTCACAAACTTTCAAATGATATTCTTTACATATAACTGCATGAAGTCCGGCTAAGATAACACCGAAATTAATCGTTCCATTTTGATTGATATATCCACTTGAACCTTGACCTTCGGTTATCCCTTCTAAATGTTTATAATTAATCTCTGAATCACTAATACTATAGATTTTCATTCGAGTTAGATTCGATCGATCGACCAACGGTTTAAATGAATCAAGATAACTGGTTTTTGATGATGATGATGATGAAAGACCGAAATGACCATTAGCTAGATCTAAATGTTCAATACGATCTTCATCGATATAACGAATTTTACTACAATAGAAAAACATGAATCGATCAAATGAAATGATATTTCGATTTACTTTCTCTCTCGTTTTTGTCGGAAAAAATAATCGAAATTTTGACATGGAGATTGTTTTTTGATTGAATTTATTGTTGTTCTCGTCATTCGATATTGTTTTTCAATGATATTATTCATTATTTGAGAATCAGATAAATTATTTAATTTTGAAATCGAAAAACTTTTCAAATAATGTGATGAAATATGATTAGCAGAAAGAATTTCATTGGATATATTCATAATACGTTTATGAAGATATTCTAAACACCATAAATAACCATCGGTTAACCATGATGGACTGAATAATGTTCGAATGATTCCAATATCGAAATAAGTTGCAAGTAGAAGATAATCAGAAGAATAACCTTTTGATACAGTTGAACAGATATTTGGAACTTGTGGAGAACAAACAGTAGAGGATGTTGAAATCGATGAAGATATGCGACAAGATTTATCGGCAGCTAGAATGAACATGAATATATGTCTTTACAATCAATGCTGAAGGTATATCGATATATTAACCTGGAATTTGTGGTGATACTGTTGGTCGACTTAAATCCGATACTGAACAAATTGAATTCATATGTACAAGTGGTGCACGTGTATTTATATTATTTGTTATTCCATAACCTTCAAGATCAGTTGCAGAATCGTGTGTCGTGGTACTTGTCGTTGGATCTGAATCGTTCGATAAAAATGTACTTGATTTTAATTCTCGAATATTTTTCATTGGTGATTCGATTACTATCGATAAACGATGTTGTTGATCATTGGAAGATAAAATAGGTTTAACAAAAGTATTAAATATACGAATATTCGGTTGATGATATTCAAATAATGGTTGCCAAATAAGTCGCATACCTTGAATAAGATCAGAATTCGATAAAAATTCTTTTTCATTATTTCGAAAATATGTTTGAATATACGGAATAAATAAATAAATAAATAATTGAATGATATTTAATGATAAAAATTGATCATTATTATCATTGGAATATAAGAGAAGATAATGTAATATATGACAAAGACGTATTTCAATTGGATTTAATGAATGATTATTTATGGGAGATAAAGAACGAAGTACGAATTGATTTGTTGGAATAAGAGTTAAAGGCATTTGAAGTTGTGTTAAAGCGGATGGAGAACGAGATGGTGATGCAGTTATTACTAATGATGGATGAGTTGATGGAAATGATTGGTAAATAGAATGAAGATTATGTTCAATTATAGATGAACAAGCATGCATTACATGTGGAAATGCCTAAGGAAGAAGAAGAAAAATTTGCCTATAAAAATCGAATAGACACGAACTGCTTTGATTAACAACCATCTTGGAATACTTAAGATAGCATCAGTTAAACTAGGTGATAGACCGTGTAAGATATTTCGAACGAGAACTTGATCAAAAACCTAGATGAAGAATAGATTAATCTTTCTTTTTTTTATTAATTGAATATTTACAATAGCAGATGCATCGGTTAAATTCCCAAATTTTTGTTTAATAAATGGACTAGAATTTGATTAGATATCATGTTTGATTTTTCTCGAATAATAAAAAAAAACTACTTACTTGCTTTGTCGCCATAGGAATATTTGAATAGGAATAGGTATTTTATCTTCACGATCCGATGTAAAATATGATTTACGTATAGGCTCTCGATGACGAGTAATCGAACTTTCAAAATTCAGATCAAAATTTGTTGTCTGCGAACGTTTTTTTGGCATTTTAAGACTCAATATGAATTATCATTACGAAAAGAAAAAAGAAAACGCTCATTCATCTTCAACTATTCAAGATTATTTTTATCCATCGATAGAAGAAGAAGAGGCAATCTATTATATACATCTCATCTCGTACTCATGATGAGCAGGAAATATGATTTATTGAATACGTCAGTTAAAAGGAAGACAAAGTCATATAATATTAGAAAAGATGGTTTATTAAAAAAAATATTCAACGTCTTGTGTTAATGCATGTCTAATAAAATATCCTCTTTTTTTGAGATGATGATTATTGATTCTAACAGGTATATACTGACATGATATGTCAAAGAAATAATCACGACTTATTAAATAGATTTATTTTTTGAATAAAGATTTTTATTTCGAATGAACTAGCACATCATCTAGAATGATATTTATAAAAAAAAAGAAGAAGAAGCGGATTAAATGGAATGTGAAGACATCAGCAGATCACAACATATATAAAATTTCTAATACTAAATACTGTTAAAAAAACTCGATTAATTAAACATATCGCACAATATACATGTATGCACAAAAAAATTAAGCATTAGGATCGACTGTTGGACGTGGTTGATAGAGAACACTAGAACTATTATTATCTGAATCATATCCATTTCCTGTTCCATTCGATGGCGAACTTTTCATGCCAGTATATGAATAACGTTGTGTACTTGATTTCGGTGGATTTTTACTTGTCGGGTTGGGATTATTCATCGAATGAAGTGATCCGGTTGAATTTGCACGTATCATACGTTTTCTATCATCAGCTTCATCACGTAATTGAGTAAATTCTCTTCGATTACGTTGAAATACAAATATCATAATAACTCCCATAAATACGCCGAATAAACTCAGAAAAATATTCTCCCAAAATCCTCGTCGAAACCAATAATGCATTAATGGACCGCAACCACGTGTATTGACAACATTTGGATCAGGCTCAATTAACATATTTTTTCCGCAGCCCATTGTCATTTGATACTATTGAAAGAGAAGAAAAGAAAGATGAATATATAAGGATAAAAACAACGAACTTTATGACAACATGTATAAGGTAAATCGGTTTTATACGAAGCGGCATAATCAAGATAAGAATTCCAACCACAACAATGATAATCTCGTTGACGTCTGAAGAGAAAATGATTTTTTTTTTTATTAATTAAATTTATTCATTCTTACTGATTAACAAATGCGGTTAAAATAAAAACTCGTGGTGGAACACGACCTGATGTAACCAAATGAAATGATTCTTCACGATATTTTAAATCCTTAAAAGCATTTCCTCGAAAACGAAGTCTTTCCAATAAAAATGTTTCTTTGGTTAGAAAACCAGCATTCATATTGATCATTGTTACTGCAAACCAAGCTAAACCACCAAGAATTGTGATTATACCTAACCCAAATAATGCATAAGGAACGTATTCCAATAGAAATATATTTCGATAACGAAAACCATGAATTTGAAATGCAATAACTAAACGAAAAAATATGATCAATAGTGATTTTATTGAATAATATACGTACTTGCAAGAAGAACAAAACCGTAGAAATAAATCAATGAAAGATAAACACGAGTTATGGTTAATCGATCCCAATAATAGATGAAGAAATTGAATTCTACCCATGCCATGGTATATTCCGTCCAAATAGTCCATTCTTCAAAGAAAGCCCAATAGATAGACATTGATACGATAATAAAAATGGCAAAGGCTAATAAAAAACCATTGATACCCAGGAGAAAACGAGTTTTACTCTATAAGATAAGCAATTAAATTTAACAAAAATTCAATTTTAATTCATACTCGTTGACGTTGTCCATAAAGAGGTGCCATTTTGATATAGATTTTATTTTCAAGGTTATATCTTTCGAATGGAGGAACTATGGAGTTTGACAATTCAGTGTAGAAAAGGAAAGAATGAATTCTAAATGTTACCTTCACTGGAAAAAAAGCAAGAGATGACTAATATTTTTTTTTATCTTTAATTTTTTATAAAATATTTTTACTTTAATTAAATTTATTTTTCAAATTTTATTTAACAAAAATTTATTTTGACAATATTACGTAAGAATGACAGCCTTACATAATATTGCATTCTAGCGACATCTATCGATAGAACTTATAAAAGTAGCTTTAACGAAATGCAATTAAATATTCGCCGTAAGCCTGAGCATCATGGTATGTAACAAAGACTGTTCCACCACCTGTTGTATCAAAACCCTCTGGACAAACACGTGTTGTTTGATTTCCTGCGGTGGTTTTACCAACTAGAACACGAGCTAGAAAAAAATAACCATTCAATGAGTTTTCAAAAAGATATTTTTACCCATAAACATATGTCTGAGATTGTCTGCGTCTGGTTGTGTATAGCTAAGACTTGTACTAGCTTGAGTTGCAAAATAAATACCTTGACCAGCAGCTAAACGAATGGTCAGAAGCAAAATGATGATTTTGTATTTACTCACCACATCGAACTGCATGACTACGATTAAAACAATTATTAACTATCGAATCGATTGATTGAAATTTGCATCCTATTATATTGAAATACGAAAGTTAGGAATAACAGAAAAACGATGATTCATTACCATGAAACAACCACTGTTCAGTGCTGTTACCATACCTCTCAATGAAATCCTCTTTATGAGCAGCATATTGCTTATACCAACCTGCAGGAGCATGACTATTCAATAGCATTTATCATCGTTATTTACTTACGTCGATTTTGAATTCGTTCGATTTGAACAATTTGATTCGCCGATAATGTTTCTTTAAATTTTTCGCTAACAAAGTTATATTCACTCGTACCTGGTTCCAGAGTGTAACGAGAAAGATTATATGGTGATGACTGATTCCAAGTTTTGGGATAGGGAAAAGTTCCAGCAAATGCTC
>Ga0116231_10008301_pt1 | contig 18309 bp, 15 predicted proteins | sample S1TSphgellanicum_2_FD_89695 | JGI IMG/M metagenome (GOLD analysis project Ga0116231, IMG submission 89695) | Host-associated microbial communities from peat moss isolated from Minnesota, USA - S1T2_Fd - Sphagnum magellanicum MG | ecosystem: Host-associated > Plants > Peat moss > Unclassified...
AACGGATGCTGATGTTGTCGCGCGTACGCGATCACTTGAGCCACTTTGGTCTCTGCGATCTCATAAGTAAAGACGCCGCAGACACCCTTACCCTTCGTATGGACCTCCAGCATAACGCGAGTCGCCTTGGTCCTGTCCATTCCGAAGAACCTTTGCAGGATATCGACGACGAATTCCATGGGGGTGTAGTCGTCGTTGATGAGAACCACCTGGTAGAGGGGCGGCCGCTTGAGCTTCGGCGCCGATTCCTCGACGACCAAACCCGTACCTTCCCGACCGCGCTCGTTATCACTCATGAGGTTTCAGTTTATAGGGCGCGGCCACGCGCTTTACAAGATCGACCGCCCATTCCGACGAAAAGATAGTCGCTCACCCGAAACGCGCTCGGCGCAAATGTCGCCATTCGGGATCACTTCAACAACCCAAGGAAAAACAAATGCTTGAGCACCCATGCGCACGACCGTATCATGGCGCACTTCTTCCACAATCTCGGGTTTTGGCGCCGCAGCGCGCGCCGCCGATCCCGGGCAACGCGCACGATCGACCCTATGCCGCAGACGCGCATCAACGAATGGCTGGCCCGCATGCCGCAACAGGGCCCCTGGTGGGCCTCGGTCGTGCTATCCGTGTTGATCGCGATCGAATTGGCGCGCGCCGCCGTGACCTTGTGGGGCGCGGGACCCGTGCAGCCTTTGTTACCGCCACCCCACGCCGGCACCCGGCCGACACAGAATCCCGGCATCGACGTCGCCAGCATCGTCGCGGCACATCTGTTCGGCGTCGCCGACGTGCCTGCGCAGAGCGAGGAAACGGCAAGAGAGTCCACGGCGAACCTGGTCTTGAACGGGACCATCGCGACTCAAGACCCGAAACACGGCGTCGCCATCATCAGTGACGGCGGCCCCTCGAAGGTCTATTCCGTGGGCAACAACGTCGGTGGCGCCTCATTGTATTCTGTGTATCTTGACCACGTGATTCTCGACCGAGGCGGTACGCTGGAGACCTTGAAGTTGCCACGCTTGCTGTTGGCGGGGCACGAACCGGGTCCTCGGCGTCAGATCGGATCGACGGGCAACGTCGCCACCAATCTCGAGAACGTACGGCGCATGGTGCAAGCGGACCCCGGGCTGCTCAACGAAGTCATGCGCGCCGTGCCCTCGTTCGACAACAAGGCGAACAAGCTGCGCGGGTTTCGCCTCTACCCGGGGCGTAACCGCGCGGCTTTTTCGAGCCTGGGGCTGCGGCCCGGCGATCTCGTAACGGCGATCAACGGCACGGCGCTCGACGATCCGCAGCATGGCCAGGAGATCTTCAACACGATTCAATCCTCGGCGACGGCCGCGATCACGATCGAGCGCGGCGGCCAAAGCGTCGAATTGAACCTGAACGTCGCTCAAGTGCTCAATGAGGCAACCCGGGACCTGTCGAACGCAGCCCAGTCGAGCACGGCGCCTGCCAGCCCGCCCGCAGGAAACGCGTTCGCCGGGGGGAGGCCCGGGCCGGGCCCACAAGCCGCACCGGCAGAGCCGCCGGAGGCCGAACCCGCGCCACTGCCGACGCCCGCGCCGGTCGCGCAACCCACTTCGGAACCGGCATCGACCCCGGAACCTGCGACCACCAATCCCTAATTAAACGAATTATGTGAACACGGGTCGAACGCCTGTCATCCTTTACCGATTACGATGTGGAATCCATGAAAATGCAGTATCTACCCCGGAAGACGGCCATTTTCGCGCTGGCGACGCTTTTGTCTCTGGGCACCATCGTCTCGGCCGCTCCTGCCCCGAAGCCCGAGGAAGGCGCGACGATCACCCCGAATTACAAGGATGCGGACCTCAGCCAGATCATTCAGGCGGTCAGCGAGGTCACGGGCAAGAACTTCATCATCGATCCGCGCGTCAACGCCAAGGTCACGATGTTGTCGTCGACGCCGATGTCGCCCTCGGCCTTCTACGAGGCGTTCCTGGCCGTCCTGCAGGTCTATGGCTATGTCGCCGTACCGGCCGGGAAGGTCATCAAGATCGTGCCGAACACCGACGAGCGGCAACTGCCGTCCAACGATCTTCCGGACAGCGTCAGCTCGAGCTCCGACGCGCTCGTGACCCAGATCATCGAGATCAAGAACATCAGCGCCACGGCGCTCGTGCCCATCTTGCGGCCCCTGGTGCCCCAGTACGGACATTTGGCGGCCTACGGCCCCGGCAACCTGCTGATCATCTCCGACCGCGCGAGCAACGTGAGCCGCATCCTGCGGATCGTCGAGCGCATGGACGAGAGCGGCGACGAACCCTTTGAAATCGTGCACCTCAAGGAAGCCAGTGCGACCGAGGTCGTTCGTACGGTCAACCAGCTGACGCAGGGCGCCGGCGGTCAGGGCGCCGAGGGTGCGACGACCAAGGTCGTCGCGGACGAGCGCACCAACAGCGTGCTGATCAGCGGCGAGAAATCCCTGCGCATGAAGGTCAAGGCCCTGATCCTGAGCCTCGACACCAAGAAACTCGGAGGCAACGGCGACACCGAGGTGCGGTATCTGCTGTACGCGGACGCGGAGAAGCTCGCCGAGAAATTGAAGGGCCAGGCCACCGCCACGGCCAAGGCGCAGGGCGGTCCGGGCGGGTCGGCCGGCGCGGTCCCGACGGCTTCCGCGGGCGGCGGCGGCTCGAACGTCGATGCCAGCGTGACGATCTGGGCCGACGTGCCCACCAACGCGCTGATCATCACGGCTCCGCCGAAGATCATGAAGTCCCTGATGGCCGTCATCGACAAGCTCGACATCCGCCGTGCCCAGGTCGAGGTCGAGGCGATCATCGTCGAGGTGGACGTGAACAACAGTTCGAACCTCGGCGTGCAGTGGCTCACCGAGGGCCAGAACAGCGTCGCCGGCATCATCAACCTGCCGGGCTCCGGCACGAGCATCGTCGATCTCGCCGCGGCGGCCCTGGGATTGTCCGGCTCCTCGAGCAGCACCACGACGACGACCACGGCGAGCGGCATCAGCAGTTCGACGGTCGGCACCGGTGCCACCTTCGCGGTGGGCCGCTACAACGCCAATTCCGGCATCAATTTCGCTGCCCTGGTCCAAGCCCTGCGCAGCGACGGGACGAGCAACATCATCTCGACACCGTCCCTGATCACGATGAACAACGAGGAAGCCGAGGTCAAGGTGACCCAGGAGATCCCCTTGATCACCGGCTCCTACACGAGTTCGACCGCGAGCGTGAACGGCACGACCAGCCCCTTCGAGACGATCCAGCGCGAAGAGGTCGGAACGATCCTCAAGGTGACGCCGCACATCAGCGAGGGCGACACCGTGCAGCTCAAGATCGAGCAGGAGGATTCCTCGCCCGGCGCGAAACTGACCGACTCGGCCGACATCTCGACCAACAAGCGCTCGATCAAGACGACGATCCTGATCGAGGACGGCGGCGTGATCGTGCTCGGCGGCTTGATGTCCGACACCGTCACCGAGAGCGAGGACCGCGTACCGGGCCTGGGCGCGATCCCGATCATCGGCAACCTGTTCAAGTCGCGCAGCGGCTCGCGTCAGAAGAAGAACCTGCTCGTGTTCATCCGCCCGCGCATCCTGCGAGACGACGTCCAGACCGAGTCCTTGAGCGAGGGCAAGTACAACGGCATCCGGCGCGAGGAACAGACGCTGCACAAGGGGCATATCACCCTGCTGCCGGGCCAGACCCAGCCCTCGATTCCGCCGCCGCCCGTGCCCCCGCAGTCGCGTCCGACCGCCCCGTCGACGCCGACCAATCCGGTCGGTGCGGCGCCCGTGTTCGTGCCGCAGAACAGCCCGGTCCCGGCCTCGACGCCCACGCCGACCGAAACCCCTCCGACCACGCCACCTTCGCAACCGGAGAGCCACCCGTGAACGCCGAATTACAAGAGGACGTCCAGCCGCGCAAGCTCTCCTTCCCGTTCGCCAAGCGCCACGGCGTGCTGATCCGCGGGATCGTCGACGGCGTCGCCGAGACGGTCTGCCGCCCGGGCGTGACGCCGCTCTCGCTCGCCGAGGTGCGTCGCTTCATCGGCGTGCCGCTGAAGCTCGTGCGCGTCTCGACCGAGCAGTTCGACCTGATGCTGCGCGTCGCCTACGAGGCGGGCTCGGGCGCCGCGATGCAGATGCTCGAGGGTCTCGACGACAACACGGATCTCGCCGACCTCGCCGAGGACATTCCCGAGTCCTCGGATCTGCTCGAGAGCGACGACGAGGCGCCGATCATCCGCCTCATCAACGCCCTGCTGACCCAAGCCGTCAAGGAAAACGCCTCGGACATCCACATCGAGCCTTACGAGAATCGGCTCGTCATCCGCTTTCGCGTCGATGGCGTGCTGCGCGAGGTCCTGCAGACCAAGCGCGCGGTTGCGCCGCTCGTCGTCTCGCGCATCAAGGTCATGTCGAAGCTCGACATCGCCGAGCGCCGCCTGCCGCAGGACGGCCGGATATCGCTGCGCATCGCCGGTCGCGCGGTCGACGTGCGCGTCTCGACCCTGCCTTCGGGTCACGGCGAGCGCGTGGTGCTGCGTCTGCTCGACAAACAGGCGGGGCGCATCGAACTGACCTCGCTCGGCATGGACGGCCGGACGCAGGAGACCATGGATGAGATCATCCACAAGCCGCACGGGATCATCCTCGTCACCGGCCCCACCGGCTCCGGCAAGAGCACCACCCTGTACGCGTCGCTCGAGCGCATCAACGACAACACCCGCAACGTCATGACCGTCGAGGATCCGATCGAGTATTACATCGACGGCATCGGCCAGACCCAGGTCAACACGAAGGTCGAAATGACCTTCGCCCGTGGACTGCGCGCCATCCTGCGCCAGGACCCCGACGTCGTCATGATCGGTGAAATCCGCGACCTCGAGACCGCGCAGATCGCTGTCCAGGCCAGTTTGACCGGTCACTTGGTGCTCTCGACGCTGCACACGAACACCGCGGTCGGCGCGGTCACCCGCCTGCGCGACATGGGCATCGAGCCGTTTCTGCTGTCCTCGAGCTTGATCGGCGTGCTCGCCCAGCGGTTGGTGCGCGTGCTGAACCCGGACACGAAAATCCCGTTCGAAGCCGGCGAATACGAACGACGGCTCCTGAATCTTCCCCCGGACGGCGAGCCGGTGACGCTCTACCGGCCGAGCGAGGAACTCGGCACGGGCTACCGCGGCCGGACCGGCATTTACGAGCTGATCGCCGTCGACGATCACATGCGCACGATGATCCACGACGGAACCTCGGAGCAGGAACTCGAGCGCTACGCCCGGCGCACGAGCGCCGGCATTCGCGATGATGGCCGGCGCAAGATCCTCGCCGGCGAGACCACCCTCGAAGAAGTGCTCCGCGTCACCCGCGAAGACTGATGGGCGCGTTCGAATACACCGCGCTGGACGCCCAGGGCAAGGAACGCAAGGGGCTGATCGAAGGGGACACGCCGAAACACGTGCGCCAGCTGCTGCGCGAGAAGCAGCTCCTGCCGATGGAAATCCAGGAGGCCGCGCAGTCGGAGCTCAAGCGCAGCCGCGCCCGCGGTTTCATGCGCCGCGGACTCTCGACGCTCGATCTTGCCCTGTTGACGCGCCAGCTCGCCACCCTGCTGCGCTCCGGCCTGCCGCTGGAGGAGTCGCTGCAGGCGGTCGCCGAGCAGACCGAAAAGCCGCGCGTCCAGCGCATCATCTTGGGCGTGCGCAGCAAGGTCGTCGAAGGGCATCCCCTCGCCGACGGCCTGCGCGATTTCCCCCAGGCCTTTCCCGAGATCTACCGCGCGACGGTCGCGGCCGGTGAACAATCCGGCAAGCTGGATTCGGTGCTCGAGCGGCTGTCCGATTACACCGAATCACGCCAGGTCATGGGCCAACAGGTCAGCAATGCGCTGGTCTATCCCATCGTCCTCATGGTGCTGTCCTTTGCAATCGTCTCCTTCCTGCTCGCCTACGTCGTGCCCCAGGTGGTGGCGGTGTTCGAGCAGGGGCACCAGGAACTGCCCATCGCGACGCGCATCCTGATCGCAATGAGCGACGGCATCCGTAACTACTGGTACTACGGGCTCGCCGTGGTCGGGATCGGCACGTGGGCGTTCCTGCGGTGGCTGAAGGCCCCGGAATCGCGTCTGCGCTTCCACCGTCTGCTGCTGCGGGTGCCGCTCGCCGGCAAGCTCATCCGCGGTCTCAACACGGCGCGCTTCGCGCGCACCTTCAGCATCCTGACGGCGAGCGCCGTGCCGGTGCTCGAAGCGCTCAAGATCTCCGCCGACGTCGTCAACAATCTGCCGATGAAGAATGCCGTCGTCGATGCGGCATTGCGCGTGCGTGAAGGCGCGCCGATCGGCAAGTCGCTCGCGGCCCGCAAGATCTTTCCGCCGATGATGATCCACCTGATCTCGAGCGGCGAGAGCAGCGGTGAACTCGAGAAGATGCTCGAACGCGCCGCCGGCAATCAGGAGCGCGAAATGGACGGTTTGCTGTCGACGATGACGAATCTTCTCGGGCCCTTCATGGTCGTGTTCATGGGGGCGGTCGTCATGTTCATCGTGATCGCGCTGCTGCTGCCCATATTCCAGCTCAACGATTTGGTCAAATAGCGCGCGCATCGGCGGGGTATTGCGTCCTTGGCGCATTGTCGTTTATAAACGCGCGCGTGAGCAGCGAGAAACCCGAATCCGACGAATTCGAGGACGAGGACACGGAAGAATCCGCGCCCGGCGGTGATGACGTCGACGTCGATCAGGTGATGCGTGACGTCGAGTCGCAGCGGCGGCGGACACCCAAGGGCGGCGCCGAACCGGCCTGGCGGCGCCTCGAACGCGTCATGGAGGAGCGGCGCACCGCGGAACTGCTCAGCGACTTCGACGATTACGACATCCATGGCGATGACGAAGACGAGGGCGAATCCGAGTCGACCGCCGGCAATACGCACACGAGGAAGAAGAAAAAAGGCCGCTGACGCGTAGGGAGCGAGGTTTCATCATGGGAATCCCGACGAACTTGAAGAAGCTGCCTCACAAAAAGCTGGGCAGATCGGTCGGTGCGCTCGCCGGTCTCGCCAGCGCAGTCTCGGTTTTCGTCGGCATGTTGGCTGCGCGCGCCGCGCCCAAGGGTTTCGCAAAGCTGTCTGTTGCTTTGCATTTCGCGAAAACGCCCTGGATTGTCAAAATAGCTCCGGTCTGCGCCGGCCTGGCGGTGGCGATCGCCACGGCTGCGGGCCTCCTCAGTTTCTATGCCTGGCTCGTGGAACGCGATGAACCGGCGGCCGAGCCGGACGAATCGGTCGCGCGAGACTCCACCGCTCAATGAAAGTTGCGTGCCTCGACGACCAAGTCGCCCAATAGGGCGGACCTGTTGCGCAAGCGCTCGGCGATGATGTGCAGTATGTCGCCTTCGCGCTGTATCGTGCCGCGCACCTCGAGGAGGCTGGCCTCGAGCAAGGGCGCACGCTGGGCCGCAGCGACCCGCTCCCAGACGATGATGTTCACATGGCCGGTTTCGTCCTCCATCGTCACGAAGGTCACGCCGCCGGCGCTGCCCGGCCGCTGCCGCGTGATGACGAGACCGGCCGTGGCGATGCGCTTGCCGTTGCGCTGTTCCCAAAGCGCTTCGGCGGGCAAGAGACCTGCACGCGCCAGACGCTCGCGCAACAAGGCGAGCGGGTGACGGCGCAGCGTGAGGCCGGTGCTGCCGTAATCGGCCACGATCTGCTGGCCCTCGCGCGGTGCACGCAGCAGCGGTATGCCCTCCGGCACGACCGTGTCGGTGCCCAGCAGCGGCAGGCGGCGCTCCACGCCGCTCACCTGCCAGACGGCGCGGTGCCGGTGACCGGCGAGACCGGCAAGCGCATCGGCCGCGGCGAGCGCTTCGAGATCGCGCCGGTCGAGCGCGGCCCGCTCGGCCAGATCCGTGACGTCGGCAAAAGCACGCTGGGCCCGCGCGGCAGCTAAGCGCTGCGCACCGGCACGCGACAGATGCTGCACCAGCCGCAGACCTAAGCGCAACGCCGGCCGGCCGTCGGCGCGTCGCTCGAGCGTGCAATCCCAGTCGCTGCTCGAGGCCGCGACGGGGCGCACTTCGACACCGTTGAGGCGGGCGTCCCGAACCAGTTGCGCCGGCGCGTAGAAGCCCATGGGCTGGCTGTTGATCAGGGCGGCGCAAAATGCGGCCGGCTCGTGATGCTTGAGCCAGGCGGAGGTATAGACGAGCAAGGCGAAACTCGCCGCATGCGATTCGGGAAAGCCATATTCGCCGAACCCCAGGATCTGGTTGAAGATCTGGCGCGCGAAGGCTTCCGTGTAGCCGCGCGCGTGCATGCCGTCGATCAGACGGCGCTCGAACGAACCCAAACCCCCTTTGCGCTTCCAGGCGGCCATCGCGCGCCGCAAACGATCGGCCTCGCCGGGCGTAAAACCCGCCGCGACGATCGCGAGCTGCATGACCTGTTCCTGGAAAATCGGCACGCCCAGAGTACGCTGCAGCACGCTCATCACGGCCTCGCTCGGATAGGTCACCGGCTCTTCGGCGCGGCGTCTGCGCAAATACGGATGCACCATCTCGCCTTGAATGGGTCCGGGCCGTACGATGGCCACTTCGATGACCAAGTCGTAGTAGTTGCGCGGCCGCAGGCGCGGCAGCATTGCCATTTGCGCACGCGACTCGATCTGAAACACCCCGGTCGTTTCGGCGCGGCAGATCATGTCGTAGACGGCACTGTCCTCGCTCGGTACCGTGGCAAGGGAAAGTTCCCCGGCAACCGCGGGCGTCCCGCCGAAGTCGTTGACGAGTTGGAAGGCGCGGCGGATCGCGCTCAACATGCCGAGGCCGAGCACGTCGACCTTGAGGAGGCCGAGCGCATCGAGATCATCCTTGTCCCACTCGATCACCGTGCGGTCGGGCATCGCGGCGTTCTCGATCGGCACGAGTTCATCGAGACGGTCGCGCGCGATCACGAAACCGCCGACGTGCTGCGACAGGTGTCGCGGGAAGCCGAGTAATTCGGTGGCGAGCGCGACGAGTCTCGCGATGCGTGGATCGGCCGGGTCGCAGCCCGCCGCCCGGATGCGCTCCGGGTCGATGCGTTGGCCGTCCCACCATTGGATGCCCTTGGCCAGGCGATCGACGCGGGCCGGGTCGAGGCCGAGCGCCTTGCCGACGTCGCGCAAGGCGCTGCGTGGCCGGTAGCAGATCACCGTGGCGGCGAGCGCCGCGCGCTCACGGCCGTATTTGCGATAAATGTATTGGATCACCTCCTCGCGCCGCTCGTGCTCGAAATCGACGTCGATGTCGGGCGGCTCGTTGCGTTCCTTGGAGATGAAGCGCTCGAACAGCATGGACATGCGCGAAGGATCGACTTCGGTGATTTGCAGGCAGTAACAGACCGTGGAGTTGGCCGCGGAGCCGCGGCCCTGACACAATATTCCCTGCGACCGCGCGAATTGCACGACATCGTGCACCGTCAAGAAGAAAGGCTCATAACGCAGCTCGGCGATCAATCGCAGTTCGTGTTCGATGCCGGCGCGCACCGCAGCGGGAATGCCCTGGGGCCAGCGCCGCGCCGCGCCCTGTTCGGTCAGCGCACGCAGATGACTGGTCGGCGTCTCGTGCGCCGGCACGATCTCCTCGGGATACTCGTAACGCAACTCGTCGAGCGAGAACGTGCAGCGTTCGGCAATATCCAGGCTCGCGCGCAGCAGCGGCGCCGGATACAACTCGCGCAGACGCTCGAGCGAGCGCAAGGAACGCTCGCCGTTCGGGAACAGCGCGAATCCAGCCGCATGCACCGGCGTGTTCAAGCGGATCGCGGTGAGCGTGTCCTGCAAGGCCCGGCGGCTGCGCCGGTGCATATGGACGTCGCCCGCGGCGACGCGCGGAATGTCGAGCCTATCGCCCAAAGCTTCGAGGACAGCATGGCGGCGGCCGTCGCAACCGCCGGTCAGCAGTTCGACGCCGATCCAGAGCCGGCCCGCGAAACGCTCGCGCAGCCAGCGGCCCTCGGTTTCGCGCGCGGCGCTCGCCGCGGCCGCGGCTTCGGCCAACCAAATCACCAGGCAATCGTCCAAGCCGAACCCAAGCGCCTCACGTTCGAGGCGGTAAGCGCCCTTGACGCCTGCGCGTCGCGCCTGTGTGATCAGGCGGCTCAAGGCGGCATATCCGCGGCGGCTGGTCGCGAGCACGACCAGCTTCGGACCCTCGCAGCAGCGCAACTCCGCGCCGATGATCAGGGGCAGTCAATGCTCCTTGGCCGCGACGTGCGCGCGCACGACACCGGCGAGCGAGCATTCATCGGTGAGCGCGAGCGCGCGGTAGCCGAGCCGCTTGGCCTGGGCAACCAGTTCCTCCGGCTGCGAAGCGCCGCGCAGAAAGGAAAAATTGCTGAGAGCATGCAATTCGGCGTACATGAGACCAGGCTCATTCAGACCAAGCTCAAGCGAACATGCCATGCAGGTACCAGGACTTGGTTTGCCGTTCCTGGAAGACCCAAAGCTCGGCACCGCGCGCCGGCCGGATGCGGTAATAATCGCGCGCAACGCCCTTGCCATCCCACCAGCCGGTTTCGATGCGTTCGGGGTCGCGCGGGCTGGCGCCGCTCGCGAGTCCTAGCTCGTGCACTTCCCGCTGCGACAACAACACCGGTTCAGCCAACAACCAGACCGGTCGCGGCATGGCCTCGAGCGGCGGCACACCCCCGCGCGCCGACAGCGCCGCGAGCGATAACTGCTGCACGCGGCACCACGCCGCCTCGGGACGATGTTCCGTTTGCGTCGTGAGGCCATAGACCGCCTGCTCGCCGAGCCGCGCCCGCAGGCGCTCGATCAATTGCACCGCGGTATCCCGGCCACCACCGCCGAACGCGTCGAGCGAGACGGCCGACAAGGGTTGCAAGGGTCCCGAAACCAGTTGCATCGCCCGCACGGCGGCCGGCAATTCCAGCCGGCTCAGCCGTTGCGCCAGCACTTCGGCCAAGCGGCGCGGCTCGCTCGTGACGCTCGCAAACCCTAAGCGCAACTCGGTCGCGGGGCAGGCGCGATGGCGCAGCCGCAAGCTGAGGCTCTGCACACCGGCCTGCCGTCGACGCAAGAACCGCGCGCAGCGTTCGAGCACCGGCTCGAGTGCGCGCTCGAGATAGGCCAGGTGTTCGATTTCGGTCTCGAAATCCAGGCGCTCGCGGAAGCGCTCGCGCGGCACGAAGGCACGCCGCGGTTCGGGCTGCCGCCCTAAGGCAATATCCAAATCGCGCACCGCCGCCGGACCCAGACGACGAGCGAGACCGGCACGGGGCAAGCGCAGCAAATCGCCCAAGCGCCGGATGCCCATCGAGCGCAAGGTCTGTAAGCGTGCCGCGTCCCAGGCCGTGCCGATGAGCGGTATTTCCAGCAAACGACCGGTCAGCGTCGTCTTATCGTCGCTGCAAAGATCCTCACCGACGCGGGCGCACCAGAGCGCCGCGAGCGTCGATGGTGCGATCGCACTCTGCGCCGCAACCCCCAAGGCTTGCCAGCGCGCATCGAGCAACTCGCGCAAGCGCACGCAGGTGCCGAACAGGCGCAGGCTCCCCTGGATTTCCAGCAACAGGGCGTTCGGCGCAGCGAGGCTGACGAAGGACGTGAATTGCTGGGCATGCAAAGACAATTGATAAAGGTCAGGCGCCCCCGCGAACACGACCGCATACCAGAGACTGCGGCGGCGCTGCGGCGAGGGCAGCACGCACACCGGCGCGGCCGGGAGAGCCGGCGGCGGCACGGGCGTCGGCGCAAGCATGGGAGTCGGCGCTAGCACCGGCGCCGGCGCCAACACGGGTGCCGGCGCGGCGAACAGATCCGCGGTTTGCGTCCCGGTTTGGGCCATACGCTGAGGGGCTTTCACGGCGCGCCGAGATCAACGAGACCCGGGCGGCCGCCTTGCACTTTGAGTAGTTCGAGACGGGCTTGCTGCTCGCCTTGGGTCATCAGCAGACGCAGGCTCGCCGGCGAGGATTCAAAACGATGCCGCTCGGGACGAAACAAGACGCCGAGCGCACCACCCTCCTCCGCGGCGAGCTTCAAACGCCGCAGCCAACGATCATCGGTTCCTTTGAGCCACAATAAGACGGCCGCACAAACGCCCGAACGCAAGGCTTGTTCCGCGGCCCATAAGGCTTCGGTGGCACTGGCGGGACGGACCACCAATAAACGCGCCAGTTCGATACCCTGCTGGGCCAAAGCGGGCGCATAGGGTTCATGTGGGGGGGCGATCCAGACGAGCCAGGGAATATCACCGTCGGTGCACCGCTGCGATTCGACCAGGGCAGGCAGAAAAAGCTGCACCTCGCCCAGGCCATGGACGTCGATCAACACTTCGACGAGCGACGCCGTCGGCCAACCACCGCCCGGCAAGCGTGCATCGAGCGCGCGCTGGCCGGTGGACCAAACCGGACGCGACGACGACAGGCGATGGCTGGCCGAGGCGTCTTTTAACTTCCAAACACGCGCATCCGCCAGCAAATCCGCAAGCGATGAGGATTCACGCGGCATCCACGTCTTTACCGCGTCGCAACACCCCCACGACCACTCCTTCGATGATCATGGGTTGTGCCCGAAGATCGACCCGGATGGGTTCGAAATCAGCATTTTCCGGCAACAGCCAGACGATCGTACCCTCTTGCCGATAGCGTTTGACGGTGACCTCGTTTTCCAAACGTGCGACCACGATTTGGCGATTGCGCACTTCGGGCGTGCGATGCACGGCGACGAGATCACCATCCAAAATACCGGCATTTTTCATACTCATACCGCGAACCTTGAGCAGGTAATGCGGCTGCGGCTGGAATAGCTGGGGATCGATCTGATAGCGGGTTTCGACATGCTCCTCGGCCAAGATCGGCCGACCGGCGGCGACTCGCCCGATCAGCGGCAGCCCCAATTGTTCCCGCAAGATGTCTTTGAGCTGAATCCCGCGCGAGGCACCGGGAATCAGATCGATGACTCCCTTGCGTTGCAAGGCGCGCAAATGCTCCTCGGCCGCATTCGGGGACTTGAAACCCAGCGTGCGCGCAATTTCCGCCCGCGTCGGTGGCATGCCGTTTTCGGCGATGGCGTCTTGAATGAGCCTGAGGATCTGGGTCTGGCGGGGCGTGAGGTCCGACATGCGTCACCTGTATAAGTAGACAGTACATGTGATTATATACAGCGAGTGACGACGAATGGCAAGTCCCTTGAAGGCATCCGCCGGTGTACTTTAGCCAGAGTCACCGGTGTACTTTGATAATCAGATGAATCTGACCCAAAAAACCATCGCCGTGACCGGCGCCGCCCAAGGCATCGGTCGCGCCATCGCGCTCGAATTCGCCGCCGCAGGCAGCAACCTCGCACTCATCGACCTGAGTCTTCCGCGACTCGAGGAAACCTGTGAACTCGCCCGCGCCCACGGCGTGAGCGCCCGCCCCTACCTCGCGAACGTGGCCGAAGAGGCGCAGATCGAGGCAGCAGCGGATCAGATCGTCGCCGACTTCGGCCGCTTCGACGGCATCGTCAACAACGCCGGCATCCTGCGCGACGCCTTGCTGGTCAAGGCGCGCGACGGCGAGATCACCGGCCGCATGAGTCTCGAGCACTGGCGTGCAGTCATCGATGTCAATCTTACCGGCACCTTTCTCTGCGGGCGTGCCGCGGCCGAACGCATGATCCGGCTCGCCAGCGGCGGCGTCATCGTCAATATCTCGAGCGTCTCGCGCCACGGCAATGCGGGTCAGTCGAACTACAGCGCCGCCAAGGCCGGTGTCGTCGCACTCGCGGCGACTTGGGCGAAGGAACTGGCGCGCTACCGGATCCGCACCGGCAGCATCGCACCCGGCTTCGTACGCACCGAGATCCTGGCGGCGATGAAGCCGGAAATACTCGACAAGATGCTCGCACCGGTGCCGGTCAAACGCCTCGGGGAACCGGACGAAATCGCGGCTGCCGCCCGTTTCATCTTCGAAAACGAATTCTTCTCCGGCCGCTGCATCGAGCTCGACGGCGGCTTGCGCTTCTGAGGACGCTGAGCGATCGCCTCGCGCACGCGACGCCGCCTGGCGCGTAGTGTCGCCATTGGATATCGTTGTCCGCGCCGATCTGCCCGCAGCGATCGGACCATAGCGATCGAACCACCGGCACCACTCGAACCGGGCGCAAGCCCACGGGAACCATGAGCAAACGGACGAAGCAGGACTGGACCGACACCCGACTCGGCATGGATCGCCCGATCACCCGCCGCGACTTCTTGCATGGACTTGGCGTCGGCGCGGCCGCGGCGAGTTGCCCCTTCTCGACCTCGTTCGCTGCGAGTGCAGCAGCGGGCGCAGCAGCGGGCGCTGCTGCGGGCGCCGGCGAGGGCGCGCTCGCGGAGTCGCAGTCCGCGCCCGGCTATTACCCACCCCGGCTCACGGGCCTGCGCGGCAGCCATCCGGGCTCGTTCGAGTCCGCGCATGCTTTGCGCGACGGGGCTGCCTGGCCTGAGGTCATCGACACCGGCGAGGAATACGATTTGATCGTCGTCGGTGCCGGCATCAGCGGCTTGTCGGCGGCCCATTTCTATCGCGCCAAGACCTCGCCGCAGAGCCGTATTCTGATCCTCGACAATCACGATGATTTCGGCGGTCATGCCAAGCGTAACGAGTTCGAGTTGCAGGGACACATCCATCTGCTCAACGGTGGGACCCTCGAGATCGACAGTCCCCGCCCTTACGGTGTGATCGCTGCGGGACTGCTCGACACCTTGGGAGTGGATGTCGAGAAGATCGCCAAACAGGTCGAGCATCCGCATTTCTATGAGCGGCACGGCTTGCACGCCGGCGTCTTCTTCGACGAGCCGACGTTCGGCGCCGACAAACTCGTGGTCGGCTTCCAGCAGCGGCCGCTGCCGGAGCTGCTTGCGCAGGCGCCGCTGCCGGCGCGGGCGCGCACCGAGATTGCACAAATCGAGGCGGGGCTCGTCGATTACCTGCCCGGCATGTCCTCGGACGAGAAGAAGCAGCGTCTCTCGCGCATCAGCTATGAAGCTTTCCTGCGCGATGTCGTGCAGGTGGACCCCGCGGTACTGCGCTACTACTACGCCCGCACGATGGGCGAATGGGGCGTGGGGACCGATGCCGTTTCGGCGCTCGACTGCTGGGGCATCGGGTTGCCCGGCTTCCAGGGGATGCATCTCGCCAAAGGTTCGATCGCGCGCATGGGCTTCACCCCCGCGGGTTACGCCGACACCGGCGGCTCGGCGCGGCTGCATTTTCCCGACGGGAATGCGACCATCGCGCGCTTGCTCGTGCGCAACTTGCTGCCGCAGGCCCTGCCGGGGAAGGACGCGATCGACATCGTCAGCGCGCGCGCCGATTATGCGGCACTCGATCGGCCCGAGTCAGCGGTGCGTCTGCGCCTCAGCAGCATCGTCGTGCGCGCGAAACACCTAGGCGAAGCGAAGCTCGGCACTCCGGTCGAGGTGACCTACGTGCGCGGCGGCAAGGCTTACAAGGCGCGCGCCCGCGGCGCCGTACTCGCCTGTTACAACATGATGATTCCGTATCTTTGCCCGGAATTGCCGCAGGCGCAGAAAGCGGCGCTGCACCAGCTCATCAAGACGCCGCTGGTCTATACCAGCGTCGCGCTGCGCAATTGGCGGGCCTTCGCCAAGCTCAAGCTCAGCAGCGTCTACGCGCCTGGCGGCTATCATTCGTACTTTCATCTCAACGCACACGTAGATATCGGGGCTTATCGCAGTCCGAGCTCACCCGACGAGCCGATCCTGCTGCACATGGTGCGCACTCCCTGTCAGGCGGGTCTGCCGGAACTCGAGCAGCATCGTGTGGGACGTGCGGAACTGCTGGTGACACCGTTCACGACGTTCGAGCGCGAGATCCGCGAGCAGCTCGCACGCACCTTGTCGGCGGGCGGCTTCGATCCGGCCGAAGACATCACCGCGATCACGGTCAATCGCTGGCCCCATGGCTATGCGCCGGAGTACAACCCCTTGTTCGATCCGGATCTTCCCGACGAGCAGCGCCCGAATGTCATCGGTCGTGCACGTTTCGGCAACATCACGATCGCCAACTCCGACTCCGGCGGCGGTGCTTACACCGACGTGGCGATCAATCAGGGGCATCGCGCGGTCATGGAGCTGTTGTAGGATTTGACCTACGGTTCGGCATTCGTGACAGCGATTTAATTTCGCAAGAGGCGAAAAAACGCTAGAAAACAGTCACTGGATCACAGTTATTGCTCTTTTACAGTTGCATTGGGCGCGTAAAATTCGCTTTAATGTCGGACTGTGTTGCGACGCAAGCGAGCCCGGCTCGCACGAGTGGGTCCGCTTGCGCCGGGACTGAATTTTTTGAACCGAGTGAACAACCCCAGGGGAATATTTTTATGAAATTTGCAACAACACTAAAGGTTTCCGTCGCTGCAGCCTGCTTGATCGCCTTCGCGGGCTGCACGGACCTGAAGCCGATTCAGGCGCAGATCGACGACCTGAAGTCTCAGGTGAGCAAGCTGCAGAGTGATACGGCCAAGGCCTCCAGCGCCGCTGCCGCCGCTCAGAGCGCCGCCGCCAGCGCGCAATCGACCGCGTCGGGTGCACAAAGCACTGCGAATCAAGCCCTGTCGCTCGCGCAAGCGAACCAGACGGCCATCGAAGCGATCAACGAGAAGATCGACCGCATCTTCAAGAAGTCCGTTTCGAAGTAAGCGATATCGTTTCGACCGAGCAAACGCCGCGGCGATCCCGCGGCGTTTTCTTACGCCGGACTAAAACCTTGGCTCATTGCCCCGATCGGTGCCGGTAACCGCAGCGCTTAACATCGCCTCCTTTGAAAAAGACCATGCTCGTCTGCTGCAGAGCGCGAGCGTATCGCATGCAGTGTTCGGTGGACGCGTGCCGGCTTGCGCTCGAATCATCATTGTCAACGTGTAGACTGTCGCTGTGGATCCTATCGTGAGGGGTCCGCACTCACGCCGGCCGTCGTCGGGGCGACCCAGCGATTGACCGAGATGCGGGTCGGCACCCCGCTCTGTTGTTCGAACACCCGCTCAGCTGTGTCCCAGTCGATGATGAGTTTGCGGCCCGCGGTCGCCGCGACGATGGAGCGCGTCAGCGCGGTCAAATCCTCGACTTCCTTGGGATCCACGCCGTCGAGAGGATGATGGACCTCAAGATACAGGGCGCCGTCGACCCAGCCGGTCTTGATGCGCTGATTGACGATCCGTACGGGCATGCCGACCTGCACCTCGTTGAACAGATGCTCGATGTCCTCCGGATACAGACGGATGCAGCCATGCGTGATTTGCATGCCGACGCCCGCGGGCAGATTGGTGCCGTGGATCAAATAGGCTCCGCCGGGTATCCCTAAGCGCAGCGCATAGGCACCGAGTGGATTCTTCGGGCCAGGTGGAACGAAGGCCGGCAGCACATCCCCATCGTCCTTCAAGTGCGTCTCGCGCACCGACTCCGGCGGGTACCAGGTCGGATCCTTCTCCTTGCGCACGATCGTCGTGACGCCGATCGGGGTCTTCCAATCCATGCGCCCGACGCTGATCGGATGTGTCTCGACGACCGGGCGATGTTCCGCATCATCGTGAAAGTAATAGATGCGCGAATCGGGAAGATTCACGACGATCCCGGTGCGCGGCACGTTCGGCAGCAGCCGCTCGAGCGGCAAATGAATGACGGTGCCCTGGCCCGGCAGCCAGGTGTCGACGCCGGGATTCGCGCGATTGATCTCGTCATAGCCGAGTTCGTAACGGCGTGCGATGTCGGGCAGCGTATCCTCCGTCACCGAAGTCGTCTCGGCGTTCTCACCGATCAGGTCCTGGCCGGGCGCGAGCGTGTAGATCTGGGCATGGGCCGGCACGGCCGCCAAGACGAGTCCCGCACACCCCAGTCCCAACCCCCAAATCCTACGCAGCGACATCCTGAACCTGTCCTTCAATAGCGAATCAGCGCAGACCCCCAGGTAAACCCGCCGCCAAAGGCTTCGAGCAGCAGCAATTGCCCGCGCCGGATGCGCCCGTCACGGATCCCGGTATCGAGGGCGAGGGGCACGGATGCCGCCGAGGTGTTGCCCTGAGTGTTGATGGTTACGATAACGCGTTCCATCGGCAGTTCAAGTCGCTTCGCGATCGCCTCGATGATGCGGATGTTCGCCTGGTGCGGAATCAGCCAGTCGATCTCATCCTTGCCGACCTTGTTCGCAGCGAGCGTCTCGGTGACCAGTGCCCCGAGCGTATTGACGGCGACCTTGTAGACCTCGTTGCCTTTCATGCGCACGCCGGCCTTGCCCTCGCGCACGAGGTGAAAACCAGTAGACACCCCGTCGGG
>Ga0116231_10008302_pt1 | contig 18308 bp, 12 predicted proteins | sample S1TSphgellanicum_2_FD_89695 | JGI IMG/M metagenome (GOLD analysis project Ga0116231, IMG submission 89695) | Host-associated microbial communities from peat moss isolated from Minnesota, USA - S1T2_Fd - Sphagnum magellanicum MG | ecosystem: Host-associated > Plants > Peat moss > Unclassified...
GTGCATTGGTGGCTGTTAATTCACTCTGGCCCTCAACAAGGAGGGGTGCATGGGCCTAGTTCCATGACATTTGGAGTTGGGGTGCAAAAGTTCTTGAATATTGAATGATTTCTTCACTGAAAATTAAATTAAATCGTAGCTGAAAATTTCGAAGGAATTGGAATGTGTCTTTGGTGTTGTTGGAAAGATCTTGATGAGCAGGGTTTAATGGAATTTATTTGGTAAGAGTTGGATTCAGATTGTGGGAGATATTGAATTTTTAAATGATTTCTGCCGTGAAAATTCAAATAAATTCCACGAAACCAGGTTTTGGAAGGAAAAATCAGTTGAGAACGTGGTAACACTTGGGCCAACGGCACAGGCCACACTAGTACTTATTGAAGCAGAGATATGGGACACCGTTCTTGTGCAGTTTTGTGAGCATTTATGGACGCAACAAGAACTGCCTCCATAATGCAGTTACTTTACAGATAATCATCTCTTTCCAATGTTTCTTCAGATGATGCACATGACAAGTCTGAGTTGAAATTACGAGCTTCAGGCTAAGATTTTAGGTTTTGAACGGAAGAACTGGTGGCAGAATGTCCAAGTGCTTACCAAGTCTACACAGTCCAGGAAGATCATGTCCAGCATTGCACATCACATCAGCTTCTTCTTGCACGAGGCCCTCCTGTACTCATTGAATAAATTGCGGATATGTAGGTGGGGGCGGCGGCGGCGGCTTCCAAAGCATGAGCCTGATCTCATAACGGTTCTTGTGATCGTAGTGGCGACCTGCTAACATGTACACTGCACCACTTTGCACTGAATAACCTTGCCCTCCTATCTTCTCCTGGCGCATCACAAAACCTGAAAGCTCTTAGACATCTCTACATTCGAAATTTTTCCTCAATTCTCAAGGAATTCCAGTTTCTTAAAAAAAAAAGACGTGTTTAGAAAACCACAAATCTAATTAGGTTAGTGGGGCGCAGGTTTTTTTTGCATGCGTTACAACGACTGCACTCTTCTCTAAGTGCGTTAAGACTTGCGTTTGAGAGAGAAAAAAAACACAATCGCATGCATTGGTTTTTTATCGGCGAAATCTCGTCAAATTTCGACCTGAAAAATATGATTTCGACCTATATCAAGGATTTTTCTTGGAACAATTTGCCAAAATTGCCCAAATTTCAGAGGAAAAATATTCCAAATTGCCAGATCTTCTGTGATAAGTTCCCGTTGGTAGCCAAGAATATAGAAGGATTTTTTTTTTTTTTCTACTTTCATATCTAGGCCATAGTCAAATTTGGCTAAATTGTTTTCTGAATGATCGCCAGTTTGACTACATCACAAAATCCTTTTTAAAAAACCCTGATTCCATGTGGTTCTTGTTATACAATTGTCTGTAGAGAGGTAGAGTGCACCTCAAGCATGTTGCACACATTGTCCATATCAACTGTTGGAATAATGCCTTTGTATGTTACTTTGCTGCAGACATGATGTCTCTTCTCTAGTGTTTGTTGGTGCACAAGACCAGCACGTTGTGTGTCCAATCCATTGCTAAGACCAAAACAAATCTTCTCCTCTCCTTTGCACTTCTAGCTTTTTAAATTTACTTCTCCATCTTCATGAAAACAAACTCCTAGGCCTTGTTTTTTTTCCTCCTATCTTCACTTGCTCATCGCTTGTTGTTGTGGTAGGAAACTCATGCATCACAAACTTCGCACATGTACACCTACCTCATCAAGCTCCTCTCTTCTCCTCTCCTCTCTCCTGGATAAATGTCCCGCCTCTTTGCTTGCTCCCTAGCCACCATGGCAGGAAACCCATTACTCACCTCACTTGCAAAACCATCAAAATCATCTCAATTGTCAAACATAATTTGAAATTGTCTCTGGAATGATCTTTTGAATTGTCTAGGGATGATCATATCATAGAATGGTCTTTAAAATTGTTGAAGGACGACTATATGATAGATTCTCAAAAATTTCTCATCTACAAATTCTTCAAAAGAATTGACATTGAAATTGTCTTTTCAACTTGGGCTCCGAATTGCTAAACTCTACTATTGACAATTAAATAATGAAAAAAATGAATTGATTTTGTGAAAATTAAGTTTCATTCAAATTCAAAATGTGATTTTGAATCACATTGCATGCAACTTGAATTGAATTCGAATTCCTAAATTCAATTGAAAAAAAATGGAATGCAAATTGAATATTGGAAAAAATATTGAAAATCTGCTCATAAAAAACACTCTGTAAAAACACAAAAAAAATTAAAAAATCCCTTCCATTCCTTTTTACTTGGGAATCAGCTAAACAAATACTCAGAACTAGCGGTTCTTGGATTATGATTATTCAAATGCCTGGAACCATAATTTGTTTTAGAAATCAAAGAACCGCCCACACACCATTCTGAAGTTTGAAGTTTGAACAACTCTAAAACAATTGAATCCTTATAATCAAACTAGATAATTGTCATAGTATTATTCTATTGAATCTGATCAACTTTCATTTGACTGCCACCAGTACTGACCTTTGTGATAATTTGCAACTTTTATTCTATTTTTTCTGGCTTGATCCGCTTCCCAATAAGTTAAAAATGATCTAAATTGCTTTTTACAAAGTGACAAGTGCTTAGTGATCTACCTACTAGAAGACAACACAACTTCTGGAAAATTGAATCATTCAAAGTGTTATTTGGTACCAATATTTATGTACACACGATTTGGATTCCTAAGGAGGCCAAAACCATGGTTGAGACTTGGGACTATGCATAATATCTAGATTTGGGAGGTGACAAAAGGTTCATTTATAAATCTAGGATGAAGCAATTGAAAAATTATAGCAGTTTGATTGGCAAATCTGACTTTTTTTCTTGGCCCGAATAACATTTTCTGTGTTCACATAAAAATCAACAATTAATCAATGCCCTTGTTTGCATGGAGAGTAGTTCTGTAAAAATCACCCGTTCACCATTTTGAGACCTTGCTTCTACCTGAGAATTATAGCTAGCCTTTTGTTATTGCTTTGAGATTGAGCCACTACATTTACATGACAATTTGGCTGAAAGATTGTTTAGCACCAAAAAGGACTCAAATTTTTAAACCTGAATTTCAATGTCAATGGGGGTTGAAGAACTTAGTGCCAAACCAGAAATCAATACTTGATCAAGCACTCTTGCATTAGAAACAAAGTGGATTTTGTTTGTGGTTATTAAATGCTATTATGTTTGATAAATATTGATACATTATCATCTTCTTAAGGATTTGCAATTGTTTTAGAATTTCTGTTCAAAAGTGAGAAAGTTGTTACCCATTTCCTATCAAGGTGATATGACAAAATTTTGGACTCTTGAGGAGTGTTCTTTCAGATGTACCTGAGCTTGTTCCCAAGTACATCATCTCTAAGTTCCTGACATTTATCTCGGTTATTTGAAATGAGCCAAGACTAAGCATGTTCCAATTTCTTAGAGTTCCAATGAAGTACACACTTCAGCTAGGTAGCACATCTGCTCTAAGCCATCCAGTCTAAGTACAGCAGTGCCTACAAATTGCTGGTCCAGAGTTTGGACCATTCAGAGATGCACACATCTTGTTGCAAGGTCTCTCCAACATGGTGGTCATCTTTTGTGCTCCTGGGGAGAATTGCAATCTCTAGAAATCTCCCCATTTCTGCATTTTTCTGCATGCTACAAGAGTTTAGCAATTGATCAGTTGCCGCTAAGATTTTCTGTTATCAATTTCCAGGGATGGGGCTACAGCTTACAAGGCTTCACCACCCATGTGATTGAAATGAATGGTTTTTGCAGCTTCACCATCATCGACATGTGCATGCTCCAAGATCTCGGTTGAGATCTGTGTACATACCTGTGATGGGAGAATCAATTAAGTTGGCATCAAGCCGAACTCCAATGGAAATAAATCACCAAATATTCACATCATTGCTAGTGTATTATATTCAAGAATAATGGTAAAATTATTGGCCTTCAAGATGCACACAATTTGTGGGCAAAAACTCTATTGCTCACACTTTTGCCACAGTCTGCATGCACATCTTAGTCTGCATGTGATTGTTGCTTAGCAATCTTACAAACTTACATGCAGCAAATAACAACTCCAAAACTAATAAATCTGAATTAATGGAGTGCACGATATTAAAAAGAGCAGACTCTTAAGTATAATTCATTCACATTTTTTCAACAAACTTTCACATGATGGGTGAGTGATTTGTGTGCACTGAAACTTGCTCACACAATTCCATATTCACCATCTATTCCCACAAAAGGAGTGGCCAGTACCTCTTTTGTTAAAACATGAAGGCAGACAAAGCTGTGAAGACATTAGCCTGCATTGAGAAAGGAAAACAATCAAGGTATTACTGTTAGTGAACTTGACGATTTTGATGAAACAAAAACATGCACAATGTTCAATCCAATAGAATGATACTCATTGTGTGGGATTTGCAACACTCTCATCTTGTGCAATTGCTAACTTTGAGATAAGCATCAGTACCTTCAAATCTGATGTTGCTAACTTTGAGGTAAGCATCAGTACCTCATATTTTGTCCTATTTCTAACATTGCAGCAAACTTTGAAGGAAACTTGCCACAAGTAAAACAAGCCAAACTAAGCTTTGATCTACCTAGCTGTTCTCATTCATGCAGAGTCTCAATTATTAATTTGTTCCAACCAGTTTGAAGTTCAAAAAAATCTGTCATTACTTATGAATGATGTTGAATTTCTGCTGGTCTCTACTCTCTACCTGTGTTGTTCAGTTCTTGGTTTTGCCCACATGGTTCCCTTTAACTTGGGCATAACATAAAAGAAATTTGCAGTAAATTCAGTTTAGTTGCAATCTAGTATAACATCCACAATTTGTTTACATTCTGCAATGCTTGGATTGCACTCCATGGATAAAAGACACACCAAAGCTCAATGTACAAGGAACCCTGATCTCCAATTCTACTCCCTCTAAGTAAAATGTTGAAAATCTTTCAAAGACCATAGAATTCTGGTTCCTTCACATTCAACCAGTTACACTGCATTAGCCAATGTTGTGATAGTTGGCGTCATACACACATGAAGTGGCATATGAAATGTGCCTCAGAGATCATACACAATGTGTGAGAGTCAAGGGAAATAGAGATGGATAATAGTTTGGCACATCTCATTTCAAATCAACTCAACTCAGGTCCCTCCAAAGAGCTGAAGCAAACCTAACACAATTCACACAACACAACTGGAGAAACCAAGAACCCTTAACCTTCAACCCCTTTTGTTTTTTGTTTCCTCCTCTTGCAGTCATCTTCAATCCCAGACCAGAACTACCACCTCCTACAAATTGTCAATTGCTTTATACTTGCACACCACTGACTGCCCATCTCAGCATCGATCAGTAGCTCCGCTGATCATGACATGTCGTATCCTGCTGGGAGGCATTGTAAATAAAACCCTCCAAAAGCAATATCACTGTTCACATTTCAGTTCCAGCACATCTTTTGCTGCCAGTCACACACATTCCATGATTATCGACAATTTTTCCTCAAAAACTGAGTGGCTTTGCAGATAGATGGCTGGCAGGGAAATTAACTGTCTCCATCTTCATTCTCTTCTTCAAAAATGAAAAAAAACACTAAACCTACAAATATTCGCACATAACAGAGATAACTTACTACAAAATTCTGTGTTCAGTCTCTTGAATCTTCCAGATGACATTGGTTTTGTTGGCATGAGTACACAAGAAAGCATTCTAGTCATCTGTAGCTCTGCTTGGGTTGTTCATGATGCAAGGTCAGATAAGGTCTTGCAAATGATGCAAAGCTTTCCCTGCATTGCCACAGAAGTTTGCATCACCCAGTTTTTCTTACAGAAAATTGAGCTTGAATTCAACATTGCACAAATTCCTTTTTCAGAGTTTGATTCCAGTTGTTTGCAGTCTGAGAATCTGTATTGTGAAAGAATGTGGTATGTTCAATTCATCTGTGGAGTTCTTGTTACACTCTAGTTAGCTACATCTTTCTTTCCCTTTCTTCCTCTGAAATGTGTGAATTCAAGTTGCATCATGATCATAATTTCTAGAGCAATTGTTTGGGCATTGAATTGCCTGAACTACTTGTCCCTACAAAAATTACCAGCCCCAGACAATTCTGTTGCTCTGCAAAAAATGCAGTATGTTGTAAATTCATCTCATGGGCTTCTTGTTATTCTACATGTACCCTTTATTATGATGTTCTTATTGTCTGTTGCTCTGCAAAAAATGCAGTATGTTGTAAATTCATCTCATGGGTGTCTTGTTATTCTATATGTTCCCTTTATTATGATGTTCTTATTGTCTGTTGCTCTGCAAAAAATGCAGTATGTTGTAAATTCATCCCATGGGCTTGTAATTCCATATGTCCCCTTCATTATGATGCTCTTTTGAGGCAAGTCATACTGGTTTCTATCAACTGGAAAATTTCTGAAGTTGACGTGGGGGGACAGTGGGTCAAGGGGCTTGCTATATTTTGGCTGGGTGTAGTAGCATGATCAATCAGGAGTTGAAACACTTGTTGCAATCGATAAGTCAATGTGCTATGGCATTAAGGTTCTTGAGGACACTGCTCAGGCAGAGACCATCGTACCAGGTCATTCACATGTCTCTGGCTATCTGTGCAAGGCAATTGTTGCATAAGTACATAAATTCAAAAAAGTTATATTTGGGTTTGTTGTTGCTGATACAAAAAAGGGTTCCAAATGTCTCCTTTTCATCATTACTTCAGTGCCTGAGTCCCTGCAGCAAGATGCAAAATTCCTTGAACTGAGTTACTCATTTGCACAACAGATTACATTGAGTTTTGAAATGCAGGTCTCTCAGAGTAGTAGTATCAGCAAAGCAGTGAAAATGAAATCAATTGTGCGAGGCAATATCTCCATTTGTTGTGAAGAAGTTGAGCACAATTTTACAATTTGTGGACCAAATGCTGGTAAAGAGCTGGATGTTTAGTACACTAGAAAGATTGCAACCTTATTTTTCTGGAATGTCAACATACTGGTAGTGCCTTGTAGAGCTGAATGTTGTCAATAAGAGGACTAGTGTCTGGGATTTAAACCAATGAAAGAAGGCATAAGCAGAACTGGAGGATTTTGCAATGTCAACTTTCAAGTGAAACCTACAACTGGATTGAAAATGGGGTTGTGATCATGTAATAATTTCATGAGCGGGCAAGTTGTCTAATGGGTCTGAAATTATTTTTACATGAACCACGAAGTTGATTTGCTGAAGTTTTGTAAGATTCTTGTGATCAATGCAAACTTCAGATTTACCCATAAATGTTGCTAGTGAGCTTGTGACTTTTGGCCTTCCAAGGCCAACAATACAGATTTTCTTTATTGTGGTTTCTTCATTTCTTCACTCCAGATGAGTTTTTCTCATACCCAAAACCCATATATAAAATAGGCATTGACCCAACATTTAGTTATTTAAGTCAATTGGGAATTCTCAATTGCAGAAGTCTACTTCAAACTTGTCCTGGTCTCTATGATGATCAATAAGTCTTACAAGTAACTTGAGATTGAATTTGTCATTGCATGAATTCAATTTTGCACAAGTTTGATTCCTTAATGTTTCTTACAAAAGGCACCTAAAAAAATTTACCTTACACTTTTGTAAGATTCCTAAATTTTAAATCATTTTTTATGTTTAGAGAAATAACCTTGTTAAAACTCTTCATGGATTTGAAAACATGGGCAAGAGTGATATGATGGGAACTTGGAAGGATTCTATGGCTGACCTGTGGAACAATGTTGGGTAGGTATATTAAATTACATCTAAGTCTCTTGTCATTGGCCACTTCCTCATTGTTGTTTTGCCTCTTGTTGCCACTTGTTTTGTTGCTTAAGTATATGTTGCCCCTACCTTCTGTTGCCACCTACTTCGCCACCTACCTATGTTGCTATTGTGTTGTTTGTTTTGAGGTTGTGGTCACTTGGTATTACCCCCTACCCATTTTTGCAAACATGGGAGTGTGGTGTTATGTGTTGTTGAATTATTGTTTCAAGTCACCTCTTTCATTTGCCTCCTTCACATGGTAAATTTTCTAATATATTACCACATGAAAAACTATTTGTGTGTAGGATTTTTTGAAATTTGTAATTATATAAAACATAACATACAACATACATTTTGCATTGCATTTTTTTGCACCATAAAGAAACAAGGAAAAAATGAATGAAAATTTTAATTTATTTCTAAACCCTAAATCTTTTTTTAATAAAAGCTTGTAACTATTTATATTTTGATAGTTTAGGATTGTTGGTAGAACATGAATTTTTTTTTTCTTCATTTTTTGGTCATCTTCATGTGAAAACTACTAACTGATCTATTATCTACAAACGGAAAAAGAGTTAATGGCAATGGAGGACATGAAATTTTCATGAATGATATATTTATGGAATAAATGGAAAAAAGATGTAGAGATTATCCTAGCATGCAAAGTAAACCAAATAGAAATTCAAAAAATGAAGAAGAAATCATTAATTTTTTAAAAAAAAGTTTGCATGCTTTAAGAAATTTTTGGAAACCTCACAAGATAACGTCTTCATGTTGGTATTTTTTTTGTGTAAATGATAATCAAAATGTTGATATTGAACATGCATAGATTATTCATTACATCTTGTGTTATAATGGTATAATCAATGCATAAATTTCAAGAACACGAGCAAGAAAGGGGTTAATTTCATATCCTAAATAAAATGGAATAACATTTTCGAGAAAACATGTTGATGTAGACCATGCCATTGTTACAAAAAGATTTGAAGAGGAAGTGAACAATTTAATGCAAGGAAAATACAACCAACAAAAAAAAGATAAAATGTGAATTTGGTTTCCTTGAGTGTACAAAAAATATTGTCCCACACAAGTTTTTGTGTAATTTTTCGAACAAAATACAATATAATACAATGCTAAGTGTTTTTTAATGAAAATTTGAAATTGCAATGATGTAATATGCAACAAACACATCACAAAAAGGTTTAAATATATCCATAGTTCCATCCATTAACGATGACTATGCAAACTTGTGTATTTGGGTATTTTGAAATTATTGAAAATTATCCACATAAGAAAATATCTTATTTTATTAAGAAATGGTATGAAACCAATTTTGAAAGTGTTGACAAGGAAGTATACTAGTGTCACCTATATTTTTATGTTTGGAATAGTTCTCTTAAAGTTATAGTCTTTAGGTTCATAAACAGGTCCCAAATTTTCATAGTATCCATTATATATGAACTTTTTCATAAAATACCAATAACTTTCATATATTTGAACCCAAAATAGGTACAATAATGCCACATATCATCTAGTTTACTCTTTCCCAAAATATGTCATTTCAAAAACATCTCCACATCAATAGGAGTCTTTACAATGTTTATAAGGATTGGTTATAATTGTTTAATGAATGCTTTGGGAAAAGAAAAATTCATTAGATTCAACCCAAATCATATCACATATTTTTATAATATATGAAAAACGTTGTCATGAATGCTTTTGAATGACTTGCAACATTTAGCACTAAAACATAAAAATTAAACAATGGTTACAATTGTTTGTGGCTCTTATTAGTGTGACTACACCTTAATGATTTTTTTTAATTTCAAATATTTTTTAATTTAAATTTTTAAATTTTTTATCATATAAGATTAAACACTAGTAAATTACTCTAGTTGTAATTGTTTTGTAAATTTGCTAGCAAATAATGATGTTTCAAAAGAGATTATAATTTCAAGTTATTATCATGTTTAGGGTTATTAACTTTTGAGGATTATTGGTCAAGTGCCACCTCTTCTAACATGACACATTTTTAAAACTATTGTGGATTCCATTTCTCATTGTCACTACTTGTGTTCTAAACCAATTTCATGAACATTGGTTGCTTAGTGATGCATTACATTTTGTAATTTTCATGAATTTAAAACTTAAAAAAGAACATGAAGTTGTGCTTTCTTTTGATAGCTTAATGGAGGATGATTATGGCGTTGTTGACGATTTGACTTTGTTATCTTCTAACATCAAAGGGGAATTTTATGGAATATTATATTCTTTCCTTTCATTTTTAAAAATATGAAAAGAAAAAAGGTCCATAACATGCTTTCATTGATGTTTAACTCTAGATTCAAAAACCTTTGTATAATATCTTCATTTGTTGGAAGGGAACAAAATCTTATTGTTGTTCAAGAATATGACAGGAGGTCTTTGTATCTTATGTCGTTGAAATGCCTTAAAATTCTCACTCCTTGTTATAATTTGGAAAGACCATTGCCAACCATGATATCTTTGATCAAGTATGTAATTTGAATATTTTTTAGTAGAATGCAAGTACAAGTGAACCAACAAAAGGGCTTGTTCACAAGGGGTTGTTCATTTGTAGGTTATACTAATTAGATGTGAAAGACATCAAATGTTATTTTCAATGGTGGGAGAAACATGAATCAATGCTTCATATTGTTGGTTTCCTTGCCCACTAGATCTTACACAATGTTAGATCAAAGATTTTTCCTTAGTTGAAATATTTACTAATCTTAGGAAATATAGTTTACAAATTGATTATTTAGAGAAGTTGATATTTGTGAACAAAAATTGACATAATAACCCTAAGGTAAATTGTAAATATTTGTTTAATTTGGTAGAATTCATTGAGATGGATAGAGATTTAGAAGAGAAGTTAGAAAAACTTGAAGGTGCTTTTAAGAGAGATGAAGTTATTGAACTAGGAGAATGTAAAAAACAAATTGTTGACACCTTGTCAATTTCATCAAATAAAGGTTTCAAGTTTTGACCATGATTTTGTGATTTGGAAAAAAAAGTGTCATAACCAGTTTGTGGAAACCACCTAGAGCAACCATTTGTACTCAAATTTCTGAGAACTGGCACTTTGAGATCCGATGGCTGACCTAGTTTAAAATTTTCAAAAAAAAAAAGAAAAACCTGCCCTGATGTTCAACAATTTTTAATTTTCTTTATAGAGAGAACCAGATCCTTTAAAAAATCCTTCGTGAAAACTGGATCTGCCAATTCTCAAAAAAAGAAGTGAGAACCATCTAACACTGGTGTGGACCTCTGGAACCTTGGGCCTTAAGGAGATGGGAAGGCACTATTGTAAGTGCATTTGCCATGGGAACAAGGGCAGAACAGAAGGTCAAAGGCAAATGTTTTTGACAGCAAGACCTTCCCTAGTATGACAACCAAGGAAAACTATCACTTATAGGGGTGAGATCAACTAAAATCAACAAACGTGTTCCTCATCAACATAAAGACCTCCTCTGATTTCTCTAATGCATCTAGAGAGAGCCTTGTAGAGCATAAAATCTTGTTGAGCCTTTCCAAAACAAAGACTTTCACTCCTATGGACATTTTGTTTCAGTAAAGCCCAACATCAATTTAATTCTTTTTTCCTGTACCCATCGACTATCAGAGGATCCTTTTTATATAAAAAATGCAAGGTTGCTCTTTACACTCAATAAAGCATGCATGTGGGCAAGGGGATTACTGAAACGAGGCAACACTCTCGACTGCCCCCTCACATGGACCCTTATTTCAATAATTCCCTAGCCCTTGTGCTTTACCTTACATGAAACACTCTGGCCACAAAGAGATTACAAGAAACCTGGACTGGGAAATTACATGTGGGAATGTCCCCAAATAAGGAAGGAAGTCTCCACCAAGGTAGTTACTTAAAATCCAACAATCTTCTGACAATTCCAATTTGTTCCAGTTTTATATGAGTTGAGATATTTCTGCCATAATCCACTCGTGCAGAATCAGTTGCTTATGATGCTGTAGAGACTCTAGACTGATGAGAATAATTCACTCACAAGAAGAGCAAATAAGCTGAGATAATGGCATTGTCATCATGCTTGTGCATAAGCATGTCACAGAACTATAACTAGATGTCCAGGGCATCTGAAAATGCTCCGCACTCTAATGGCCATCCCCTAATCAACTGAGTTGAGTTCAATGGTAAGTGTCTTTTGTGCCAAATGAGACCCACCTTCAAGATCAAACTGTCAATTTTCTTGCTGGAAATTAGTTTCATAACTGTTTGTAGCTTGGAGGTTTGCTGGGTCCCTTCAGAACAGCAGCAATGATTTTTGTTTGAGTGTGTTGATAAAGATGCTAATCAGGCTACATGTATTTAGATGCTGGTCCCAGGTGACTTATGGGGCTCCACTTCACCCTACAATTTGTGCCTCCTGTCTGTGCCAGAGATTGTTGGACTATCTGACCGAGCACCCACCAGTGCATCATCCATTAGAAACTTGTTAGGACTCAGTTGTGAATGAAACATAACTGACTTACACACCTTGGTAACCTATCCCGTAAACTGTCCTACATATCCGAACTTTAGGTAAATCAGACCCATCTCTAAGTCCAAATTTAACATTTCCTGGGTTAGTTATTAACTCTAAGAGGCCTTACTCAAGAGAGTGAATGTACCATTGTAGGTGCTGGTCTCTAAGTCCAAATTTAACATTTCCTCAGTTAGTTATTAACTCTAAGAGGCTTTACTCAAGAGGGTGAATGTACCATTTTAGGTGCTGGTCTTCAAGTCCAAATTTAACATTTCTTCAGTTAGTTATTAACTCTAAGAGGCTTTACTCAAGAGGGTGAATGTACCATTGTAGGTGCTGGTCTTTAAGTCCAAATTTAACATTTCCTTGGTTAGTTATTAACTTTAAGAGGCCTTACTCAAGACGGTGAATGTGCGAGGTGCTGGTCTCTAAGTCCAAATTTAACATTTCCTCAGTTAGTTATTAACTGTAAGAGGCCTTACTCAAGAGGGTGAATGTACCATTGTAGGTGCTGGTTAACCCTGGCTGTTGTGTTTCTGGTGAATGAATCTTCTTGGACTTGGCTTCACAAGTTTCCTATTTAGTTTGAGTGTCCAAACCCTGACTTGATTAGATTATTCTCTCTCTGACCTCCTCAATACTTTTATCGCACTAAGTTCAGTTGCTTCATGCAAACCTTTATGAGTGAGAAATTTTTAGTGTATTTTGGAGGTAGCCCTACAGAGTGGAATCTTTTGTCCACAAAATGTGGGTGTCCTGACAAGTGAAATGCTCACCCTCTTTCTTTCATTTTTTCCCCCATGATGTCTGTCTGTTAATGGCCTTGGAGTGGGTGTTCTCAAAATAAGTAGCCCATTGGCTCCACCTCCCCCCCTCTGCTCGAGGTGCTTCTTTTGGGAATGCTCCACTCTGCAGGCATTACCTCACACCTTTAGTTCGTGTTGAGGGAAAACATATTCAATGAATCTAAAGCACAATCAATGTTTTTACAAAGGGACATGTGGACCTTTTGGGTCTACACAAGACATGTTTGTCGCCCTCACACATATGTAGTTGCACAACATAACATATGAGTTTATAGGGTCAAATCAAACAACCGTGGAAGAGTCAAATCTGGGGCAGGCCCATCGTACTCTTCATCGTGCTAGGAAGCTCTCAATGACTAGGGTGCACCATGGCCATTTCATAAATTTCAGGCTTGCAATGCAGGAAGTTTTAACTATTTTCATAATTGAAAACTCAGTAGAAATCAAATATACGAATTTAAGGGCATTTGGGGTGCACTCTTAGTACCATTGGAAAACTCTTGATCAGTATTGGTGCATTAGGGTGGTTTTGTAAATTTTAGATCTATGATGAAGGAATTATTGAATTTTGAGTACCTTTTGTTGTTACAAATTCAATAAATTGATTAAAAAATGTATATACTTTGTAACAGTATGATATAACATGCTCAAATGACACAGGCCACACTGGTTTATTTATATGATAAATGCATAATTCATACTATTCTAGCCTGGATGAAGTCCACACCTATGAGAGTTAGTATTGAAATTATAGGTACCTTTCTGACACAAAGGTACATTCAGTTACAAAAACTTCACAAAGTATATGGGCCGCATGGAGGTTGGACTTTCCATGTTGTGAGCTACGATTACTCACATGTTTAAGATTTGGTTTCATGTGGCCCACATCTAAACAGGAACAGGCAGGCTCATTGTAGGTACCTAAAGGCTTCAACTTAGGGGAATCATTCAACAAGTCAAAGAAAACCTGGCTCTTCAACAACTCACATGTTTGCGATTTGGTTTCATGTAGCCAAAGTCTAAACAGGAACAAGGTCATTGTAGGTACCTAAAGACTTCAACTGAGGGGAATCATTCAACAAGTCAAAGAAAACCTGGCTCTTCTATTGCATCTTTTTAACACTCACTTAGTTTGCCTATAGCACGGAGAGTTTCATGACACGAATCCTAACTAGAAAATGGGGATTAAATCCAGTGACAACCTGCTTAAAATGCTTGACTAAAGTAGGTTATATGGTCGCGCACACTGTCATCTAGATCTAATAAACATTCATTAACAAGGTATCACTTTTAACACCTATTCCATTATCTCACTTACTAGCTTTCTAAAATGTTGATTGTTCTCATGAATAGACCTCAATATTAATTGATACATTCATTTTATAATCTAGGAGGTTTAGTACTTACAAAATCACCCTGATTGACTCTGTGCTTAGTGCATTCTTAACCCAAATAGTTGAATTACCATTTATGAAATTTTATGTTTAGTCCTTAGTATTATGAATGCATCCTTATAATCCAAGGATTACAATGTATATGGCCCACATGGTAATCCATTTAATATTAACATTGACCACATCTCACTTGGCTATTATTGTATATGATCAGCATTAACATTTAAATATTATGTTTATGAGTATATGTTTTGGTGTCATATCACCTACTCAATTTTCTCCAACTTTTTTTTTCTTTCGGGTTAGAACAGGCCTCATAAAACCTGGCAAATGCCAACTTTACCAGAATTAAATTAATTTTGGCACATTTGTCGCCTTAATACTAGCACATTTGGCATATGCTTTATTTTTCGTAACAGGCTTCGCTGTACTAGAAGATAAAATCAAAATGGACATCGCTATTACCATTTTCGCGGTCATCTCAAACGGAACACAACTAGGCAAAGAATATATTGAATGGAATGGACATGGAGACAAACTCGCACTGTTATTCAAGCGAAAGATGACACTTGATCATTTTGATTTGCTCGAATTGCTTCGCGTGCATAATGCCCGCGAGGGACAAGCTCGTCAGGCTGCTACGAGAGTCGTTTTTTTCCCATTTAACGATGGAAAAGTCATTTTCGACAGAAGTCGTATTCGGGAACGTTGTCGCCAATCCACTGCACAATTGACGCAACTACATGAAGCGCCCCTTCAAGTAGTCCCATGCCTCGTTAAAGAACGTCTTCTCGTTGTGCTTGTTAAGGGCAGCCTTCACATCTGGCTTGTGCGCGTAGACAGTGAGCAGTTCACAGTGTTCGCTCTCCACCTTATCAATCAGGTCCACGCTCCAATGTTTGGCTAGGTGCCCGTGGTATTGATCCACTACTTCGCTGATGAACACACCAGGACGCATCTTGATGAGATCCGCTAGCATCACGGGGGGCACTTCCAATTCCTTGGCATTGTTGTTGGAATCATGCTCCGCTTGGATCTGCAATCCGTCCGCCACAATGGAAAGCGAGAAGATGTTAATTTCATGCAATGTTTGCTATTTTTCAATGTCGGAAAGCTCGTTGTACAAATCTCATGCCCACGAGCCTTAATCGCGGATGTGCATGATGACGACATTTTTGGTGACGATCCAGCCATCTCGCTAAATGATCATGGTGGGATCAATCTCGTTGATCAACGCAGCATCCACAGTAGAGCAAATGTCCAAACCGGCTGCAATGTTCGCCATCAGGTTCGACACCTCTTGGCACTACTGAGAGATTACCAAGTTCGGAGACTAGAGCATGGCAAATGTGATGGCGATCCACTCAAATAAAGGTGCTAGCGCTCCCGTGATAACCCACCATTGCGTGGATGGCGCTTGAACCGGTCGCTTGTCGGCCACGTGAATCATCAATCGACGACGGTGTTCCAGAAGCCAGCGTAGAATACTGTCGAATGCGACCCACCGCGTCGTGTCCTTTGGGCACTTGGAACCCATTTTGGTGATGAGGATTTGATGAGCACGAAGATGCACAAAGAACACGTGGGCAACCTTGTAGAACGCCTCGTCCAACACCCCATGTGTGGCATTCTTGACAACGATATCGAGTTGGTGAGGGACGAACCAAATGCGAAGCACATGATCGAGCACTCATTCTCCAGCAATGTGACAACACCAGCGTCTCAATCAGTCATGGTGTTTTCTCCATCGGAGCTGATTGAAATGACTTTTTCACGCCAGGATGGAGACATAGTGTTGAGCAAAATCTTGATGAGTTTCACGTAGTTTTGAGCGGTATGTCGTTTGAAAAATGGAACCAGGATGAGGTGAAGGTTGTAGAGCACACCTTTCATGCACACGCGAATCCATTGATCGAGGAGAGGAACATCCAAATGAGTGCTTGCATCAGCAGCTAATGAAAACGCCCAAACTGCTGGATCCGTGAGAACATCGAAGATGATCTGCAGGGAGATGGCAAGGAGAACGTGAACGAACTAACCGACCATGTGGTTGTTGAGGCCGCTGAGTTTGGCATTCTTGGTCACCGAACGATGTTGCTCAATCACCTTGGATGTCTACCGAAACGACAACCCAACAGAAACGTGTCGAATTGTGAGGTCAAATCGTAGAAAATTCTTGATTATCACTAGGTATGATCTGTCCTCCTATGGTTTGAACAGCTCCATGGCATTGGCCTTCGTGATCGGTTCAGACACATCGTCTTCTTTGTCTTCCTCCGGATGGAAAAATAAATCTCCCACCACATCATTGACGATCGTGGGCCTCAAAATGACGAATTATAAGCAATCCTTGTCCTTGTCCAAGAAATTGTGAATGCCAGAGACCTCCTTTTTCTTGAAGAATGTAGCCTTCTCTTTATGCGAGAGTAATTGATAACTGGTCCAGTTTTCGTGATGTTGAGATTCGTGATGATTTTTATAGGCCTTGGGTCAGAATGGGAACTAGAACAGTTGCATGTTCTTGGTGCATTGGCGTTTCACACCAGGACCTTCATGCTTCTCACGCCCGATGTGGACACAAAAAAGGCATTGCACAGTCATAATCATGCTGCCTACTGATCGCTGCACTGGTTGAAAACCGTATTCCACAACGTGTTTGTCCTGAAACGGTGTCTGTCGACTCATGATGACATGCAAGGATCGAACAAGGTGTGAACAAGATGTGTAGTATTGAAAAGAGCAGGATCAATAGGCCGATTGGCGAATGCGTGCGCACACACACACAACGAGATTGATAAAACTATAGTGAATGCGCACTCAACGACCCCCTTAAATATGATGATTTCAGTTTAGTGACTCCGCGGTGGGAAACCACAAAAATGACTGCACCCGAATCACTATTTTGGCCCTCAGAGGCTTAGACTAACTACCAAAAAATAGTGATAGTGACCGTTTTAGTGACTTGCGGTGGGGATGTTCTTAATAACTATATTACTTAATTATGGCACTGTGGCGAAATTAATTCTGGCAAAGTTGGCATCTAAAAATAGAATGTTAGGTTTTATGAGGCCTGGGTTAGAATGAATATCACAATTTTGGGCAAAGAATTGTGAAGGGATGTGATTTAATCAGAAGGAATCTATGAACTGGTTGCGGTGACAATGTTCATGGCACTATCACAAATTGATGTAAGACCTTCATTTTGCACTTCAGCATGGAGACAAGATGACTTAATGGGGGCAAGGGGCGGAAATCACTTCCTTTTTTTATTAGAGAAAATGTAAGAATTGCAAGTATTATGGCAACATTTTTTACATATACATGGTTGTCATGAAGGTTGTGGTGCAAGATGCCATTTAGGCTTTAGATATCTGAAACCACTTTTAAAATTAGGTTTAGATAGTCCCACATGATAATGTATTGTATAAAGTGCAATTGTATGCATTATGATCATACTTCATTATACTACAAAAATACATTATAACTCAAGGTGTGATTGTAACAAGATGTATTGTGAATGTGTGACATCCAACATGTTCACCAATGAATTGAACCCACATTTGAAACCTAAAAACTGAATCATTTTGCCTGTTACTCTTAAGTTTTTTTCTTTAATTAGTGGGTGCCCATGACCTTTGGCCACTGTGAAGTCCCCCGGTTTCTTTACACTTGGTTCGCGTTTTAGTTTTTTTTATAAACTTTTAACTTTTTTATTTTTTTATTTTTATGTGTTTTTTATTTTTATTATTATTTTTTGATCATCCATCCGGACGGACATTTCATCCATCCCCTTAATTGGGA
>Ga0116231_10008303_pt1 | contig 18308 bp, 22 predicted proteins | sample S1TSphgellanicum_2_FD_89695 | JGI IMG/M metagenome (GOLD analysis project Ga0116231, IMG submission 89695) | Host-associated microbial communities from peat moss isolated from Minnesota, USA - S1T2_Fd - Sphagnum magellanicum MG | ecosystem: Host-associated > Plants > Peat moss > Unclassified...
ACGTGCGTGTTTTTTTTTTTTTTGTTTAATATATTTTTGTTTTGTTGTGTGTGAAAAAATGGTTTGGGGGGGGAGTAAAGAAAAAAATGTTTCTTTTTTTTTACCCCCCCCCCCCCCCCCCCCCCCCCCCCCCCCCCCCTTGTTGATCTTCCTATTCATCTTATGTTTTTGTAGCACCTAATCCCCTTCCTCAAACCCCCCTACCCACTTTTGTTGATCAATTATTTATTTGGGGTTATTACAAGTGTGTTGCAACGTGCCTTCATGCTCCCATCCAAACCTTTGCCCATTGTCTAGCCAATCCAACCCAAGTTCACACCTTTGTAACCAAAAGGGTGAAATTCTAGTCCAATTTGAAATTTTTGATGAAATTTATATCTTGCATTTCTAATTACATTAACTGACCAAGTTAAAATGACGTATGTTTGTTATTGTTTTTCAAGTTCCCTTTTGTTCTTTCAACCATAATCAATGAATGCATAATTTTTCTAGCTTTTCTTGTCTTTCCTTCCTTTGGGTTTACTAATTATTTCTACTACTTCCTTTTCGATTGCCTTCAACTACATAATATTCAAATATTCATTTGAAGTAACTACATGGTTTTGTGAATAGTCAATTAATGGTTCTTTGCCATGGGTCTTTCTTGTAGGTAGATGTAACAAGGACAACAAATTACCAATTGATAATGCTCGTTAAGTTGTGTGTTCAAAGTTCTCGGTTTCCACCTCCATTTTCATTATAAACTTGTATGTGTTCACAACCAAAGGGCTTGAATTTGTTGCAACTTCTTGATTTAAAATTGCAGATTTTGTAAGCATAACCACATAGTACCTAACTCCACCTTAAGGCACATCATCAACTAAAGATTCATGCCCTATAGTGTTTATTGTTGTTGCAAGGTTGATGAGTTCTACTATAACAAAATGTTTCCCCATTACATTTCATCATTTTCTTTTTCATTGGATATGGAATTTGCATCCTTTTTACCTAGTTTTCATTTATTGTGTACAAGTTGTTAGGTTTTTTTTTTAAAAAAATCCATGGCCTGAGGGTAAATCAACCAAATCCTTGTAACTCTAAACCTTAACATTATGTTTGTCTTAAGCAATGATTGGTATAAGGATTTGTTTACCCACCCATCATTTCTAGTTCACCATAGTTACTACCAATGGTTGACCATTACAACATTTTTTTTTCCCTAAAATTGTCTTGAAAGGTTTTTAATAGGCCACATCTAAAGGCTAAAGTGCTTGGGATGTATAGGAAGGTAAAAGTATCATGTTTAACCCAAATGCTTGTGTTTACTCAATTGTTTTTAGGTGACATGAGATCTATGCCAATTTAAGATTAGCAAATTCCTATTCGTAAGGGAAATTCTACCTTGTACCAACCTCTTGAAGAAAGACAAGAATTTTTTGAAAAGGAAACTAGTCATCCATGCTTTTGTGAATATGCTTGTGTTCTAGACCTATAAGAGGTAAATATTTGAATTTCCTAAATTTGTTCAAGAAGGAAAAAAATGTGCAGGGTTATTGTAAGTATCAAATGCTTATGATTTTAGTTGTTGAAAAAACATATAAATGTTTGAAGACATCCCAAACTAATGTCTAGTTTATTGTCTAGGTTATAGGTGTGTAGAACAAATTGTGATTTCTTGGAATTTGATGAAACCTATTTTTCTTATGATTCTTTATATTATATCTAGGAACTAAAGAACTTTGCACCCAGTTATAATATAAAAACTTTTTGAAAGTGTGATTGTAAAGTTCATGATCTATTGCAATTCTTCTTATTTGCCCTTTTGAGATCACATGTAAATCTTGTTTTTGTGATTGTTCTAGTTCTTGTGTTCCTTTTTCAACTATTATGAGATTTAACCTATGTTGATCTAAGTTTTGTGACTCTTTCTTAACCATTGTAAGGTTTGATTTGTGTTCATCTAGCTTTTGTGACCCTTTTTCAACACTTAAGAAAATTTGATGTTGTAGTTATATTTTGACTACTTCAAGTTCTAATCTATGATCTTCTAGTTTGGTGTTTATTGTTGCAGCCCATATGCTCTCAAGTTTTGAGTGAAAGATTTGAGGCTCACACTATTTGAGAATTCTAACATGTTAACAAAATGGAGAGGAATAAAATTGAAAATATCTTGTTTGTTTCCATGGTAAGCCCAAAACCCTTGAATTTGGTGTTGTTGTTTAGGCAAGAATGTAATGTGCCCAAAATTCAAGGGAAATTCAAAATTTCCACTCCTTTAATGTGCGGATTTGAGGATCCATGGGTTTTTTGCAAGCTTAATTTGTGATGTTCTCCTATGCAATATACTATATTTAGAACAACTACATTTGTGACCAATTGTGTGATGTTTAATTTGACACATAGACCCCATCACCAAACTATGTTTCTCCACCATCAACTTGTGGTTCTATAAAACCATTTTAACACATTCCCTAAACCAAACACTAAAGATAACCACCTTTTGTCCCTTGCCTTAGGATATTTTGTTCTCCACATTTATTTTTGTTCAAGTCAATGCCCATCACCAACCTTTCTTCTGCCAACCCAAACTTGGGTTTATGTAAAACCAGCCCATGGCAATTGCATAACCAAACATTAAAAGGACCCTCCATATCGTCCCCCTTGACCATTGATATTCAGTTTTTTTCATTTTTCTAATCATCTGACTACCCACCACCAAACACTATCAAACTCTAAAGCACCCAAAAAGTGTGCATTTACGCCCAATTTATTCCCATGGCTGAACATGAAAACATGTCCTTATCAGATCTGGGCAAATTTCAGAGCACAAATGCTCACAACTGAGCGTCTGGCCACGGGTGAGACATATTTGGCTCATAAGGATTTGCAGGATCTATAATAATCCCCCCTTTGAACTATGTGGGTGTTTGGTCATCGATCAGTGTTTGGTGATGGGCAAGCTTACCAGAGATAAGGAAAAGTCAAAATATGTTGGTTTAGCTCAGGAAAACGGTTTTGCTCCTGCATTTGTGCTCAGTTTGCTGAGGCTAGTAAAAGGCGCAGCAAAGTTGTCCATATGCTAGAGAAGAGTGTAATAAACACAATCTGACCAGTGCTCCCTGTTTTCGATTGGCCAAACATAATGATTGGTCCAGGTGGTTTTGCTATGAGTAGTTCCCACATATTTGCAGTTCCCTTTCCGTTTTATTGTTGGGGTTGCAGAAAAGTAAATAACTAAACTTGAATGTGAGAAACATTTTTGCAGGGTCACATATTAACCAAACACTGCTGGGGATGCTCTAAGCAGTTTCCAGTGGATGGTGAACAGTTTGGGTGCAGGGTCAGAGAATCCCTCATTTTGGAAATGCCCCACTTCTCTAACTGTTGGATTTAGGCTGGAATCTCATTAAATTATGGATGAATTCGCAAGAACAAACCAGAACAAGAGGCTATGATTAATAAAAATGCATTTGCCCACACAAACACTATAATATATATACATAGAGAAGCTCCAACCATACCCATCACTGAAGTGAGTATATACTCGGATATAAAACCAACAGGTATTTGTGCAGATTCAAAGAACTGCCCAACACTGGTCAAAACCTCAATGTACAGAAGGATGTGATTAGCTTTCTTTTTAAATTCAGAAACTGGAAGTAGTACAAAAAATCTCAATGAAAGGAGGTGATGGGTTTCAAAAATCTTTCTTTGATGATAACTACATGGCATCAATGCCAGTCTCATGGGATTCACTATGATTAGCAGATTAGTTTACAATGAGAAACTGATCCAAATGCAAATCAAACACATTTGAAGGTAATGGAGGGCACACTGGTCATTGATGATCCTTGTCTTGTAGATCCAAATTGATTTGGATATGTCCTTATCAGCTGTTGAGAAAGAGAAGATCCAGAACACGTGCGACAGTAACAGTGACCAATCGTTTGCCGAGGATGAAGAGATGATGAATAATTGGCATCTTCATTCGTGGCCAAGAAGGATGGAATTGTTGTTTCTATCTTGGTCTTCTTTCTTGATTTGAGGATTGAGATCACTTGGACATTCCTGATCAACTCACTAGTTGAGGTTTTGAGAACACCAGAACAGAGGACACATTACCCAGGGCAGAGGCAGCAGATTCAACATGCTGCAACAAATAGTCATAGATCTTCTTCTTTAATCTGGCTTTGGTGTCCACTAATTTTGTATTATGCACTGCATTCTCCACCACAATTAACTGATCTAGCCAGTCATTGACTCTTTTCAGTTGTGATAATATGCCTGCAACATGACAGTTTTCTTGTTGACTAATAACTTTATCTGCCCTCTCCTCATAGCCTTTAGTTGCAACCTGGAAGCCATTATCAAGAGCCCCCTCCATAAATTCAAGAAACCAACGTTTTGCTTCAGCCTCAAGCTGCTTTGCAAGCTCTGCTGTCTCAGTCATACCCTTTCCCTTAACCCAGGGGGAGCCAAGAGGTGCTTTTACCTCCTTAGCCTGCATTTCAGGTGTGATCTTACTTGTAGCTTTTGCACTCATCTTCAGAAGGCCCGCTCTCTTACCACTGTGCTGGGTCTGCACTGGTACCTTCATTGGAGATTGTGGTCTCAACTCTCCAGTATTTTGCCTCCTCTCATTTCCAATTTGTGTCACAGATGACAAGGCTGCCCTGGTTGAAAATGGGCTTGCTGATGAACTCCTTGTGGATAATGATGGTGACACACTACGGAGCCTTGGTGCCAAGCACGGTGCCCCATCCATGGGAATCATGAGTTGCTGGTTGCTGGACTTCTTAACAAAATTGTAAGCTCCACCTTCCTTGCTCTGTAGTGAGAAGGAAGCCAAGCCTGATAACAAGGCTGCATTCACCCATCCAGCTGCACAGTGAGCCTTGTCTGTAACATCTTGGACCTTTCCAGTGGAGTTCTCTTTTGGAACTTCTGCTGCAGTATCCAGGTTATGCCTTACACTGGCCAGCACCTCAGCCACTGTTGTAGCATGTTTGAGAGACTGGTGAAGGCTTAGAAACTGTTCTACAGACTGCTGAGGAAACTCTGTCTTTGCACATGAGCACAGCTCTGCAAACATACTGTCGACAAACAATTACAGTTATTCATCAGTGATAATGTAAGAAGTTGGCCAGCTGGCAGGTCCTTTCTTCAAAAGCGTGCATAAAATGCAACAATTAGCTCATACCCCTTTGTCTTGTGAAATTCAATAAATACTAGACTTGATCTCAAGTCAATGTCATCAGAAGCTAATTATTTGAACTTGTGTTGAAATAGGATGTGCAGATTGAGCTGCAGAATATTGAAAAAAAAATCTAGGTCATGTTTCTTACCTGAGGTTTCGAAGTACACTCTCAGCTGCTGAAGCCTCTTGTAGAGCCTCAGCAGCAGCTACTGAAGCTGCATCTCTTATTTGTAAAGCTTTCTGCAAAATTGCACAAAAAATGCAAATCCATCACATGGGAGTAACTGCAGCAAAGTTGAAAGACCACACTAAACAAGGTTGCTCTGAAATGTTAATTCACAGACTAACAATAGAGAATTCAGTCATGGAACAGAGTAAGAACAAATAAACAATACTAAGACTCTTGCTATGATGAGGAAAGCAGATCCTTATTATACATACAGGTAAGAGCAGTTGTGGAGAATCATGTGCAGACTAACGCATCAGCAACACTCTGACATTGTGACATGCATAATCATTTCCATGTTCCATGCATGTTCATTCTCTTCAAGCCAAAGACTCACTGAATCTTCTCTAGCTTGCAAGCCACTAGGAATGTAAATTGAAGCTTTTTGCAACGCTGTTACCTTGCCCAATGGTGCAAGTATTCCTGGAAGGGCACCCCAGGGGACACCAATATCCGTCAATTTTGAGACCAAAGACATCTCCTTGTTCCCAGTATGAGCTGGACTAAAATCTGTAGGTGACACAGGTCCCTTTTGAGTTGCGCTATTGTTAGCTTTGCCACTAAGTTTTCTGGGGTCTGTTTTCAGTAATGAAGGGCCCTTATCCAGTGATTCTCTTGAGCTGAAGTCATACAATCTCCTTGAACAAGAAACCTAAACAAGGCAGACAATAGTGGTGAGGAAACCTATCAAATCCACCAAGTGAAGTACAATTGAAATCTTTTGAAAATTATCAAGGACCCTCCATAGTTTCATAATGACATAACCTGAAAAGAAACTGCAAGAGCACACACAAATAGTGTCTCAGATTTCAGACCAAATGACGAAGAGACCATGCCATGAAGCTGCAGGAGAAGAGAAGGGAGAAACACTGAACGAATGTGGAAACTAAGCACTGCAGTTTCTTGCTTGTTGAGTTGCTGTTAACACCATATACAGCATTGACTGTCACAACATCACCACCAACTTCCTAAGGTACTGGCAGTGACCATGTATCATGTGCCAATTCATACATCACCCAACATACCGATTTTCTGTTGGAACACATAAATAATGGCTAGCTCACAAACATAAAAAGGAAATGAGAACTCAAAGAAAACCAAGCAGCGAAGGGGCATAAAGAATGGGAGGGGAGAAATGCAAGAGTATAAGAGAAAGGACAAGAAAGAGAACATGATCTACCCTAATGTGACATCCCAAAGTGAAACTTTCCTACCCATTCATCTAAATGAACTTCGGATCACAGGTATGGTTACACAAACTCTTACAACCATCCTTGCAAAGGAGTGCAACAAGAAATTGAAGAGTGTGCTTTGCCATATCCTGCCCATTGAAGGAGGCTGAATGGCAAAACATACAAACTGAGAACTGTTGTAGCTGCAATTCAAATGATTTGCACCTCGTGGAGACACAAAGGAGTGTGAGGGAGAAGACAGAGAGCAAAGTGCTTACAGTGGACCAAACACCAGCCTTCACTTGTTCTTTGGCTTGCTTTGGAGTGGTGCAATCTTTCCTGTCATTAGCACCATTAGGCCCCTCCCAGCTTTTTCTTACACACTTTGTAGTGCCAGTGATGATCTCTCCTGATCGACATCCACCACCACCTATGGACCTTCTTTTGCTTGAATCTACCTCTTTCCCTGCACTGACAGATCTTTTTGAAGTTGGAAGGATTTCCATAACCCTAGGAGAAGCTGCTTCTTTGTAAAGCGTCTTTCTATCTTCAGGGCATGCTGCTACCACATTCCCTGATAACAATACTCTGTCTCCAGGAAGCGTCCTCCTGCCTGGACATAATGAACTGGCAGGAGATTGCAACTTGGGTGGTGGAGTGGAGACTTTCGAGATACTGGTCTTAGGGGAGGAGCAAACTGGAAAAACCTTGGACTTCACTGGTCTTGATCTTGGTCGTGAGTTCGATCTCTGTTCGTCTCTTTTCTTCTCCTCGATAGCGGAATTTGAACTTCGAGACAGCCTTCCTGTAAGCTGCTGCACTCCGAAGGCGTCTGACAATTTTTGGATAGTGTTCTCTGTTACTAGCTCATGCATCTCGTTGTTCTTCATCTGCTGGTTGACATTCGCAGGAAAAGTAGTACTAGCATTGCCTTGTGAAGCGTTAGGGAGCTTTAATCGAGTAGCTCCTGACTCTATGGACCTGCCTATAGCATTTTCTGCAGAGGAGTGGTTCAACGTGCCCGACAAGCTCCGAGAAAAACCTTCAAGGTCGGCTCTGGTTATGGTGTCGGAGTTGCAGAGATGCGGGTGAATCAGATCAGGGTGGATTGCTGCCGCGGAGTCGTCTCTGTAGTTCTTAGCGGTAACGACGGTTGCAATGAGATCTTCAGGAGTTCCAATGCATTGATGCCTACCTGCAAGCGGCCTGACGCCTCTAAGGAGAGGAACCGGGGAGGCGGCTTCAAGCCTATCAACATGGATAAAGTGCCCGAGCTGCAACTTGTCGCTGAGTATGAGATCGTCGTGTTCCTCCGCCAGTGATACATACGTGGCGTGAGATGAGTCCGAGACTTTGAGGTAGAAACCCTGGTTCGGCCACAGCTCACTTCCCGCAAGAGCAGGCACAATACTGATCACCTGCAACAGAGCAGACCGATGCTCTCCCGTCACCTTCACATCCGAGTTCATGTGCTGGAGAAGTTTCAAGAGAACACCAGGAGTTAAGGTCGCCATTAGGCCTTCTCCGACAAAGTTCAAAACTCTTCTTCTACGGAGTGAGTGCTTGGAAGACAAGGTGCCTAACAAACAATCCACCAATGTAGCTTTGGCCTAAGAATTTGACAAGCCTCTGGTTTGGTCCTCGTTCTCACGGAGCCACAAGCAGCACCGTCCACTTCCTCCGCCTCCCAAAGCCACACGATCTCTACCTAGAAAACGGCGCACATTCGAACGACATTTAGTACCAAACTTTCGGGACCAAGAAATCCGCAACAAAAGACGCTAGACCGAGTTGCATTATATCGTATGAATGAGATACAAAGCCGGCATTACTCTCCTCCACAGTGAGCATCCAAAGAAAGATCGAGCACTACCGAACGTCCAGCTCTATTGCCTACCTGGTCAAAAAACAGAAAAAAAAAAACAATCGAACGCCGTTTTCCATACAAACCAAACAAGATGATAGAAGAATCATTCTTACAAATCGGAGAAAGAAATGGCCCGAGAGTAGCAGCAGCAACAACAATAACAACAACAACAGGACTTCCATGGTGCCTGCCCTGCATCAAGCACCTTCAAACACGAGCAGAAAGCGCTACAGAGCTCCAAACTTGGAAAATTTTGGCTCAAACGAAACCTACTTTCTGCCAAATCCGCCGTGCACCAACTACCGATCACCGTCATCGAAGAAACCGCGAGGATTACTAGTAGCAAATCTGAGCAGCAGCGAGACGACAGCTTCACGACGCCGAGAGGAAAAAGACGGTCCCGGCACTCCCCCCCCCCCGGCGCTTGTTCGAAACTCTACTTCTAAGCATCCTACACGTGTCTAACTAGGACCTACATATAGGTAGTCTATACATAGGCACCTACGTGTAGACCTATTGAATTTATTCAAATTGAAAAAAAAAAGGACCGTTGGGGGATTTAACTGTCCAGGTTTTCCCCGTCTCGGGTAAAAGTAACAAGCGGGATATTGTCTTCGAAGGTAAGTACATTCTAAGAACCAAAGGGTTAAAAGTAACTTATCTTGGAGTTCTTTTTCTTTTCCTTTACCTCCCATAAATTCGTACATTTAGAATTTTAAGAACTTTTTCTAAAGCTCTAAAATCTATTTTCTTTCTCAAATTTTATTTTCTTTTCTAATTCTCTATTTTCTTTCTCTAGTTTTTTTCCCTTTCTTAATTCTCCAAAATTTATTTTGTGATATTAAAAAAATTGAGATTTTTTTCAAAAGAAGCAGCAAAATCCTTTGAATTTTTCACTTGTAAAAAAAAAAAATTCAAATTTTTCCCCAATTTGTGTTTGTCAAGACAACAACAAAATTTGTCTCCCAAAATAGGGAATTCAATGTCCATTTTTTTCCTCTTTGCATGGGTTTGCCATTACTCAAAACTTATAAATATACATAAAATTGGCATTTGTTTCATGCTAAATGAAAAAAAAGAAATTGTGAAATCAATCATTGAAGTCTTAAAATAATCGAAATTATGCATGACCCAAAAACAAAATAAAACAAAAAACTAATTTCTTTTAAAAACCTAAAATGGTGTAGTTCAAATATGCCCATTCAAAGGAGGAGAAATTTTTTAAATTCTTTTTGCTAAAAGAAAATTAATTTAGTTGTTCTTCATCATTATTGATGATTATTTTGTCATGAAACTAAGTCTCCATCATTTTCCCCTTATAATCAGGGTCCACATAACCTTTTTTTTTTAAATTTCCCAAACAACCCAAATTTGGCCAATAGGTAGTCCCAACCACATCCACACTGATTGATATTAGAGTTGCACTTTGTAACCAAAAAAAAGATTGTCAAATTTTTTTAAATGAAGGAATAATTGATAGTTTGATTAATCTAGGTGGGTTTGTAGAACACAAACAGATTTAAGATCGAAACTATGTATGTTTATTACATAACTATGAAAATTTATGTTCTTGATTACAGAAATATTTTCTCATCCTTCTATTGTTTATGCATATGTTTCCCCATTCTCCTATCATGAACTAAACATAAACATCACCCCTTTCAAAATAAAAATTTTTTAAAATCAAAACTTCAATTCCCTTCATAATTTTATTCTAGCAAACTTTGTATTCATACAATAATTTTGTACAAATGAAGGTGTTTCTCAAGTCACAATCACCCATTTATATACCATCTAAACAAAAACTAGTCAAAAAAATTTCTAAAGTTTATACATCACATGGTCCCTCATGTGATTTCACATAAAATAATTAAAAGAAAACTTAATCACATGGTCCCCCATGTGATTTCACATAAATTAATCAAAAGTAAACTTAATCACATGGTGCACATGACTTTCACATAAATTAATATGTGAAAGTCAACGCACCATGACCAAATTATGGAATCCTATCACTAAACTTACCCTTTAAACAATTACCTAAATAATTGTGTAATTACATCAAGTTACACATCAAATTACATCACTCCAAACTCATTATGGATTCCGTCCTCGGAATCACATATCTAAAACCTTCTTCAATTTGTCAAGATTAATGCGATTTGAATATGGTGAGTCATTAACATTTTCAAGCTCATAAGATTTATTATCTGCAAACACCTTCTTGATAACAAAAGGTTCAAACCACTTCGGTAACAATTTTTTATAAGCCTTGTGATGATGTCGAGGGTCAAACAACATGACAAGGTCACCTTCTTTGAACTCCTTTTTCTTCACCTTCTTGTCAAAAGCCTTTTTTTGTTGAGCATGTGCGACTTCAATGGGCTCTTAACTGCAATTCATCAAACTCATTAAGTTGCAACAATCGATGGCGTTGGGACTCGTCCAAAGGAAGTCTCATCATTGTGGCAGTGCGTAAAGTCATCACTTCCAGCTCAATGGGTAAAATCGCCTTCATCCCATAGGTTAAATAAAAAGGTGAACACCCTGTGACAGTTTTGTATGTGGTGTTGTAAACCCACACAACATGGTGTATCTTGAGATCCCAATCACAAATGTTCACATGAACCTCGACCTTTTTTACCAGCATGGAACACAATGTCGTATTGGTCCTTTCTACTATGTCATTAGTGCTAGGCTTATACATAGTGGTAAACCTATGTTTCACTACAAGGTGTGCTAACAGGTTTTCCACAACTTCACTCAAAAATTGGGGACCATTATTAGAAACAATTTCAAGTGGTGTCCCAAATCAAATAAAATCTCATTCATACAAAAATCGTGCTACTTCATGTTTCATTAAGGACTTCAAAGCACGTACTTCTGCAAACTTTGTGAAATAGTCTGTGGCAATTACAATGAATCAATGCCTTATTACAATGAATCAATGCCCTCTCCTAGTCATTGGCAATGGGCCTATTAAATCAATTCCCCATTTTTCAAAAGGTTTTAATGGTGGTATGGGATGTAAAGGGCCACTCACAGTAGACCTTTGTGCATAGGCTTGACATACATCACAACTCCTACAATAATCTTGGGCATCCTTGAAGAAGGTGGGCCAATAGTAACCTACTTGCAAAATCTTTTCTGGAGTGATTTGTCCCGCAAAGTGGCCTCCACAAAACCCATCATGAAACTCATACAAAAGACGTGAGGTGTCACATTTCCCAATGGTTTGTCGTAAAACACCATCCCCTCCTTCGAAGTAAAGTTGATTGCTTGTCATCGAGTAATTTCAACTTTTGTGCGCAATTCTTGTTCGCACTTCCTTTGTGGTTCCAACTGGAAACCTCATGCCATCTAAGTATTGAATGATTTCCCGGTATTCTTCGAGCACTTCATCTACATTAATGGTCATTATTGCTACATCTGGAAAGTCGTCATCCTCTAAAACATCACCCACTCCTTCGTATGCCCTTGTAAGGCCATCAACATTGCCATGCCGCCTTCCTAGACGATGGACAATGTCAATGTCAAATTCCTCCATCAATAGTAACCATCGAACAAGTCGACCATTTAGATTAGACTTGTTGACCAAGTAGGTTAAGGCCTTGTGATCCGTCACAATTTTGGCCTTAATATCCTAACAAGTAATGGCGGAACTTTTTAACTACAAAATAACTGCAAAACCTTCCTATTTGGTCATAGTATATTTCTTATTTGTCGAAGTCAATTGTCTACTAGCAAAATGAATGGGATGGTCATGACCATTTTCATCCAATTGCGATAGTGTGCTCCCCACTACCTCTCCAAATGCATCACAATATACTAAAAATGGTTTGTTCCAATTTAGAGTCCGAAGCATTAGCACAACTTGAAAAGCTGATGTGAGTTGTTCGAATGTCCACCTTGACGCCTTGTCCTCCATTGGTGCGAGTGCATCTTCATGCAAGAATTGTGTTAAAGGACATGCTTTGTTGCAAACATATGTATGAACCCGCAATAATATCCCACCATCCCTAAAAAACCTCGAAGGGCTTTCTTCGTGGTGGGAAAAAGAAGCTTTGAAATCTTATTAAGCTTTTCGAGATTTGTGGCTACCCCATCCTTTGACACAATGTGTCGAACCATCTTCCCTTCTGAAAAACCAATTGTGGTTTTCTCAGGGCTCAATGTTGCTCCTGAACCATCCAAGCGTTGAAAGACTAATTCAAAGTTGGCAAGGTGAGAAGCTCTATCACTATAAACTCCAAAGTTGTCAATGAAAACTCGTAGATAAAAGCCCAAAAATGGATCAAAGACCTTGTTCATTAAACGTTGAAATGTCCCTGGAGGATTCCACAAACCAAAGGGTATTACTGTGTAACAAAATGTCCCCTAAGGTGTGGTGAATGTGGTTTTCAATTGATCTTTTGGAACAATTTTCACCTGGTGGTAGCCCTGTACCCATCTCTTAATGTGTACATCTTGTGCCCTGCTATTTCTTCCAAAATTTCTTCACAAAATGGCAAAGGGTATCGGTCTTTCTTAGTTACTTTGTTTAAGGCTTTGTAGTTGACACATACCCTTAGCTTGCCATTTTTCTTTAATGCTAATACCATAGGATAAACCCATTTAATTGTTTCCATAGGTCTAATGAACCCTGCCTCCAACAACTTGTGAAGCTCTTCTTTCACCATTGTCATGTATCTTGAATTCCATCTCCTTTGCTTGGTCTTGATCGGTTTGGCATTTGTTAATAGTTCAATTTTGTGTTGCTCCATGGGGATTTCCCTAAAGTTCTTGTAGTTGAAACCAAAAAGATGGATATATTTATGTTGTAAACCTTCATATTGTTTTCTTTCCTTCGGGTGAAGGTCTGGTCCTAATTGAATCTTGCTTAGCCACTCCATGACTTCTCCTTCTGTTAACACGCATGGAGTCAATTGGTTATCATCCCCTCGAACCTTTTGATTCAACAAAGCTCCAACCTTGGGGATTGTCTCCAAAACATATAACCCTACAACTTCCTCTTCATTAGAATCATCCATGTAAATCCCTTTAGAATTAGAGCTTTGGTCTGTTTCTGATTCATCCTCATACTCACTCATCCCTCTAGAGCTTTTCACAAAATTGGCAAATGGAACTTTCTGTCGGTTAGGATGAACTTCGATGGTCATGTATCCTTCGCCCCAATAGTCCCTTACATGCGACTTTGTTAACCAAGGCCTACCTAATATCATTGGATAAGCCCCATCTTCCTCTAATACCACATGGAAATCCACAATGGTAGAATCCCTCATTACAGTGATCACAACACTGTTAATGACTCCTTCTGGCTTAATAACCCATTTATTAGCCATCTTTAAGGTTATTAAGGTTGGCCTATCAATTTTCAAGCCTAAGTACCTCATTACATGAATTGTCATCACATTGACTCTTACCCCTCCATCCACCAACACTCTGCACAACACTGATCCATTACATTGCACATTAATGATCGAATCATATTCACGTTCAGCTGTTATGGCATTCAAAGGTGTGGGTACCTTTGGGACTTTAGTATTGACAACCCTTTCCTCAACTCCCTTCAAGTTAATGGCACCATTGCCACCAATTATCCGATGGTGATGTCTTTCTGTAATCCCACATCCTTCACCACTAAACAAAGACCAAAATCTCTAGAAATTGGAAAGTCTTGAAAATTAAACCTTCGCCTTCGATTCTTTTTCTTTTCTTTTGGGGCTTTTGCCATCTCCTTGAACCTTTTGACACTTATGTTAAGATGAGTAGTGTCTTCCACCGGTCGTTTAGTTTGGGCCATGACATCCATCGCATCCTAAGGGATTTTGAGGTTCTTTTCCAAACCCATCAAAGCCTTTTCTCGCCCTTCACTTATCAGCTCAATTAAATGTACTTGAGTTTTGCCTTTCTGCTCTACAGAAAACCTTCAAGTAGAAGAACCCACATTCTCTCTTGTAGCCAAGGCTAATAAGTTTGGACATTCTCTTAAATAATGTCCCATATCCCAAACACTTGTAACATTGAATTGTTGATAGGTCCCTTTCCACGTTTCTACTCCTACTAGTCCTTGGCTGCAAAAGATGGAGGCTCAATTGGTTCATTTGATTGATCATTTGTTCCATAACCGACTACATGCGGGAGCTCATTTTTGGATGTTTGCATAGTTTTGGTTCAGTCGAAAATTGAACTGTTTTCACCATGGATTACACACTTGGTTGTGGAACTTCCTCCATGCTCACCTCCTTCTTTTCGGCCACCTCCGTTGCTTCATCAAACGTTGTCGCTTGTTCGTATCTCACTTGTTGTTATAATTCTGACAACACATCAATGCTGAAATGTTCTAGCACCAATGCATTGATTCCTGCAAAAATTGGATCAGTTCCTTCATGACCTTATGCCTTAAGACACCCTTAGAGTTTATTCTACAATGTCATTGTCCTCTCCTTATACTCTCTTACTTACTCTAAAGCCCCCTGCTTTAGTTAACTCAATTCAAGTATTAAGTTTTAGTAAACATTCTTCACAGAAAACTCCTTCACTAGGGCCTTAGTTATGTCAATCCATGATCCCTTCAATGCTTTCGTTTGTCATTCAAACCAATGTGATGTCGTACCCTCTAAGAATTCAGGAAGAAAATTAAACCATTCCGTAGTTGTTTTAAGGCCCCTACTAATACAAACCCTCTTATATTCCCTTAAAAACACTTCAGGGTCTTCACCCTTACTTCCCCTGAAAACTGGAATAACCATATTGATTTTTAATTTTTTCTTATAAAAAAAACACACCAAATCAATTAATTCCTTTGACCAACTATCACTTAGCTTTTACAACCTTTCTTCATGAATAAGAAAATTCCCAATGGCCCGAATTGCACTCGTAATAAAATTTTCCCTATCTTCTCAGTGTAAGTCTTTAAAAGGACTAGACATCTCCAACCCTGCAATTATCTTATTTAAATGCCTGGATTGAAAGACAACATTTACAAGATCATGACCATCACGAATATCAATGATGCCTCCACTCCACATGACATGCAAGTTATTGGTTCTGGCATAGTCACGAATCGCATCCTTCTTCTTAAGCCAAATGAGTATGTTGTTCTGGTTTGATTGTCATTTGGTGTTGCCTTGTAGGTTTTAGGTTAGGTTGAGGTCTAGATTCTTGTCGTTGTCAACGTAGTTGTGATACTACCACACTTGGTTCACCTATAGTCCTAGGTTCTTCAACGGGTCTTTCAACAAGTGATCTTGGCCTAGCAACTCCTAATGTTAATGATGGGGTCTGTTGCCTATCTTCGGAAAACTGTGTACCAGGGGAATCAGAAGCTTTTCCTAATGTTGACATTAATGTTTTCACTAAAACATTAATCTTAAAAATAAAACATATATTCTTTTTATTTCTTTCAACAACCTACAACATTTTTGTATCTAAAAAGTCTAAAGGTTTCAACAAGGTCTAATGAACATGAACTTATTCATGAACATTCACCATCCTTTATAAACTTTTATTTACATTTTCTCATATGGCTTAACATGTGCCATCTTCTTTTCCTTTCTTATCTGCAACTTTTTTTTACGAATCTTCTCGAATTCCCACAAATCCAACTCTAGTTCTTGCCTAGAATTATAAGTAATATCCAAAAGTAAACTTGGTGTCAAACAAAATGACTCGTGTTTATGGTCTTCATGATGCTACTTTAAGCGCCCAATCGTGCACTAAACTTGGTTTGGCTTGCGTCTCATGATATCCATTGCCACAAGCTGAATCTCCTCCACCCATGTTGTCAAATCTATCCATGATTCAAGGATAAACAAGTCACCCTACATCTCTTGTTTTAGAACAAAATGAATAATTTGTTTTTTTCTTTCCTTTTCCTCTCTTCTTTGTACCAAACTTTCAACAATAGATTCAAATTCCACAACACAAAAAACATAGACTCAAATCCCGATTACGAAACCAAAGAGATGTAGAACACAAATGGGTTTAAGACCAAAAATATGTATGTTTATTACATAGCTATGAAAATTTATGTTCTTGATTACAGAAATATCTTCTCATCCTTCTATTATTTATGCATAACAATATGCCTCCCCATTCTCCTATCATGAACTAAACATAAACATCAACCCTTTCAAAATAAAAACCTTTCAAAACCAAAACTTCAATTCCCTTCCCAATTTTATTTTAACAAACTTTGTATTCATACAATAATTTTGTACAAGTGAAGGTGTTTCTCAAGGTCATAAACACCCATTTATATACCATCTAAAAGGAAACTAGTCAAGAAATTTCCTAAAGTTTATACATCACATGGTCCCCCATGTGATTTCACATAAATTAATCAAAAGCAAACTTAATCACATGGTGCACATTATAATTATATCAAGTTACACATCAAGTTACAAGTTGCTATCAAAAGTCTGGCAGGCACCTATTTGTTGTCCCAATTTTAGTTTTATGGGTGGGGTTATAAATAAATAAAATTTAGATGTGAGAAATTTGTTTATTTGCAAGGTCACATACTGAGTACCCCTAGAGAATAAAGTCAATATAATGATTATTTCTAATGATTATTTTTCTCAGAGCTAGTATATAGGGAACATTTTGTATTATCTCTTATATCGTTGTCAATTGACAATTCTAACCTAAAATGTGAAAGATTGTCTAAATAAAATAAAATTACGTCTTTCTTTTTGTAATAATTATTTCATTCCCTTTCCTTTACCCACTAACATGGATATTAAAAAACAAATTAACATATGACTTTTCATGTCAATAATATTTATATTTATATTATCTATTAATAATTCTTTTTGTTTAAAAATAATATTGATGATGAACTATTAGAAACCATATGGAAACATATGAAGAGGGAAAAAAAATAAAATTTGTTGTCATTGGTAATGCAAAACAACATGGAGCCCTAGTAATATGATACACCCTTCCTTTCCTTAGTTCTAAGATTGTTATTGATTGGATTGTTATACAAATTATACAACACATAACTTGTGCATTAACACCATTCACTTCCTCAATATCATTGACATAAAAGAGAATAACATAATGTATATTATGAGGTTTGCATAGTTTCCTTTGGGCAAAATGTGAAGATTTATAACCATTCTTTCTTCATCATTTTGTGACACTTTGTTAATTTCTATTTGCATACTTGATCTTCTTCAAACCTTTCTTCCATTATGATTTTATTTATGAAAGTTTTGCATGCTTTATGCCCCCATTATTTTATTTTTCATCTTCACTTGATTACTCTATTTTTCACATGACTATATTTCCCAAGAAAGTGAGAAACCAAAACAAATGTATGTATCACTAGGTTATTATTATCTTCCTTCCACAAATAATCTAAGAAAATTTGAAAATTTAACAATATGTCAACATTTACAAACATTTTGCAAAGTATAATTTAAAATCACTTAATGTTTTTTCTCTCTTTTCATCATAAAAAATTTATAAAATGTGAATGCAAAGTGATGCAAAATTAATTAATATATTAGTAATTAAAAAGTCGGCACACAACAAAAACAAATAACACTAATTAATATATGTTATACACTCTTCATAGACATATACATTTCAACTTATAAAACAAAATAACATTACCTCGAACAAAACATGTATTTTGAATAGACAAACAAACAACATAAAAAAATTTATAAATAAAAATTATACAACAAAAAAAAGAACAAACAAAAAGAAAAGAAAAAAAATAATAAAAAAAGAAAAAAATGAAAAATATACCAAAAACTAACCCAAAAAAAAAAAAAAAAAAAAAAAAAAAAAAAAAAAAAAAAAAAAAAAAAAAAAAAAAAAAAAAAAAAAAAAAAAAAAAAAAAAAAAAAAAAA
>Ga0116231_10008304_pt1 | contig 18307 bp, 19 predicted proteins | sample S1TSphgellanicum_2_FD_89695 | JGI IMG/M metagenome (GOLD analysis project Ga0116231, IMG submission 89695) | Host-associated microbial communities from peat moss isolated from Minnesota, USA - S1T2_Fd - Sphagnum magellanicum MG | ecosystem: Host-associated > Plants > Peat moss > Unclassified...
AGTTGTTTCCAAGTTGCGCGAGCATGAATCCGAGCTTCGGCATGCGGGAATTGTGAGCCTGTCGCTGTTCGGGTCGGTGGCCCGCGGCGAAGCCAATAGCCAATCCGACGTGGACCTGATGGCGGATTTCGACACCTCCAAAGAGTTATCGCTGCTGGGAGCGGTCGGCCTGGAAAATCGGCTGCACGACATCCTTGGCGTCAAAGTAGATCTCTCTCAAAGAAAAGCGCTCAAGACCGAGGTGCTGGATCACGCGGCGCGCGAGGCCGTTGTTGTCTTTTAGGAACCACAGCCCGCAGTCTCTTCTCCGCGATATTCTTGACGCCATTGAGATGATTAACAAGTTCACCTCAGGCATGGACTTCGATGCCTTTCTGTCGAACCCGATGGCCGTAGCCGCGGTAGAACGAAAACTCCTCTCCATCGCCGAAGCAGGCGTGCGTCTACGGCAAGATGCTCCCGCGCTCTGTCCAGATCAGCCCTGGAGGGACATTCGCGGCATGGGAAACTGGCTTCGGCACGAGTACGACCGGATTGATTTGAGCCTTGTCTGGCGGACGGTAAAGGCGGATCTGCCTGTTTTGGAGGCATCGGTGTTGCGCGCGCTCAGCAACGTTGCGCCAGCACAGTAAACTCTATATGCTCAGGTTAATTTAAGAAACGAAATAGTCTGGGAGCCAGGCCTCCAGCCAGTCATTTGCACTCGCCACATAGTTGCGCCCTTCTTCACACAGTAAACTCAAACAGATGAAAGCCGTCATAGCCGACCCTGTTGGAGGGCCTGAAAATCTTCGCTACACAGACCTGCCTACGCCCACTCCATCCCCCAACGAGTCGCTGGTCAAGCTGGAAGCCATTGGCGTCAACTTCATCGACATCTACTTTCGCACCGGCCTTTACAAAGCGCCTGAATCGCCCGTCCGGCTCGGCAATGAAGGGGCGGGCACCCTCCCTTCCGGTCAGCGCGTCGCCTATGCCATGGCGCGGGGCTCTTACGCCGAATACGCCGCCGTTCCGACCCAATCGCTTGTTCCGCTGCCGGACGAAGTGAGCTTCGAACAAGGAGCGGCGGTCATGCTGCAGGGCATGACGGCGCATTATCTGACCCACTCCACTTGGCCGCTGAAACCGGGCCAGACGTGCCTCATTCATGCGGCCGCCGGCGGGGCGGGGCTGCTGCTGGTGCAGATCGCCAAAATCCTCGGCGCTACCGTCATCGGCACCGTCTCTACCGAGGCCAAGGCCGATCTTATCCGCGAACACGGCGCCGATCACGCCATCCTCTATACCGAACAAGACTTCCTGGCCGAAACCAAACGCATCACCGGCCACAAAGGCGTCGACGTGGTCTACGATTCCGTCGGCAAAACCACCTTTCACAAAAGCCTCGACTGCCTTCGGCCGCGCGGCATGCTGGTCAGCTTCGGCCAGTCCAGCGGCCCGGTGGGCGAGATCGATCCGCTGCTGCTCTCGCAGAAGGGCTCGCTGTTTCTCACCCGGCCCAGCCTGGGCAATTATGTCAGCGATCCGGCCGAACTGCAATGCCGCGCGCGCGACCTGTTCAACTGGATCGCCGGCGGAAAACTCCAGATCCGCATCCATAAAACGTATAAGCTGGAACAGGCTGCCCAGGCGCACATGGACCTGGAAAGCCGCAATACGACTGGAAAGCTTCTCTTGATCCCGTGAGCCCTGAACTCGAAGCGCGCCGCACCCGCCTGCTGCCCGCAATTAAGGAAGCGCGCGCCGGCGCTTTCGTCACCACCGCGCTGCCCAACGTCCGCTATCTGACCGGCTTCACCGGCAGCAACGGCGCTGCTCTCCTTACGCCCGACCGCGCCATCCTGTTCACCGACCCGCGCTATCAAACGCAGGCGCCGCAGGAATCGGATTGCGAAGTCAAAATCATCCGCGGGCCGCTGCTGGCGGGCATCGGCAAATGGCTCAAACGGCTGGCCGTCAAGACCCTCGCTTTCGAACACAACCGCGTCACCTTTGAAGAGTTCGCGCAATTAAGGGAGCAGGCCAAAGGCACCCGGCTCAAGCCGATCATCGGGGCGGTCGAGACCCTGCGCATGGTGAAATCGGACGACGAACTGGCCACCATACGCGCCTCCGTCCAGCTCAATTCGGCCGCCCTGGAGCTGGCGCTGCGCCAGTTCACCCCCGCCATGAGCGAACTGGATCTGGCCGCCGAGATCGATTACCGCATGCGCCTGCTGGGAGCCGACGGCGTCGCTTTCGCCACCATCGTCGCCTCCGGCGCCCGCACCGCCCTGCCCCATGCCCACCCTTCCGGCCATCCTATAAGTGCCAATGAACTACTATTAATAGATATGGGTGCCAGCGTGTCGGGCTACGCCAGCGACATGACTCGCACTTATGCGGTCGGCAAGATCGACTCCAAAAGCCGCCAAATGTATCGTGCAGTTTTGGAAAGTCAGTTAGCGGCCTTGAATACCATCAAACCAGGAGTAACTTGTGCGGCAGTTGATCGCGCGTCCCGGAACGTGCTCAAATCCTACGGAATGGATAAGCTGTTTATCCACTCCACCGGACACGGCCTTGGGCTCGAAATTCACGAACGCCCGCGCGTCGGACGCAAAGACATGACCCGTCTGGAGGCCGGAATGGCTATCACGATCGAACCGGGCGTCTACCAGGAAGGTCTCGGCGGCATCCGCATCGAAGACACCGTCGCCGTCACCGCCAGCGGCTGCGAAGTGCTCACACCCACCGGAAAAGAACTGGTGATTCTGTAACCAAATTAAATGACTATTGAAGAGATTAAAGAATTGATCCGCGTGGTGCGCGAAACCGGAATCGCGGAACTGGAAGTGCAGCGCGGCGAAGATCGCGTGCGGATTCGCAGCGCCGTGGCGCTGCCGGTCGAAGCCGTTCCGGCCACACCCGCCGTCCCGGCGGCGACCGTTGCCGCGGCGCTGCCCTCCGAATCCAAAGTTCACCAGCTTCCCGTGCCCATCGAAGTAGACCAGCACCATGAAGTCGTGAAATCGCCTATAGTGGGTACGTATTATGATTCTCCCGCCCCAGGTTCCGGGCCTTTCGTCAAAGTTGGCGATCGTGTCGAGCCCAAACAGGTGCTCTGCATTATAGAATCCATGAAGCTCATGAATGAGATTGAATCCGAGATGGCCGGTGTCATCGTGGCCAAACACATTGAGAATGGGCGTCCCGTGGAATACGGCGAATCCCTGTTTACCATACGTCCGTTGTGACTTATCATGCCGAAAACATTTCGAAAAGTACTGATTGCCAACCGCGGCGAGATCGCGCTGCGCGTCATTTGCGCCTGCCGCGACATGGGCATTAAAACCGTCGCCGTCTATTCGGAAGCGGACCGCCATGGCCTGCACGTCCGCTTTGCCGACGAAGCCGTCTGCATTGGCCCGGCGAAGAGTTCGCTCAGCTATCTGGACATCAGCAAGATCATCAGCGCGGCCGAGATCACCAACGCCGACGCGGTGCATCCGGGGTACGGCTTTCTCAGCGAGAACGCGGAATTCGCCGAAGTCTGCGATCTGTCCGGCCTGAAATTCATCGGCCCCAAACCGCACGTCATCCGCGAAATGGGTCTGAAACAGCGCGCCCGCGCCATCATGAAGCAGGCCGGGGTGCCCATTCTGCCCGGCTCCATTGGCGTTCTGCCAGGCACCGAAGAAGCCCTTGCGCTGGCCGAAGAAGTGGGCTATCCCATCATGCTGAAAGCCGCCGCCGGCGGTGGCGGCCGCGGCATGCGCATCGTTCGTTCCGCCGCCGACCTGCCCAGCCTCCTCAGCCAGGCGCAAGCCGAAGCAGCCGCCGCTTTTTCGTGCGGCGACATGTACATGGAAAAGCTGGTGGAAGCCCCGCGCCATATCGAATTCCAGATCATCGCCGACGAGCACGGCAACGTGGAAGTGCTGGGCGAGCGCGAATGCTCCATCCAGCGCCGTCACCAGAAACTGCTCGAAGAATCGCCTTCGCCCTGCGTCACGCCTGAGCTGCGCAAGCGCATCTCCGACAGCCTGCGCGCTGCCATGAAAGCCATCGGCTACACCAATGCGGGAACCGTTGAATTTCTGATGGATGAGAAGAAAAATCTCTATTTCATCGAAGTCAATGCGCGCATCCAGGTGGAGCATCCCGTGACCGAATGCGTCACCGGCCTGGATCTGGTCAAAGCGCAAATCCGCATCGCGATGGGCGAATCTCTCAGCACCATCATTCCCGACCCCATCAAGCTCAGCGGCCACGCCATCGAGTGCCGCATCAACGCGGAAAACCCCAAAACCTTCGCCCCGTGCCCGGGCCGCATCACCGGGCTGAACCTGCCGGGCGGAATAGGCATTCGAGTCGACACCGCCGCCTACACTGACGGCGTCGTGCCGCCTTATTACGATTCGCTGGTGGCGAAACTGATCGCCCACGGCAAGGACCGGGCTGAAGCCATCGCGCGCATGAAACGCGCGCTGAGCATGTTCGTGGTGGAAGGGATATCGACGACGATTCCGGTTCACGAAGCCATCCTGACGGACAAAGACTTTGTGGCCGGCAATTTCAACACAACGTTTTTGGCGACCCGCGGCGAACGGGCCAACGGCGAAGCGGCTGCGTAAGTAGTCAGATCCAGCGGCGAAACTTGGGCGAATCCTGGGCGGATTTACGGCGAAATTTAGGCAAAACTGCGGGTGCTTCGATTTGCTAAGTGCTTGCATTTAAAGGGTTACTCTTCTTTGAAATAGTAATTGTAAGATTTGCGGGATTTTTCTGGAATTGCTTGAGTGCGAGCGCGAACTGGCGATCCAGGGCGGCGAGGAGAGCGGCGAAGCGCTCATTTGATTCGCCACTAACGAGGGCGGTGCGTGCCAGCAGGCTATGACGGATATTTGGCATTAAAAAAGACCTTCCTTTGCAGGAGCGCGCAAGACGGCGACGCCTTTTGCGCTTTGCAGGTGAAAATTGAATCCTACAAGGATATGGTGAATGGCGGGGGATTCGGGGCGGGGCTGAAAAGGCTTGGAAGTGATTGAAGGCGGGCTGGTTAGGGAATTTGATGCGGCTGTGACTCGCCGTTGCGGCCCACTTGGCCGGGACGGGGAGAGATGAAAACGGGAGTCGCGAAGGAGACGATAAGAGGAGCCTTGCGAATCGAAGGCCGATGCAGACGCCATTTCTTCCTACCCCGCGTTACACTGGTTTCGTCATGCCGAAGGCTTCCAAACTTCAGTTGATGCCGCTGCCGGCAAGCGATGAAACACCGGGCCAGCGGCTGGCCCGCATTCGCCGCGAGCGCGGCTTCACGCAGATTGAACTGGCCGAAAAAACCGGCATGGTGCAGACGCTTGTTTCCGACTACGAGCGCGGCAAACTGCGCCTCAACGCGGATAGGATTCCGCGCTTCGCGACCGCTCTGGAAGTTTCCGCCGATGCGCTGCCGCAGCCCGACGGTCCGGTGGAATCGAAGAAGCCCAGCCGCAAGGTGCTGCGCCGCCTGGAGCAGATTGAAGCGCTGCCGCCGGCGCAGCAAACGGCGCTGCTGCGCACCATTGACACGTTCCTGGAAGGAGCCGCGGCGCGCGCCGCGCGGCGGGCATGAGTTCCAGCATGAATAATCTCGGACACGCCCAGCAGCTTCTCAGTCACCTGGCTCCCGCTCAGGTGGCCGCCGTTGTGCATCTGATGGAAGTGATGCTCGATCCGGTCTCCCGCGTTCTGGCCAGCGCGCCTTTGGAAGATGAAGAGATCAGCGAGAACGAAGAGCGCGCCGTCGCGGAAGCGCGCGAGTGGCGCAAGCACAACAAGCCCATCCCGCATGAGGAAGTGCTGGCTGAACTCGGGCTGTCCATGGCCGATTTTGAACGTATGGGCCAGACTCCGCTTCCTTCGGAGCCGCTTCGCTCCAGCCATTAAAAGCGGCTAAAGAAAATGGCAAAGAAGATTGCCTGGACCGACCAGGCCAAGGCGGACGTTCGCGGCATCGACCGCGAGACCGCCATCGATCTGCTGCACCGCCTGGCGCGTTTTCTGGCCACTGAAGACGGCGACGTGAAACGGCTCACCGACACTGATCCGCCATAGTTCCGCTTGCCCCTCGGCGACTACCGCGTCCGCTTCTATGACCACGGCGACTGGCGCTGGCTTTGGCTTGCTGGGAGAGCGGCTGATTTCGCGGGCGGCTGCTGGTATAGGAAGGGAGAACAACCATGGCGAAGCCGCTGGACAGCACGCGCGAAGAAGCCGCCCGCCGCTGGACCCGCTTCATGCTGCTGGGAGATTTTGAATCGGCCTGGCGGGAGAGCGAACTGATTGAAAGCACGGGTTATCAGGACCCTCACAAGTTCTGGACCGGCGATCCGTGGGCCGGAAAACGCGTCATGCTGCGCTGCCTGCACGGCTTGGGCGACACCATCCAATTCATCCGCTACGCGCCGCTGCTGAAGCAAACCTGTCACACTCTCACCGTCCAATGCCATCCCGAATTGGTGAGCCTGCTGCGGCAAGTGCCCGCCGTGGACCAGGCCGTGACCTGGGGCGAAGGCGAAGACGGCTGGGATCTTCAGCTAGAGGTAACCGAACTGCCGAGGGCCTTTCGGACCACCGTTTCCACTATTCCATCGGCCGTCCCTTATATCTTCGTATCCGAACAGCAACGGCGCTGGGCCGCGAATTTATTGGGAGACCGCCGGCATTTTCGCGCAGGACTGGTCTGGCAGGCCAGCACCTTTAATCCGAAGCGCTCCATCCCGCCCGCCCATCTGCTCCCTTTGCTTTCGACGGCGCGGTGCGACTTCTGCATTCTGCAGAAAGGCGCGCGGACTGTGCTGCCAGCGCACGACCTGCAGCAGCATGCAAACGACGTGGCCGGCACAGCGGCGCTGATGACGCAACTCGACCTGATGATTACGGTTGACACGATGACGGCGCACTTAGCCGGATCTCTGGGCATTCCCGTCTGGATTTTGCTTCCGCGCGAAGCCGATTGGCGCTGGATGATGGACCGCCCGGATTCCCCCTGGTACCCCTCCGCCACACTCTTCCGCCAGCAGACAGAAGACGATTGGGAGCCCGTTATCCATCAGGTAGCGGAAAAGCTCCGCGCTTTGACAGCCTAGACAGACATCCCGCTCGAAGTCATTCACAAAAATGGGGGAAACTTTTTCGCCGCTAATCCGCTCCCCATCAATCACTTACGGTCTTCGCCTTTTCTTCATGGTTTTTACCCCTCCCCATGCTACGTTTTGACAGGCTCACAAACCGGCATCCCCGGTTCTGTGGGCCTTTCCATTTTCTAAGGAGAAAACCAATGCCCAACCGAGCCGAACAAGAACAAGCGCAAGCCGCCGCGTAAACCATTTTTCGACACCGGGCCAGGGTCCGCCAGTTCTTTGCCTCGAAAATACTCACCGAGTTACCCGCCGCTCTTCCTCGCCGCAAGGCGTTCGAAGCGTTGGCCAACAGTTATTTGACAACTTTAAATACCGAGATCTCGGGCACCAGCGTGGTGTGCTGCGCCATAGCCGCTGAGTTCGGCATAAGATTGCCGGCACAGACGATAAAGCCGCATCGGCAGTGTCCCCTGAACGAACACGCCGTAATCGATGCGCGTCAGTTCATCCTTCGACAAGTTCATAGCTCGCCGGGTCGTTTTGGGGCGGTGCCTTGATCACTGAGAGCACTCATGACCCGATTCTACCGCTGACCGGCCTTCAGCGCCCGCCCCCGCTGGATCAAATGCACCACATTCCCGTCCCCATCTTCAAAAAAAACAACCCAATTCCCCTGCCCCTCATAGGGCTCACCCAAGAACCGCACCCCGCGCTCGCGCAGCCACCCCAGAGCCGCCTCAAAATCCTCCACCGCGATGGCAATATGCCGCATCCCCGGAGTCTTCATCCCACTCTCCGGCCGCGCCCCCACCGCCGGAATAATCTCAATGAGCGCACCATTCCGGGCTTCCACGAAAAACGCGCCGCCATCCGCATAAACAATTGAAAACTCCAGATGCGCCACGTACCAGTCCGCCAAACGCCGCGGGTCCTCGGACGCAATCGCGAAATGCTCAATTCCCTTGAACAACATCTATTGCAGACTCAGCCACTCTTCTAAAGCTGGATCGGTAAAATCCTTGATCGTTAAAGCGACGCCCTCCTGAAAATGCGTGGGCGTGGTCTCCACACCCACTACCCGCATCCCGGCAGCCAAACCCGCCGCCGCGCCGGTTGGCGAATCCTCAAACACAATGCACTGCTCCGGCTCCAGCCCCAGCAGCTCGGCGGCCTTCAAATAAATATCCGGAAACGGCTTCGGATGCGTCACCTGGTGGCCGTCCACCAGCACCTTGAAATAAGGCCGCAATCCAAAATGATCCAGCGTGAAATTGATATTCGCCGGCTCCGCGTTCGAGCCAATCGCCATGGGCCAGTCCTTGTGCCGCTCCAGAAATTCCGTCACGCCGGGAACGCGGTATTTCTCGATGCCTTCGGCCAGCATCATCTCCCGAAACACCCGCTCTTTCTCCGCGCCATGGGCAAAAACCACGTCTTCGGACAGCGTGTTGCCGATCAAATCGGCCACCAGTTCGCAATTCCGCTTGCCATGCATCCGCCGCTCCAAATCCTCCACCCGGATGCCCAGACTCTCTAAATACCGCTCCCAAGCCAGAGTGTGCAGCGGCATGGAATGGACCAGCACGCCATCCATGTCAAACAACAGCCCCTTCATCAGCGTCGAGAATAGCATTCCGCTCGGTATAATCGGCACAGTCATTGAGTATTCAGGAACAATCTTCGCCATTCCGCCCGGCCATTCTGGTGCGCTTTGTGCTGGGCCTGGTGGGCCTGACGTTGCTCATCGGAATAGCCGCACCCTATCTGGACGCCGGCGCCTTTCGCGGCAGCATTCAAAACGCGCTGGAACAAACGCTTGGCCGCAAAATCGAAATCGGCCAGGTGCGCTTCACGCTGTTCACCGGCCCCGGCTTCACGCTGGAGCGCGTCACCGTTCAGGAAGACCCGCGCTACGGCCTGGAACCCTTCGCCTTCATTCCCACGCTTGAAGTGCGCGTGCGGCTGGATAAGCTTCTGCTGGGGCAGATCCGTCCGCTCGGTCTGCGCATGGTGGACGCTTCGCTCAACCTGACCAAGAGTGACGACGGCACCTGGAACGCCGTCGCGCTGGTGGAACGCCTGGGTGCGCCGCGCCGCACGCCTTTCAACTTTTTTCCCGCCGTGGAAATCTCAAACGGGAGAGTCGACTTCCAGCTCGGCACCCGCAAATCGACCTTCTACCTCACCGACACCGACCTCTCCATTTATCCGGAAAGCTCCGGCAAAATCTACTTTAAGTTTGAAGGCTCACCGGCCCGCACGGACCGCGCGGGCAATGGCTTCGGCCATCTCACCGGGACGGCCAACTGGTATCTGAAGCCGGCGGCGGCCAGCGGCAACCAGTTGGAAGCCGACGTCAACCTGGAACCCAGCAACCTCAGCGAACTTTCCACGCTCTTCCAGGGCCACGACCTTGGAGTTCACGGCAACATCAGCGGCCATGTGGTTATCAGCGGCCCGTTCGCCAGCCTGCACGCCCTGGGCGACATGCGCCTGGACGACGTCCACCGCTGGGATCTGATGCCTTCTCCCGGCGACACCCTGCGCGTCCGCTTCCGCTCGCAAATCGATCTGGAAAAGCACACTCTCGACCTGGCCACGCTGCCGCTGAGCAGCGATAACAAGAGCGCGGCCGACAATCCGCTGATGCTCCAGTTCAAGGCCAACAACTTCATGACCCATCCTTCCTGGTCCGTCCTGGCCAGCATGCACAAGGCGCCCTTGCCCGCTCTGCTGCCGCTGGGCCGCCGCATGGGCATGGCGCTGCCGGCCGGCCTGCAAATGGATGGCGCGCTGGATGGCGTCATCGGTTTTTCGAATCTGACGGGCCTGGAAGGGGGCGTTGTCATCACCAACGCCGTCGCCAATATCCCCAACGTTCCGCCGCTGCGCTCCGCCTCGGCCAGCGTCACCATCTCCGGCAGCAAAATCCATATCGATCCCGCCATCCTGCAATCCGACACCGGCGGCACTCTGCGGGCGGGCGGCGACTTCGATCTGGCGAACCAGAACCTGACCGCCGAGATTAACGCCGACCAGTTCTCCATCGCGGCCTTCAAACAAACCACCAACGCCTGGTTCGGATCGCCCCACGCTTTATCCCTGATGAGCGACGGCAAACTCAGCGGATCTTTCGGCGTCAACTTTCCTCCCGCCGGTCCCGTCTGGTCGGGCCAGGGCCAGTTCAACAACGTCACCATGGAAGTGCCGGGAGTCGGGCTGCCGGTGCGCGGCCTGCAAGGCAAATTCACCATGGATGAAGAAACCTTTGACCTGCCTCATCTGTCCGGCCTGATTGGCGATTCCAGTTTCACCGCCAGCTATCGTTACGCGGTGTCAGCCAAACATCCGGAGCATTTGCACCTGCAAATGCAGGCGGCCGACCTCTCGGCGCTGGAGTCCGATCTGGCGCCAACCATCAGCGACCAGGGCCTGCTGTCGCGTCTGCCCTTCGCGCGCCGTTCCATCCCGGCCTGGCTGGCAAGCCGCAGCATGGAGGGGGAACTCGACATCGCCCAATGCAGCGTCAACCAAATGCCCATCGGTCCGCTGTCCACGCACTTCGTCTGGCAAGGCACATCGGTCCAGTTGGCCGAACTGAAACTGAAGCTGCCGTCCGGCAAGCTGCAGGGGAGCGGCACCATCGCGCTCTCCGCGCGTCTGCCGCGCTATCGCCTGAACATGAAAGTGGATGGGTATCCGTGGAGCGGCGGATTGCTGAAACTGGCCGGCACGGTGGACACTTCGGGCATGGGTCTCGTCGCTTTACAGCATATGGAAGCCAGCGGCGATTTCTCGGGCGTTGGCCTCACTTTTTCCCCTGGCGATCCGCTCACCAACATTACCGGCCGCTTCAGCTTCGCCTTCAACGGCACCACTCCGCTGCTGAAACTCACTAAGGTGCAAGCGCGCCAGGGCGACGAAGACTGGGTGGGCGAGGGCGGCAGCAGCAACGACGGCAAAGTGCTGCTGGATCTTGCCAACGGCGAACGCCAGGTGCATCTGGCGGCCGATCTGATGCCGGGCGGGAACACCCCCTAAATGCCAGCGGATAAAATTGATTCAGTGGCCGCTCCCGTCCTGGATCTTCTGTTCGACAATCTGCGCCGCGACTTGGATGCCATCTGTCAGCAAACCGCCCGCCGCGCCCGCGCCGAGCAACTGCAGCAGCTAAACCAGCTCTTCCGGCGCTTCCGTGCCTATCAAACGGAAAGCGACTGGGTGCAAGCCACGCTTGACGCGGCTTCGCATTACTCAAGCCATGTGGCCGTCTTCTCCATCACCGGCGACACCCTGACCCTGCGCGGCCAAGCCCCCGCCGGAACCCTGCCGGAAGATCTCTCCTTTCCGGTCGGCGCGGCCGCCGCCTTCGCCAGCGCTATTGAATCCAAGGATCCCGTCACCGCCATGCGCACCGCGTCGGAAGTGACCGGGTCTCTCAGCAAAGCATCCGAGCGCGCGCACCTGTTCCCCATCACGAACGGGGAGCGCGTCAGCGCCATCCTCTTTGCGTCCGATTCCGGCTCCGACATGAACGGCCTGGAACTGGCGGCCGGCATCGCGTCCAGCATGCTGGAACGCAAGGCTAATGTGGCGCTGCATGCGCAAATAGCAGCCGCGCCCGCGCCTGCTCCGCCCGTTGAAACCAAGATGCCCGCCTGGACAGACCTGCCTCCAGACCAGCGCCAGCTTCATATCCGCGCCCAGCGTTTCGCGCGCGTGGCGGTTGCCGAATTTCAACTGGCGCGCCCGGAAGCGTGCCGCGCCGGACGCGAACAAAATGATCTGTATTTGTTCCTGAAGCGCGAAATCGACAAAGCGCGCGACAATTATCGCAGGCAATTCATGACTGTTCCTTACATGGTCGACTACCTTCACCTAGAGTTGATCCAGACCGCGGCTCAGGGCGACGAACGCAAGTTAGGAGCTGATTATCCCGGGCGTCTTCAATAGCTGGCTGGCCATCGCCTTGGCGGTAACAGCGGCAACGCACGTCAAGAATCCGCCTCCGAAAGCTGTTGGAGCGGCGGGACTCATCTCGGTTGCCCAGCATGAACTGGACCTCGGCAACTACGCCGCGGCAGCCGAATACGCCACCTCCGGAGCCGCCAAAGCGCCCATTCTGAACGACTACGCCCAATACATTCGCGCCCAGGCCGAATATCATCTCCGCAACTACAAAGAAGTGGACAAATCCGTCACGCAGATCTTCAACTTCGAACCGGTGTCGCCGCTGGTTGGCCGCGGGGCGATACTGGCCGTCACCGCCGATCTGGAAGGCGATCAGCCGAAAGAGGCGCTGGACCTGATTCGCAAATATTTCGACCGCATTCCCCAGCCCCAGGCCGACTTGCTCTATGCCAGGTGCTTCCAGGCCAACGGCGATCTGGCGCAGGCCGCCGAATATTTTCAGCGCGTTTATTACGGTTATCCGCTGGCGCAGGAAGTGGGCGAAGCCGCCACCATTTTGGCGCAGATCAAGCCCAAAATGGGAGACGCTTATCCGCCCGTGATGCCCACTGTCATGCTGGGCCGCGCGGAAAAGCTGATGGAATACCATCGCGCGGCCGAAGCGCGCAACGAACTGCTTGCCGCTATTCCGCAACTGGGCGGCATCCAGCGCGATCTGGCGCAGGTGCGGCTGGGCGAAGTGGATTATTACCTGAACAATCCCAAAGCCACTTTCAACTACCTGAATAACCTCAAGGTGACGGACCCGGAAGCCGACGCCGAACGCCTCTACTATCTGGTCCGCAGTTCGCGCCGCCAGGACCGCAAGTCCGATGTCAAAGCCTATCTGGACGCGCTCGAAAAAGACCACCCCAACTCAACCTGGCGCATGAAAGCCATGATCGACGTGGCCGACGCCGCGCGCTTTCAAGGTGACGCCACGCTTGCACTGGATCTTTACAGCACCTGCGCCGCCGTCTTCGGACGCAATCCCGGCGCGGTCACCTGCAACTGGCGCAGGGCTTATAACGCCTACCATGTCAATTCCGCCGAAGCGCCCGGCCTGATTCGCAATTACATTGAGCAGTTTCCCGATTCCGAAGACACCACCGATGCCATTTATTTCCTGGGACGCTGGTATGAAAAGAAGGGCGATTTAGCCTCCGCGCGCGCCGCCTACGACGGCCTGACGTTTCATTTCCCCAACACCTATTTCGGAATTCTGGGATTCGACCGGCTCAAGCTGCCCGCGCTGAAGACCGCCGTTCCTTCGCCCGACATGAAGGCATTTCTGGAACAGGTGCCCTGGGCACCGCGCGACCATTACGACAGCTTTAAGCCCAACGCCCTGACGCAGAAGCGCCTGAACCGCGCCGAGCTTTTGCAACTGACCGGCTTGAACAATTACGCCGAGGGCGAACTGCGCTTCGGCGCGCGCAACGATGAAGGCGGCCAGCCCAACATCTATGCCGTGCAGCTCGCCAAATATGCGCTGCAGCGCAACGCGCCCGACAATTCCATGGACTACATCAAGGATTACGCGCCCGGCTATCTTTACATGCCGCTGGATCAGGCGCCGCTGGAGTTCTGGCAGTTGGCGTTTCCCATTCCGTTTCGCAGTGCGATTGAATACTACAGCAAGAGCCAGAACCTGGACCCCTATCTGGTGGCCGCGCTGATTCGCCAGGAATCGGATTTCAACGTCAAGGAGCTTTCATCCGCGCACGCCTACGGACTGATGCAACTGGTGCCGGAGACCGCGCGCGAACTGGCGCGGCATTTCAGTATTCGTCGCGTCAGCACGTCCGACCTGATGACGTCGGATTTGAACATCAAACTCGGCACCCTTTATCTGCGCAGAATGCTGGACCGTTACAACGGCCAGATGGAGTGGGTGCTGGCGGCGTACAACGGCGGACCGGGCCGCGCCGATCAATGGCGCAACTGGGGACCGTTTGAGGAAACCGCCGATCTGATTGAAGTGATTCCGCTGCATGAGACGCGGCTCTACGTCCAGATTGTGGAGCGCAATGCCGACATTTACCGGCGCTTGTACTCCGGCCTCAAGCCGGATTTCCCGCCTTATCAGCCCAAGCCCGCGCCCGCAAGGCCAGCCGCGAAGAAGAAGAAAAGGCACACCCAAAGTTAGAGCCGCCATCATCCGAATGCCCATGCCACCATCAGCGGGAACTCTTCTCGCCAGAATGAGCCGCCGTGCGACCCGGTTCGCTCATACATGACGACATCCGCATTGGCAGCGCGCAGAGCTTCCGCCCATATCCTCGCGTTCTCAAGGAAGAACGGTTCCTGTGTCCCGGCGACAAGGTATGCGCGCGGCAGCGGACTTGGCATGATGCCAGGCGGCTTGTAACCGCCGCCAGGCGAGGTGCACAAGACCGCGCCGTAGATATCTGGATGCCGAAGCCCAAGAGCGAGGGCCAGTTCTCCACCCGCCGAGACGCCGAAGACGGAGGTACGTTCGGCGGGCAGCGCCACGCCAAACCGCGACTCCGCCCATCGGCGAACCTCCTCCACGAAGAACTTCTCGTGCGCCGCGAACCGCTCCGGCGCAAAGCCCGGCGAGTACTCATGGAGCCGCAGCGTTTCATCGGTCTGCCCATGCACACCGACGATCATTGTCGACGGGACATCGGCATGCTCGAGCAACCGGCCCCACTTCGAGATTCTCTGACCGTCAGCGGCGAAGATGATTGCTTCGGGAGGCGCGGGTGGAACGTACACCGTGACCTGCCTTCCGCCGTCGTACTCGAACATCTCGCTGACAAACTCCGCGCTTGTCTTCATTTTTGGAACTTTAAAACTCCAATAGTTAAAATTTCAGCATGCGATTTGAAAGCGCGCGCATCTGCCAGTTCAAGGAATCAGTCATCCGTGAGATGACCCGGTTGGCGATCAAGAACGGCGCGGTCAATCTGGCGCAGGGGTTTCCCGATTTTCCCGCGCCCGCCGAAATTAAAGCAGCCGCCCGGCAGGCCATTGCCGACGATGTGAATCAGTACACCATCACCTGGGGCGCAAAACCGTTTCGTAACGCCATCTGCGAATCGTACCGGCGCTTTTATGACATTGAACTGGACCCCGAACGCGAAGTCACCGTCTGCTGCGGCGCGACCGAAGGCATGATTGCCACGCTGCTGGCATTGCTGAATCCGGGCGACGAAGTGGTTGTCTTTGAGCCGTTCTATGAAAATTATTGGCCCGATTCGCAGCTCAGCGGCGCCGTTATCCGCTATGTCAGCCTGCGCGCGCCCGACTGGACGTTTGACGTGGATGAACTGCGCGCCGCCTTCAACGGCCGCACCCGCGCCATTATTCTGAACTCGCCCAACAATCCCACCGGCAAAGTTTTTTCGCGCGCGGAACTGATTGCTATTGGACAGCTTGCGGAAGAGTTCGACTGTCTCATCATCACCGACGAGATCTATGAGCACATCGTTTTTGACGGCCGCAAACATATTCCGCCGCTGACACTTCCCGGCCTGCGAAAAAGATGCGTTTCGGTCAACAGCCTGAGCAAAACTTTTTCCGTCACCGGCTGGCGCGTCGGCTGGGTCATCGCGCCGCCGGAAATAACAAGCTCCATTCGCAAGGTACACGATTTTTTAACCGTCGGCGCGGCCGCACCGCTCCAGCAGGCGGGCATTACCGCGTTGCAATTGGATGACAGCTATTTCGCCAAGCTCGCTTCCACCTACGAGGCCAAGCGCGACCAGTTGATGGGGATTTTGGAAAACGCCGGGTTCCGTTGCTTTAAGCCATTCGGCGCTTATTATGTGATGTGCGATATCAGCGCGTTTGGTTTCGCGGACGACACGGCGATGGCGCGGCATCTGGTGGAAAAAGTCGGCGTCGGCGCGGTGCCGGGTTCCAGCTTTTTCAGCACACCTGGTGAAGGGAACAACATCATCCGCTTTTGCTTCGCCAAGAAGCCGGAAACGCTGATGGCTGCCGGTGAGCGCCTTGAGATGCTGCGCCGGGGATAATCGGAAACGATCGTCATATAAACTGAGAGTTCCCGTCTGGAAAGTTTTTTTAACCAGAAGAACTCTGGATACGTCGACTTAACTCAATGATAGTGTCTCGTTTTATTGCTGCCCTTGCGTTTGCTGGTGTCTTATACGGGCAGGCAACTGCTTTACCGACCGCGCCGACTACCCCGCCTCCGCCTCCGGATCCGAAGATTCTGGAGGACGGCGGATTTTCCATTGAGCCGATGTACTGGCTCACCCAGGCGCAGCCTAAGCTGACCGGCGGCGAACAAGCCTTGACGGGATATCAAAACCTGACGTATCCGGGCAAATCGCGGAAAGGCTATGGCCTTGAAGTGGGCGTTCCCGCCGGCCGCGCCAACACGCTGCGCTTTTCTTATTTCCGTGTGCTGGGAAGCGGCAACTCGTATATCGATAGCAACGGCGCCACAATTTTCAGTGAAGCCTATGCGGCGGGGGACTATATCGTCGCCAGCTATAACGTGCAGAACGCCAAAATCTCGTGGGATTATTTGTCGTACACGTTTAAAAATCACATTCGTTTCAAGACGCTTTACGAAGTGCAATGGGTGACCATTGGAACGTCTATCAGCGCCCCGCTGATTCCGCAAACCTACGACAGTTCCACTGGAAACACGGACACTAATTCCTCCACCGGAACCAAAAATATTATTTATCCCACTTTTGGCGTCGAATTTGAGCAGCCCATCACCAAGCACCTGCGCTGGGAAGCGAAAGCATCCGGCTTTGGTCTGACGCATCACGCCGATATTGGCGACGTGCAGGCGGATCTGGCCGTACGATTCAGCTCACTGGAGGTTCTGGTGGGCGGAAAATATTTTCACTTCAAAACGTCGCCCAATTCCGACGACTACTTTACCGACACGCTGGAAGGCGCCTATGTCGGTATTCGCTATTACTTGAGTAAGCCGACGCATTAAGCTGTATGAATGAATCCGCTGGACGTCTCAAGCGACGCGGCACTGGTGGCTGCGGTGCTGCTGACCGTCAACATCCTTCTGGGCCTGGTTCTTTCCGCCCGCTACAACACCGTGCAAAGCTGGCCGCATAAACGGCTGCCCATTTTCGACATCCATAACTGGACCGCTTACATTGCGCTGGTTTTGATTCTGATTCACCCGCTGGGCTTGCTGTACGTCACCCAGGCGAAATTTCGATTCCTGGACCTGGTCTGGCCGGTGCATTCGCCGCAGCAGACGCTTTATAACTGCCTGGGCGCGGCGGCTTTTTACTGTGTTGTGTTCGTGATCGTGACATCTTACTTTCGCGCGAAACTGGGCAGCAAAAACTGGAAAAAGCTGCATTATGTTTCCTATGCCGCGGCCGCGCTGCTGTTTGTGCATGGCATTCTGACTGATCCGGAATTGAAGAACCAGCCGCCGGATCTGCTGGACGGCGAAAAAATTCTGATTGAAGTTTGCGCGCTGATTATTATTTCGGCCACCGTCTGGCGCATCCGCTACCAGCCCAAGAAAAAGAGTGTTGGTTTGTCGGTGAACAAGGCGGACTACGAGGCCGTTTGAGACCCAAAAGCATTTTCGGACTGGACGGAGGATGGGCGGAGTACCCGAACCTTGCGGGTGAGAGCCCGCTTGCGCTGTTCGGTCTGCTGCTGATTCCGCTGCTGCTGGTCGCTGCCGGCATCTCCATTCCAATTACTTTTATCCGTAGCTATATCGTCAGGCGTAATGAAGACCGGTTTGCCTCGGAGATGAAGGGCTCCCAAAGATGCATTTCATGGAACGATTCGCTTTTGGAGTCAGGAACTCTGATCGGCGAATATTTGTCCGCTAAGGGACCGTTCCGGCTCTGGTGGACATCGGAGGATGTTCTGGCAGCTAGTCCTTATCCTTGCTGTGTGGATGAGTGGCCGTTTGGCGGCGAGATTGACTATTCGGCGTTCTTTGGCTGGTGCCGAGACCGATTTACTGATCCGGGCAGTGGCGCTGCCGTTCTTGTATATAAAGAAGGGGTAAGCGAGAGGCTGGGAAGCGCGGGCAATTATGTCTCGTTGTACTCTCCGCAGAGATTTTAATTCGGCAGCCAGGTTCTTCTGATCACCGCTTTCACACAAACGTTATGGCCGGTCTGATACAAGTATCTGGTGGCGTTTGAACGGGAATGAGACGCCACCAAGGAGTTCGCGATGAGCGATACATTAGCAGTTGGAAAAAAATTGGTTGATCTTTGCCGTGAAGGCAAGAACATGGAAGCGAT
>Ga0116231_10008305_pt1 | contig 18304 bp, 8 predicted proteins | sample S1TSphgellanicum_2_FD_89695 | JGI IMG/M metagenome (GOLD analysis project Ga0116231, IMG submission 89695) | Host-associated microbial communities from peat moss isolated from Minnesota, USA - S1T2_Fd - Sphagnum magellanicum MG | ecosystem: Host-associated > Plants > Peat moss > Unclassified...
AAAAATACAATTTTAACACATACAAAAGAATTTTGGGAAGAAAATAAATGACCCGAATTCTCCATATTTCGAAAAATAAAATAAAATGAACAGATTTCTACAAACAGGTTCCAGCAGGGTAGCCAAAATATAAAAGGATTCTTTATTATAAAAAAAAACATTTACTTTCATACCTGGTCTATAGCCAATATTAACCAAATCTTCTTGTGGATGATTGCCATTTTTGGCTATATCAAAAAAAATTGAAAAAAAAAAACACCACGGTCCTGGACTCTAGTGGGGAGTAGTGTACGTTGTGAATTTTTTTTTTTTTTCTTTTTTTTTGGTTTTTGTTTTTATCATTAGAGTTTCCTGGAAATCAAAAAAGAACTCCAATTAGTTAAACCGCAGTAAATGTGTCGGCTGGTGGGCACCCAACGCATATTGTCTGTCTGTCTGCCTGTCTCTACACACTAACTAACGAACGACAATCAAATAGTCTAGAAAATACACTAAATCATCCAACAAGCACATGCCACAACTGAGCATTTGCACATGTAAGTTGTAAGGGGCTAAAGAAGAGCACTTAAGGTTGCATTCACACCTAATGTTAAGTCAGTGTTAAGCGAAAATCTAGGTGGCATCTTAGGTGGCAGCCAATGTTAAATGGGTGATTGTTTAATAATATTAAGTGAATCTTAACTTAAGATAAAATCTTCATGGTAAATAGGTTTAGGTCCTAAATGACTAGCTTAGTGTTAGGGAACTTAATACTAGAGTACTTGACACCAAGTGTGAATGTGTCTTTTAGGCAGGCAGTTACTAGCCAGGCAATATTTTAGGCTACACAATTAAAGCCCTCTATGGACCTAAGTTGTAAGGTGTTCAGAAGAGCACTTGGGTAGGTAGTTACTAGCCAGGTGGTACTTTAGGCTACACAATTAGAGTCCTCTATGGACCTAAGTTGTAAGGTGCTAAGAAGAGCACTTGGGTAGGTAGTTACTAGCCAGGTGGTACTTTAGGCTACACAATTAGAGCCCTCTATGGACCTAAGTTGTAAGGTGCTAAGAAAAGCACTTGGGTAGGTAGTTACTAGCCAGGTGGTGCTTTAGGCTATATGATTAAAGACCTATTGTGTGTTCTGCACTTTCAGGTGTGGTCTTTTGTTTGGACTTCCATCCTTTCTTTTTTCTTCTCTTGTTCCCTTGCCTGGTGTATTTCCTTTATTTATTTCTTTATTTGTAGACTAGGGTTTTGAGTGCCAAGGCTCTGGAAATTTATGGTTCTTGAGTTTAGAATAATGTCTGTACACTTAAGAAATTTTGTTGCTGAGTGCTTTATGTTCATTCAAGAGTGCTAAATACATTCATTCAAAAAATCCAACCATATTATGTTGGCACTTAAGAAATTTTGCTGAGTGCTTTACGTTCATTCAAGAGTGCTAAATACATTCGTTCAAAAAATCCAACCATATTATGTTGGCACTTACGAAATTCTAGTGCATGGGAAATTCAAGCTACCACCGTTGTTTCCAGGTGCATCCCACACCATCACACCACATGAAGCACGCGGGAAGAGAAACTTCTTTGCACTACACAACTTGTAATTTCCCTTGAAATGAGAAGAGAGAACTTCTTTGCACTACACAAGTTGTAATTTCCCTTGAAATGAGAAGAGAACTTCTTTGCACTACACAAGTTGTAATTTCCCTTGAAATGAGAAGAGAACTTCTTTGCACTACACAACTTGTAATTTCCCTTGAAATGAGAGATGCCCAATTTGCCAACCATGCGGTGGTCATCATACATGACTGGCAAGGCCAGGAGGTTGGGGGCATGGATGTGGTAAGAAGCTACAAAATGACACAAAGCCAAAATAATTGTGTCTGTGCCACAAATTATTGCTTTGGTTGTTATTTGTCTTCTCTTACCGTGTGTTGTTTGGCAGCCTTTTGGGCTTATTATTTTTGGGGTGGGTGGACACACAGGACCAAAGAGCATGAAGAAAGAAAAGGTTGGGGGGGGGGAGGCGGGCAGACTCCCCAATCTCAAAGACAGAGACTCGCTATATAATACATCAGGGTAAATCTAAATGTAAAATTCTAAATACTATAGCACCCAGGTAAAGGAGGTACCCATAGCCTAGGGTCAAGTTTCCACATTGAGAAAATGAATAATTATTTACTTTTCAAAAAATGAATTCATTTTTTAAATTTTGATATTATATAATTTTTCATCATCTACTACCTATAATGTGTGTTGATATTAGTACAAATTATTCAGAGTGTAGCCGATGATAATTATGATGATTTTTAACATGTCAACTTCACAAAATTTCGTTTCACTCTTTTGAGAATTATATAATGACAAAACTAGCCTTAGGGTAAGGTATTGCTTATGGGCTTCAAAATAAAAACTCAATAGGCTTTGCAAAATTATCAATCCAAGGTAATTGACCAACTTTACCATGTTCAAGGCATAAGGGTTAAGGTACGTATATGTGTAAATATTAGATCAATCAAACCTAATATTGCAACACCTTTTACTATTCCAACATTAATTAAATTATTTTTGGTAAATGTTGAAAAAAAATTCAAAATTAGCTACTCAAAATTCCCAAAAAATTAGAAATTTGTTTGACATTATTATTGACAGCCCACCCAAAAGCTTGATGGTGTGGTATGCCTAACTTATTTTTACTACCAAAGTGAAAGAATAAATAATAATAATAATAATAATAATAATAAATCTTTAAAATCATCAAGAAAATTTTGGAATGGTAAAGGTATTGCAATATTTAGCTTGTGAGTATAAATAGGTCAATGTTAGGTAAAAGGTAGGATAAATCATAATATGAATAATATGTTTATAAGTATGCCAACAAATTGGCAAGTGGAAAGAAACAATTACTTGTGGGTATGAACAAATGATGTTGAAAACATCATATCAAAAAAATTAACAAAAATAGGGAAATAGGTAGAAACCGTTCAACACCTTTAGTAACACTTTCAAGGTTCTCTTATAATAGCAAATGGTAGTAGAATTTAAAGGACTTATATAATGTATGGTAAGAATCTTGTTCAAGGTGATTAGTGCAATGAAAAAAAAAATCCAAAAGCCAAAATAGTTATGGGTTAATCAACATAATTTAAAGAAATCCTCAAAACCATGTGTGCACATTACATGCTAGAGGATGATTTTGTCATATATCATATTCTTACCTTCCCTCAAGACAATTAGCCTTCCGTATGTAAAGGTAAACCTTGAATATACATTAGTTAAATAAATATCTATTATATCTTTAGGTAGAATAATCAATTAGATAAAAATAAAACTTTCATAACAAATAGGGTGCATATCAATGTTAACCATATATGTATTTTTAGCTTGATATCAATACACATAAGAACCAAATGTGCATAAAATCACATCTAAAAGTTGTTCATTTTTTGTTAATTGGCCTCATACGTAATCAACAAAGGGACATTGAGTGATTATACTACCATAGTCATATCATGTTAAAGAGTAATAATGTGATATCCATATTCATGAGTCCAATAGATAGGGTTACAAGATGGTCAAATATGATTTTTTAATGAGAGTGATAGAATGAAATAGCAACAAACAACCTTTGTTGTCAAACTTTTTTGTAGTGACATGTAGTCATCACTTTTGACACATTTAATTTGAGTTCATGTCAAATTCATTTGTATAGCAATTGAATTGATTTCAACCTTGAATGTTGTAATGTTGAAAGGTTATACAAGTCTTAGAAAAACACAAAAGTGAAAGGACCATTGGGGCGTAAGGTTGCTTGTGGATGAGAAAGTAATAATTGATCAAACTAGCAAGGAGTCTTTAGATTGATTCACACTTCATGCCACATGTGGCTAATTGTTAGTTCAAATTTCTTGGTTTTATTTTTGCTTCTAAGTTTGGTTTCACAATTTGTAACTTGCAAGTTCATTTAAATTCCTTTGTTTAGAGGTTGTGTGTGCGTGAAATTTTGATGTGAATCTTAAGCTTTATAAGATTTTGTCAATGAACAACCCATTATCCAAGCATCATCATCATATGTTTAGAAAATGGTGTTTATTACATAGAATGTAAAGTTTTTATAGTCAATGACCTAGAATTATGTGATCAACAAATGACAAATTGATTATGTATTTCAAATTTGGTATTTTGTTTTTCCATTACAGTCATGTGTGTTTTTTGTTATTTGTGCATGTTTCAATGGTTTTTATGTGTTCATTAAACTTAAACACTTTAGGGTTCTTGTGTGCTCATGAAACTTGAAGGTTTTAGGGTTCTTGTATTCTAATGTTCTAATGGCTTTATGAATGTGTGGGCTGATGAGTGAGATGTGTTGTTTTTTAGGGGAAATTACTTCTATTTTTTTCTAAATGATGCACCAAAAAAGTATAAGGTGCAATTTATCAGGGAATTTTAATTTTATAATTTACTTAAGTGTTTAAATATAATGCTTAAATTTTAATTTTAAAAATATACCTAAAATATTTTCAATTTTTATAAAATATTCTTTTTATATTTTATTATTTCATAACATACCAAAAAATACCCTTTTACTTCACATATTCCATAAAATATAGAAATAATAACTTACCTTATGTTATTCATGTGATTAAGGTTTTTTGTATTTAGCATTGGTTGAAAAAGAGATGTTGTGGAAAATGTGGGTGGTGTCAATGAAGGTACTTGTAATGTGAACACAAACCCAAATAGGAATTTGTTAAACGTTGAAAGTGTACACTTACAATGTGTGAAAAAGGGATGATGTGCAACTTATAGTTCTAAAATCTCAAGCTACATCTTATGGGTTTCAATTTGTTGGGGCTTGTAATTTTCTATCACTAACCACCTACCTTAAATGATCTTCTAAACCCACGATTGATTTAAGGTATCAAATGTAGGTCAAAATAAGCAATTGGTAACATTCTTAATCAAAGTTCCATTATCAAAAAAGGGTTCATCAAATATAGTAAAACAAATGGCATTACTCCTATGAATACATGTGGATTGTGAACATTTTCATTTACTTATTAAAATGAAGTTGCATATAACTAAGAAGGCGATGGCTAAGGTTTTTGAAACAAGTCATAGTTGGTATCTCAATGGAATAAAAAGGTCGAGCCATGGGATCAACAATCAATGCATTTTTTTGGGTCAATGAACCTTTACAAAAATGGTAATGAAGCACAACAAAAGTTTCTTGAAGATTTCATAATTTATATTTGCAAAGGTTACAAGCCTTTTTCCACATGCGAGAACATGTGGCCCTACATAGGTTAGTATTTTACATTAATTCCCTCCATATTATGTCTTCTTTCTCATTCATGTTTTATGGAACATGAGTGAGAAATCATAATCACAAAAACCACAAACTTGCATATGTTGCCAAATCTTGAGTTTGCAACTATTACTTTTGTTAATTTTGATCTTTACATATCTAAAGGGGGCATGGACATGTTTGCATTCATCATGAACTATTTGAATGAAGTTTCAATCCCCAAGCATGTTAATACATGGGGTTATAATTTGAAATGAATGAAACAACTAATAATTGCATGGCTTTGCAATTCTAATATTCTTTGGAAAAAATTGGATTGATTCACCTTGTGATTGTTTTTGTGAAAGATGAAGGCAACAATTTAAGAATTATGGCTTTACAACAATGCAGTCCATTATTGATAATGAACTTTTGAATTTTTTGTAAGTTCATGAAAATATTTGTTTTGGAAATGATGTGTTTAAAATGTGCCAATATGTAACAAACAATGACAAGGTTTATGTGGTTATGAATTTGGTGAATGTGAAATATGTTCAAGCTAGTATACAAAAGACAATTACATGGATGAAAAAATCAAGAAAAGGAAGCAAATATCAAGGACACAATTAGAACAAAAAAAAGATGGAAATTCAAATGTAATGAAAACCCAATTGATTTTTTAAAAATTCAAAACAAAAAGATATAATTACATCCATCAAAGTTGGTAAGAAAGAGGGAAAATTAATAGTGGCATCCTAATACAATAGCATGAAGGAAAGTTCAATGGGACCTTCATAAAAAATAATTTTGGGTCCCATGGGCCCCATAATTAGGCATTTACCGTTTTATTAATTAGATGTGAGTCCTAGGGGTTTCTTATAATCCCTACGTGAATACCATGAATGATATATCCTCAAAGGCTTGTCACAAGTTATCAAGGTAAACTTTTTGATACAGTCTATTGCAAAAGATTTTAAAGCCTTGGGCACACTCCTTAGCTCCATGCACTTGGCCAAAAAGGTCATGCATGAACTCCAAGATGAAAGTACAATGAACCCACAAGCTATTGTTCGAGGTGAATCAATTTACACAAACCTTGTTATCAAGATTGGAAGAGGACCCAGTTCCATGCATTAGACTTGGCTATTAACCACACTATCATTATAGTAAAGAAACCCAAATGCACCATTCCAATTAAAAGATCCCCAATTTTGCCACAATTTGGATAGATCCAAAGCCATTGATTCTCAAAATAATAGTATTTGATCCATGTTTTCTTGGGAAGTTAGTTTCATCAAAAGTTGCAACTTTAGATTTTGCACTCATCTTTTATAATTCAATTTCCCAATATTATATGGTGAAAACACACTACAATGGCCAAAAAATGTTGTCACAAATATTGTTTTTTGAAACTATGCAACTTTCAACTTCCACCAAGCCAATATTAAAAGAAGATTTCATAAATTATACTCAAAATAAGGTAGTTCAAATTTTTTATTAATTTATGATTAAAGAGTATATTTGTGGGGGAAAAATTGTCGTCACGATATACTACAAAATGAAAATATATTGTAAAATGATTCAAATGATTCCAAAACTTGATGAAATATTTAGTCATATATTGAATATGAATTGATTGTACCATTTCAATTACAATTGAAAAGTTTGACTCTTGTGATTTCACAAAAAACATCTGAACAAATTTTTCATTCAAATGAACATAAGTGTGTTGAAAAAAAACATTTTGTTAAAAGATTACTTTCATTTGAAAGATGACAAGAATTGTTGCAAGCCTTTGTATCAAAATCCATTTTATACATTTATCAAAATGCTAGATGAAATCAAAGAAAAATTGCACCCAAATTATACCCCAAAAAAGTACATTTACTTGCTTAAAGTAACCCCCCCCCCATAATGTTCTTTCACCTTGAATCCTTTCGTTCACAACATGATTTTTTATTCCCCTCTTCACTAGATTGTACATTAGAACTTTCATAAATTTCCTTTTACATAATCCTTACTCCTTATGACATACCCCAACAACCCAAACATACAATGTCAATCACTTTAGTAATATAATCTAATTGACTTAATCATGTTATAATAGCAATAAAGAAAGGACAACATCAACTAAATTTATATTGAATTCTTAGAACAAATGTGATTAATTTACACCTTCCAATACAAATATTCCAATAATATTATTCTATAGCTTTTATTTAGATGTTCAAAACAATAAAACAACCTATTAATCTAAACTGAAAGCATAGTTAATTAGCCCTAAAAAATAGTTGAAGTGTGGTTAATAAATTGGGTTCACATGTAACAATGAAAGTAGCTTTAAAGATCATTTTACCACAATATTAAACATTATAGTTTATTTAGATATTAACATTATAATTAAAAAGGAGAACTTAAAGCTTGATGAACAATTGCCATGTAAAAGTTCATTGAAAATACATTTTTGGAAGGGTGCAAAACACAATAAAAGTAGTCAAAGGCACCGATATAAAAGTTTTTTCCAAGGACTACATTTGACACTAGGCATTCCTATGTTTGTTTATTTGATTAATTTTTGCACTTTTCATATCTAATGTATGACTGTGTGTTAGAGATAATTATTTCTTGGCTAGCTTTTGGTCTATATTATTTATATTATGCATCCATGCTTTGAATAACATAAAAATGAATAATTTTTGTTAAAGATAGATTTTTTTAATTTCTAATTTTCAAGGTCAAAAATACATTTCAAACAAATGTGTTCAAATGTGTTTTTAAATGAATTTCACCAATTTCGATTTTTTTTTATCAATCATCAATAATAAGATCCTCTTTACTTTTTAAGAGGAATGATGCACACTTGATAATGAAAAGGATGTTTGAAAAATAAAAACATTGTTCACACATTGTTTTGAACATGTAAAAGGACATTTTAAACATCAACAATGTTGCATAATGTTTTATACATTGAAAATTTGCAAATAATGGAACCTAAAAAGGGAAAAATTTAAGACAATCCAATTAATTATGCTCCCAATGTGATTTTCCAAATAGACAAAATTACAATTTTAAACATTGTCCACATACCCTACGATTCATTTTATTGTGTTTGCATTTGGAATTCATTTTAAAAATTACTTCCATTCCAAAAGTAAAATAAATAACTTGCAAATTACACATTTTCATAAAGTGTATGGTATAATCAATATATTTTACATTGAATTTTTTTATATTGAATTTTTTTAATCTACTAGCACTTATTTTTATAAAATATGACATTGTAAAAATAAGATTTTAACCTACTTGCATTCATAGCAACCTCTTTAATTGCCTCAATTAAATACTATTTTTAAAAATATTATTACATATGATTAAAAATCATAAGTTAATTTCAATCTTTTAGTTCAATTAAATTACATGTTTCACAATTTGTAATGCATTTTGTGGTACTTGTCATTCAACCCCATAAAAATATAATGGTTGGTCTACTTGATTGTGCTTGGACTCTACTACATTCTTGTGATACTCCAAGGTGAAAACATTATAAGGTGCAAGTGTTTTTGTTGTAAGAGTCCATATTTTGCAAAATTTAATGATTTAAAATTGACCATGGAACTAAATAAAAATGATTACCATGAAAAAAGATACAATCTTGTATGTGATATAATCACACGTAGTGTTTTTTTTTACATTTTTTTACTAAAACATCACTAACGAACATCCCGATAGGGATTTAATAATAAATGACAATTTCTTCTTATAACATGTAAAAAATCAATGAAATCCTTTTATAGTTTGGGTAGTTATAGCAACCAAGAACAAAATTTTAGCTAAACTAACTAGAATAATTAAATTTCTAGCAATTAAAATTTTTAAAAAATTGTGACAAAATATTCCCTTTCCAAAAAAAATTTCAGAATTTAATGAGAAATTGTGCACATAATTAACATTATAATCACATGGTCATAAACAAATTGAAGTTGTCACAATAGATTGAACTTTCAAAGGTTTACCAAATCATTTGTAATAATCAATAAAAAAAATGAGTATGGATTTAATATGCAATCATTGAATGCCCATTTTACTAAATGTTTTGGCTTGAAATTGGTCCCAATATGGTGTGATGACATTAATACTATAATGAACTTTTTCAAAGAATTTTGATGACCAAAATATTGAAATTTCTATTGGAACTTGAATTTATTCTATAATACAAGGAATTTTCATATTAACAATTGGTTTTTAGATTATTTTTCAATCGTAAATGCCACATGTGATTACAAATTCCTCTAGTCAACTTGGACAAGTTGTTAAAAAATAAATTGCAAAAGACATTATGTGACACCAAATTGAAATGATAGTTGCATTAAGGTGTGAATTACACCCACTTTTCACCCAACTAACATCCAACCTACATCACATAATCATTTACAACTAGTTTTCACAATTCAAATGTGTATTAGCATATGCCTACATGGCATCATCATTTGTGGTTAATTTTGTAATTAAAATGTCAAGATGCCTAAATTTTTTGACCATTGAAATGTTGACATGTGACAACCTTCAAATGAACAAATGACACCACATGGCCATGGCCTACCTAGGTTGGCCTTAGAAAATTTATTTAGCCTACCAACCTAGGTCACCTAGGTTAAAAACATGGGTTATGTGACCCATATGGCTTAGGCTAAACACATTGGCCTAAAGTAGGCAGCTAAATTACCTAGTTTAAACAACTATAAATAAGTTGCAATAATCAAGATTTGGTCCCCTCACCTTCACATTGATAGGCAAAATGTTTACCATTGCACCAAATTTTTTTAATGTAATATGAAATGGAACCACATTTTAATAAACATTTTTATTAACCTACTTAAATAACCTACTCAATTTACCCTAGGCTATGTAGGCTACCTATGGATTGTTTAAGGTACTTAAGGGTTACCTAAGGTTTGTTTATGGGCTCCCAAGGCTCCCAAGGCTACCTAAGCTACATGGGGTCTACCTAAGGATTGTATAGGGTTGCTTAAGCTACTTAATTAAATTAATTAAAGTACTTAAATGCCTATATAGGTGTTGCCTAGATTATTTTGGGTATTTAGGGGCATGGGTACTTAGGGGCCACTTAGGATATTTAGGTTGTTTAGGTGTAAATGACCTAAATTAACATGACATGTTGCATGCACTACTTGTCGTTAGCACATGTGCATTTGCAAACATGATGTAAAATCATAATTTATTTTGAACAAGATGTCACATGTTGCCTAATCACTAATGAACCACTTTATTAGTTACAAAATAAACATCTGAGTCTTAATCTATAGTTGGATGTCACAATGTGAATGATATGAATGTGTTTTTCTTCTTCATTTTTGTTCAACCCACTAAGAGTTGCAAGTCATAATCACATTTACAACTTAAAATCATTTTGTAGTTGAATATGTGATTATAAGTAATTTCTCCCACATGCCATGGAAGACAATTGAAACAACAATTCATAAAAATAGTTGATTTGAACATAATTCTTCAACACATGGGTGGGTATGGACATGATTCCTTGTAGTTTGATCATGCCCTTCATTTAATGTAATTAATAACTTGTAGATGTTCATTTTGCAAATGTAAAATCTTCATGAGTTAAACTAAGGCAAGCAAAATCATAATGATAAATATTTAGTGACACTTGCCACATGGCTTGTGATTAAAGGTATTTTCCATGCATAATGTTAATTTGCCTAAAAGTTGTGTTGAATTATGGACTCAAAGTTGCTAGTAATAGTAACACCTTAGTGTGTTTTCACTTTAATAATTGATTGGAAGGATGCTAAAGGTTAAACTTTCCCTTGTGCCATGTTGGTTTTGTATAACCACTATGCCCAACCTTTTTATTTGGTTATGTTTTTCAATGCAAGTCCCAATCAACACATACGATTCATCTTGGATGTTCATAGAAAGGCAATACAAACATACACGCAATAACTTCCTAGATAATTCTTGTTGATAATTCAATCAACCCATAGAGCCACATTTTTAAAAACTAACCTTTGTTATGCTAAATTTTGTCCCACACAAATCAATTTTGAATTTGCATTATTTTTCAACACAACAAATGATAACATAATATTAAATTTAATCAGACATCCACAATCAGACATTGTTCAATATTCATCTCCTCAAACATTATTTTCAATTTCTCATTTAACATAAATTTTTGTCAATTGTTTCCTTAAAATAAATCCAACATCCCAACTTGTGTAAATCCTTAAGGTTTTCTTAAGGTCTTTTGCAATAAAATTCAAACAAGAACATTGTTATTAATTAACTTTAACATACCATGATACAAGGGCAACTTCAACCCATGTTTGTTGAAGAATTAATTATATTTGAAGATTCCATGTCGAAAAGTGGAACATTGCAATAGATTTTCTATTTTCCTTCACCAAATTTTATTTCTAAATTTTTTTTGAACATTTCAACATTTCTACAAATAATTTAATTAATGTCAAAGTTGGCAAGGTACTATGGTAATACTAATTGTTTTCAACCAATGCATACTAGTTGAAAGACCATATAGTTTTATTACAAACCCACATGGTTATTTGTAGCAATTCATTTCTCTATGGTTGACCAATTATTGGAACATATATCATTTTTTTCCAACCATAAATAGTAAGACATTTACATAATCATTTTACATGCAAAATGCCATCCACTATCCAAAATCACGTTCTTTGAATCTTGCACATCCTAATCTCGTCACTAGAACCATGGCATCCTTCATTTTGTCATCACCCTTTTACCATCCTCCAACTTTATTACATGGGACATTGCAGATTAAAGCAAAATCTATGCAATGAAAGTTTTACAATTTTGCTCCTTTTTACAATGCAAGGTCATACCAAGCACATTAAAACTCACAAAGATCAACTAGTCTTCAACCCAAAGCCCACATGTAGTTGATTTGAAATCCATTAAAAGCACTACCACACACGTTAGATAAACATGGATTTGCCAATATGCAAAACTCCAAGTCACTCCTCCAAACAAACATAAAGATCAATATAACAAAAAATGGTTTTTGCAAACAAAGGAATATTTATTTCACTATGGATTCCCTCTCAAGCTTAAATACACCTCAACATACACCTGCAACACAAATGAAACACACATAGACAAAGGCATCGAGAAATAAGGTCCATCACAAAACTAATGGTTTTAATTTTGGAATGATCACATTTCTTCCAATTCATCATGCATAGCCACTAGAAAGGTCATGTTTGCCTTCAACCCTAAGTCCAAATCCATGTTTCCATTCGAACTAAATCAATACAAAATCACAATTCATACTAACATATTTTCAAGCTACATGTTTATATTGTGTTCAATAAAAGTGTTTGTCATCCGTCCAATAAAGCCCTTGGGTTAAAGCACACTACTATGACCCCCTTTGGGGCACTTTTGGGTCTAATATTATAATACATATAGTATATTTGTTCTAAAAGCATGGTAGATTTAAGTTTGGGTATCAATTATGAATATATTTATAGTATACATTGATATAATAGGGCCATAGTCTTGTTTTGACTACATTAACTTAAATCTTCATTAGTCATTCAAATAATCAATTTTAATGAAATTAAAAAAATGGCCCATCTAGTTATGCTTGTCATCTTCTATGCAAATGTGATTATTTGTCAAAATTTTAATTTATTACACATTTCTCGCATCTTTGCTGAAAAAGCTCATTTTTTGAGATGAATTTTTAAAAATTAATCACATGGTATTCAAACATGGTTCATATTATATGAAATGACATGGTTCAAACATACTTTCAACTTTCATAAAGATTAAAAATCATTTAAATTATTTTTGGAACATATTTGTGGTTTTGAATACACATGTACACTACACTCCACAAGAAGAAATCTTGTTTTTCTTCATTAGCCAAATTCACTAGGTTTTTAGTGAAATAAGCCAAAATTAACTACTATGCAACTTGTATGGTTTTGATAAAATAAAATAAAATTGATTAGGACATTTTTAATGAAACATTTTTTTAGTAGTTTTGGATAGTCACATGTTGCATTAGATAAATTTTAATTAAAAATGAGGTATATATGAGGTCCTAAGTTAATATGACATGGAATAACGTGCCACATAATCATATAATCTTTTTGTTCCTAGATTGTGGAGTCACAAATTACATTTTTGTCACAAAATGCTATGACAAATTTACATGTTGTGAACATAATTTTAAAGTTTTTTCTTTTGCCAATTTTGTCAACAAAAATGTTTTGACACCATTTGAGCATGATTTACATGTTCGTGTATTCACCATGATGTATATGTTTTTAAATTTCATTTGTACAAAATACATTAAGGCATGCATCCATCAAGGATTGAGCCCAACAAACACACTAATGCCTTAACCACTAAACCATTTCAACATGTTATAAATATAAATGAAAAAGTTTACATTTATGATGTTTGGCAAGAAATTGTTTAGGAAATTCAAATTTTAACATACTTTTGTTTTTGCAAAATTTATTCAAATGCAACAAATGAAAAAACTATCTTGATGTTTATTCAATAATGTATTCAAAAAAATATTATAATTTACAAAAATTGAATTTACAATGTTAAAAAAAACTTAAAATAACATTTCATGAATAAATCAAAAAATATATTTTTTGTTTAAATTGACCTAAATTCTTTGTAACTTCAATGTGAATTCAAAAGTGCATTTATTAAGTTTTTTATATATTAAAAAATCATTAAATAAAATATGTCCATTTTTTGAAGAATTACAAGTTATAATTTTCCCAAATATGATTAGGCATAAATTTGATTATTTATTTTTACAATGTTGTTAAAATGGTAATAATCCATAAGAAAATTGCCACATTTGGTTATAAACAAGTTATGTAGCTGGAAACTTTTTAAAATCTTTCAATATTATGGTTATTTACAACATTTTATATTAAAAACTAACAATATATTTAAAAAATTTGGCCCAAAAAAATTTGTTTCAAAGAATTCATTTTTAATGTTGTTGCCGTAAATTGGTACAAATTGGTCATAGGAAGAAACATTAATTAAGTAGTAAATGTAGCAATTTGATTATCAAGACTATATTTGTCTATCAAAACTAATATCAATGATTAATTACACAACTTTGAAAAACAATCACAACATTTTTTTCAAAAATGATGTAAAAAAATATTTTACATTTTTTTCCTTCATAAAAGGAAACACAATTTAATTTGGTGAAATTTTAGGTTTTAATAGTTGGATTAAACCCCCCCCCTCTTTCCCCCCAACCAACATGTTTTTCTTTTTATTTTAAATATCATTTAAATCAATTTCTTTAAGCTTGTTTTGTTATAGGTTTTTTTTTTAATAGTTAGAGATGAATTTAAAATTTTCATTTAAAAAATGAATGAATTATAAATGGTGATAATAATAACAACATTAATAATTTTTTAATCCTTTCATTTTTTTCAAAATTTTAATTATTTTCAAGATCATCCATAAGAAAATTTGGTCATTTTTTGGCTTTGAGCCATACATGGAAGTAAAAATTTGTTAAAATATTTTAATATTTTGGCTACAAGTCTTAAAACCCATCATATAATTATATCATTTAAATTTTACTTTATTTTTTAAACTATAAAAATATTTTGTTAGTGTTCATGGCCTTTTTTATGTTTGCAAACTAATGGAAATTCATTAAAAAAAAACTCAATTACATCATTAATATTATTTTAAAGTTTAAAATAAAGGGTAATGTTTATAATGATCTCAAATATTAAACTTAAAATTTTTAAAATAAAATTGATTTTGGAATTGTTTCTATGTTTAATGTTAGTATTATTAGAATTCATTTTAAACTTTTATTCATTAGGAATAATTTTTGTTTTTTGAAATTTGTGATCTCAAATTTTTGGTAATTCTTTTTTTTATTTACATTTTTACTTGATTTTGCACTATTTTTTCCATTTTTATCCAAACAAGAATTTCCAAGTTGAGAGGAGTCGAAACCAAAAACATGTGCTGGTTGTGGGGGGAAGGGGGGGTATGGCTAGGGGGTAATCCAACTATTCAAACCAAAAATTTCACCAAATTAATTTTTTTAACTTTTAAAAAGAAAAAAATTAAATATATTTTTACATCATTAAAAAAAATTTGTGATTTTTTTTCAAAGTTAGGTGATTAATATTTGTATTTGTGTAAGATTCATCTCGTTAAAAAATATGGTTTTCATAATTAAATGGTTATATTGAGTACTTAAATAATGTTTCTTCTTGTGGCTAATTTTTGCCAATTTAAGAAGGCAACAACATTAAAGAAATAATTTTTGAAATAATTTTTTTCAAATTAAAAATATGTATTTTCAAAATTTTATAACAAAATATGATAAGTAATATTGAAGTATTTAAACAAGTTTCCAACTACACAACTTATTTATAACCAAAGGTGGTAATTTTCTAATGGATGACTACCATTTCAACCAAATCATATTGGGGAAAATAAAAAATTACAATTTTACAAAAATTGGACACATTTTATGTATTGAAAATAAAATTGTAAAAGATTTAATGAATGCATTTTTGAATTGACATTGAATTCACAAAGATTCTAGGTCAATTAAAATTGTAGATTTATTCATGACATGAAATTGAAACTTATTTTTTTAATTTAAATTTTAAATTTTAAATTTTAAATTATTTTGAATAAAAATTGATTAAAATATTTCAATATTTTGATTACAAGTCCTAAAACCCATTGTAGAATTTTTTAAAATAATAATAATAATCCATTTTTTAACATGATTTTTTTGTCATAAACCAAGAAAAAAATGGGGAAAAAATTAGGGATTATTTTTGGGGTTTTTTTGGTGTGACATCATGAACATTCATAATAATAAACTTATCCATGATGCTTAAAATAAACTAGGGGAAAAACATACATTCTAATTTACATAAATGTACAAGAATTTAATATATGAAAAATTATAATGTAAAGGTCTACATGTATTTTAAACTTTGCATGCATAAACATTTTGACCTAATCAGTAACCCATTCAAATATAAATATGAAACTTCCCAAATTTGTATATATTCATTTCAAAAAATTGTGGTGAGTGCAAAATGCAATTCATGAGTAATGGATTTAATAACACTCAAAATGAATGATTCAACTCATGTGCAAATGTTAATAGTTTAAAAGATGCAAGAAACTCACTAACTCATTCAAGTGTAAATGTGAGGCATTAAGTTGTTATGTGTGTTATAATATATATTAATAAGTGCAATATGCAATGTTCAAATAGTGGTCTCAATAAGCTCATAATGGATGATTTAACTCATATAAAGATGTTGGTAATTTAAGAAATGTGAAAAAAATCACTAAACCATTCAAGTGTAATTGTAAAATATTGAGTTGCATTTTTTTAATATATTATAATAAGTGCAAAATGAAATTTGGGATAATGGTTTTAATATATTAAAAGTGAAGGGTTCAACTCTAATAATTGGAAATATGTGAAAAAATTCACAAATTCATTCCAATATAAATGTGGGGTTTAAGATTGTTACATGTGTTTTAATAAATTATGGTAAGCGTAAAATGCAATTCCTAAGAAATGGTTTCAACATGTTAAAAGTTGATAATTCAACTCATGTACCATGTTGATAGTTTTTAAATGTAAAAAAATTTAGTAACCCATTATAATGCATTGTGTAAATAAAGTTAAAGGTTATTTCAATTTTCACATCAACAATTTGAAATAATTAAATAATTAAATAAGGTCCAAATTATACTCATAAATGAACAACATAATGAATGTAACAACTATGAATAATATTGACCATTAATTAATGTAACAAGCCACTTGCAAACTTAAGATGACCAAATGTTATTGAAATGTAGTTAAATTGGACAATAGTCACAATGTGTGAGGGTGAAAAAGGAAAGATTTCTTCTTGTGTTCATTTCCATAAATATATTCCAATCTCCCACTATATAAAATGAAATTAAATAATTTTTAAAAATATATTATATAAGTTATATTCTAACATAATATGCAAAAATATTGTGAAAATCTTTTGAAAGTTTGAGGTGGGATACACTCAAACATGCACATCCTTGAAAAACAATACAATGTGACATTTCAAAGGGGATCACTATAATGTGCTTTCACCCCTTTCTTGGTGTGCCGACTTTGTGTTCATCATGTAAATATGTGTTGTGACAATAACTTGTTGTAGTGTGGACGTGGTGGTCATTTAATTGTGGGGGATTTTTGCATTCAAATTTTCATTTGTTTGCAAAGGCTAAGTTCAACTCCATATAACATCTTCCCAACAAAGATAAAAATATCATGAAACAAGACTAATCATTTCACTTAGTTCAAATGGCAAAATTAATATTGAGATTACCATTTCAATGTAAATAATATGTCATCTTGAAATATTAGACTACTATTGGTATTGGTTGGAATTGCATTTCAAAATCACAATTGTTGTTATTAGCAAGTGACAAAAATATTGTATCAACTTGATATATAATCTGAAAATTTCTTAACTTACCAAAACCCTCCAAGTAGGAAATCCTTCAAAAAAATTTATTTATTTCAATGGGTATTCAACTTTGTTAGTCATTGTTGGTTCAATTTTTTACCCTATTTGTGTACAAGCAAGGGTTATAATATTAGTGTATTAGTACATAAAGGGTGTTGAATAGGCTTGTGTGTAGGTGTGGAGAAAAATTGTTATAGCCAATGAAATTGCTAGATTTGGTAATATGATGATGATGATTATTTTAATCATTAAAAGTGAACTAACAATTATGTGTGTAATAGGGTTTGGCAGGCTATAGTGTGAAGGTTGTTGCCCACCTTTTAAGCAATTTATAATTATTGCCATATTAAATCAATAGGAATAGCCAAGCTTGGGGGAGGAGTTGCCATGTCGAAAGCATGTAAATGAATGCCATATGAGCAAAACATTATCAAAACCTTCATTTTGCATGCATG
>Ga0116231_10008306_pt1 | contig 18296 bp, 12 predicted proteins | sample S1TSphgellanicum_2_FD_89695 | JGI IMG/M metagenome (GOLD analysis project Ga0116231, IMG submission 89695) | Host-associated microbial communities from peat moss isolated from Minnesota, USA - S1T2_Fd - Sphagnum magellanicum MG | ecosystem: Host-associated > Plants > Peat moss > Unclassified...
AATATCTGCGAGGAGTTATATTAATCTCCAGAAGAATACATGTCATGGCAGGAGGCAATTCGACCTCTATGTCATCAGACTCAAAGGATCCAACAGCTTTCATTGAACCCAATTGCCCTGAGCTTTGTGAGATTGGCAACCCCTTTGAATTGCTTCTTCCATTCAATGTACCACTAGCCTTGAATGATCGTTCTGGCAATGGACCTTCTGGAACATCATCTTCCTACAAAGCAAGCAAGTTCAAATCTTGCCTCTTTACTTTGAACAAAACATCAGAAGCATCAGGAAGCAGTAATTAGAGTTGATGCTCTCCCTTGTACCTCCAAATGTGTGCTTGCAAATTCCATCAGTCTACTATGGAATGTTCGTTGTCGTTCTACAATCTCTACATGTGAGTTTCCTTTTTAAGGTAGATCAATTTTGAGCTTTCAAAAGGTCTCCCTAAAGAAGCTCATTCTCATCACCATCACCATCAATAGCAGCCGTTCCAGTGCAAGCATTGGCAACAAAGAGATGTAGAGATCCCACTCGTTCCTTTGCAAGTATGAATCCCAACACCTGACGTACTCAAGTTTCACTGCTTCCAGTAGAATGTGTTTGATCTGAGCCAAGTGCTGGAAAAGAAACTATCTTCAAGAACACACCCAAGATACAACATTACATCAGTTTTGCTTTGCAGTAGCTTTGTGGAACCAATCCAAGAGTTCAAGAAAAGAAATTGCATGCGATGGAGTTCACAGTCTCAAACTAGTGCTACATTTGTGTGCTGGCTTCCACATTGTTGCAAACGGATTCAAAAGTAGAGCGTTGACAGTGTAGAGAAAGCAAACTCACGCTGCCTCCAACCCATCAAAGAATGCCTACAAGAAAACACATCCCATTCATTTATGTCATTTCAAGAATTTATGCAAACAAAATTCGACTAAAGACAAGTTTATGGGTTTTCGCAAGACCCATTTCTTTTCGAGAATGTTTATGGGTTTTAAATTAAAACCCATTTGTTAAAAGAGAATTTGCAACGTGGAGAAAGAAAAATGCAAAGAAAAAACGCACAGACAATGGGCTTACTTATTTGGGAGGAAGTTGTTTAAGAGGAGGAGGAGTACATCTCTTTAATGGCGATGGTTTCACGCAGTTGTCATCATTATTCTCCTCATTGACGACTCCGAAACCCTACCATTCTCACTTCCACTTCGAAGCAATGGATACAGACAAACCTCCTCCTTTGGAAATAAAGGTTTTCTTCTTTTTCGTCTCTAGTTTCGACTCCTAAAGCTCAACAACCCTCGCCTTGCTTTCTCTGGGTCAACTACCCGGCGACTTACCTGCAGCAATGCATGCCTCACTACTTGCCTGTGAATGTTAGACATCGCTTTGTAAAGCTTCTGCAAACCAACTTCATTATCTTTTCCCCCAAATGATGTAGCCTTGATGAAAATGCATGTGGCAAGGAGTGAGGCATGGCCATGAAACCCTCCTTCCTTACCAGTTTTTGAGTGTCTTCTTCCTAAAGGCTGAAAAAGAAGAAGAGAGATCTATAGTCGACTTGCAACCTAGACTCCACAAGACTCAAGCTGAAAAAGAAGAAGAGAGATCTGTAGTCGACTTGCAACCTAGACTCCACAAGACTCAAGCTGAAAAAGAAGAAGAGAGATCTGCAGTCGATTTGCAACCTAGACTCCACAAGACTCAAGAGAAGATGAATGAATTGTCAAGATCCATCTCAAGAGCTAATGAAGAAGAGAAAACAAAGGAATCTCGAGAACAACAATGATAAGCTATCCCATGCTTGGCCCCGAAATCCACAACAAAAGTGGATCCAAACCCTTGATGCAAAACCCTCTCCCCTTCTTCCCTGCACAACGGCCCTCCCTCGCTATCACCTCCATATCACATGGCTTGGCCAACAAACAAACAGGCCGGGAAAGAAACGACATCCCTATCACCCTTAAAGGAGCAACGAGAACTCTCACCTTCTTCTTTTTGCTTCAGACAATGGATGTGTGATTTGCAACAAAGAAGCCAAGAACAGATGATTTTCATCACCATGGCTTCGTCGTGATCATCATCACCATGGCCATTGTGTACTACAGCAGCAGTACTAATTTGGAAAACCACATAAAGCATGTAATATGACTTGGGTATAATCTGTATATTATTTTAAACAAATTTAACATAAATAAACTAGACAAAAACTAAGGTGATGTATGCAATACATATTTAAGTATGCTCCAAATTCAACTTACATACAATTTAAATACAATCATTATACATAACCAGTAATACATGGGTACATCTTAGTATGTACCCATATAATAATGAGTCTAATATGTTCAATACACAATTGTGGACCCCTTATGCCTAAAATATGTATAATACATTTGGAATACCCATAAGGCTACGACTCATTTGGTGACATTTGCAACTAATGGTAGGTAGAGGGGTCTTCTTGGATGGAAATTGTGTTGAAAGCTATCCAAATGAAAGGATGAAAAAATCCATTAGTCGCAAGTTAGTCATAGAGTAATTGCAAGCAAGACCAAATGCAACGAGTAGTTGTAGATATAACCAACAATAGTTGCAAATGTCAAATAGTCGCAACTAGTCGCAAATTAGTTGGTTACAAAAACCCAGTTTTCTTCTAGTGATCCTACATTCCAATTATAGGCTTTAGGTTCAAGCTTTAGGCTCATGTGGTAGCTTGCCTCCATGATTCATGTCATTGATTTGATGAATTAATTCATTTATTAACTAGTAAATTTTTTTCTGTCCTTTGTGATTAATAATGATTCAGTTTTCCATGTGATAATGACATGGCATGCCATTTAGTAACAAGGTGCCATAAATTTTCATGGTAATCCATGATTTTTTATGACATCATAAGTTTTTGTGTGTCTTGAATTTATGGCACCAATATTTGTCATGTCATGCCATATTTTTGTGTGCCATGAAGTTTTTGAAATCATGAATCCACTTGCATGTGTATGTGTACTAAATAATCTATTGTTAATTTATAATTATGACTACAATATTAATAGTCATTTTGAAAAAGGTGACACATAAATCCTTGGGTTTTAACTACTTAACACACTAGCTTAAATTAACATACCTATTAAGGTAACCTATGTATGTAAGCTACTTAGTAAAAACCTATTTTGTAATATAGGCTACTTTGTAAGATACTTAACTAAACATAAAAAATTTACTACATTTAATATTTTTAAATATACCTAGAATATGTTACCCTACTAATAGGTTAACCTAGGTAGGTTTTTCTAAGTTCCTAGCTTTATGTTTCTTATTAAGTGAACCTAAGTAGCTTCATTACAAGATATTTGATCAAGTTTGTAACCACCTCAAATTTGTAAGACCAGATGCAATTAAATGTAACATAATTATCCTAAGTTAATTTATTTGTAGCCTAATAATGCCTATGTTAACTTAGGTTAGGTTAATAAGTAATATAGGTTGACAAATTAGTTCATTTTAAATCAACCCAGGGAGGTTTAGGTCTAGGCTAGGTTGTAGGTAGTAGGTAAGTTGACTTAGGTCAACCTAGGGTGGCCAAGATTAATTCAATAGAAAACTTTTGAGCTTTTTAAATTTGTGTTAAATATAATTTAGTATAAAAATTGTGGTAGTGCAATGGATGAAGACTTAAACCCCAAAGTGAAGGTGAAGGGTTCAAGTCTTCATTCTTGCAACCTATGATACCTATACCATTTGGTTTAGGTTAGGTAGCCTAGTTTAAACTTCTTGGACTAGGAGTCCAATGTTTGTTTTTAATCTAAACCACCTAGCCTAAGTTGCTTAACAGAAATAATTAGCCAAACTAGGTTAAGCTAGGTTGATTTTTGGCTAAGCAAACTAAGTTAGGTTGTTTAACCTAATTAGGTTAGGCTAGGTTGACTTTTGGCTATGTTAGCTACATGGGTTAAATTAGGTTAACTTTTGATTATGTGCAATGACTCATAATGTGTTTATAAATTTTTTAATACATCATCCATCCATCAAGGCGTTTTTTGCAACATTTAGTTCAATAAAATGATTAAGTTGAGATGGCATGCACTTTACACGTCATACCAATGTTAATGATGACATGGAATTTCATTATTATAATTTTCAAAAAAATTCTAATTGTTAAAACAATTGGGCTTTGCAAGTGAACGTCCCTTGTAACTGAATTGGTGAAACAACACAGGTTTAGCAACTCATTAGTTGCTAGTTGCATATGTCCTTCCTAATTAATATGTAGTTGTAAAGGCTAGTTGCAAAACCCAAAATGTGGTGTTGTGTAAAGGTTTATAATGGTTTGATCTACCATGTGTAGATTATAAGGTGTTGGTTTTGGTTTTGATAACCTTAATTGCACTTCATAAATTCTCACTAATATTATTTAGAACCACCATCTAAGAAAACATCCTCAATGAAATTTCTTCCTACTTGAACCTATGTAATTGTAATTTGATGATCAATTGCTACTAAAACAAATATAAGTTCATGTGATGGTATTAAGTTAAAGATGTAACATTTAATGTCAAATATTACCTATAACAATTGTCCCAAGTTGAGTACACTTGATCTCCAAGATTTTTGTCTTGATATCCTTCAATATTTTTTCTAAAGTCCTTTTTGATGTCACTATATGTGATGTCATTAATTGTGAAAGCATTTCATTGATTTGATTATTTCCAACCAATTGATTAACATTGTAGTTTCAAACAATTCCACCCAATTGGATTGCAATGGCTCATTTGGGGTCTTAGTTTATTTGTCATGTTCATTACATTGTAGTTATCTTACAATTTTCAATACAAGTTGTAGTGGATTTAACTATAACAATAGGTATTACAAGTTTCACTATTACATTAATTTCTAGTGTGGTTAGCAAAACATTGTAACACACTAAAATGTGCACTTTTTTCATAGACTACTACAATTTTTTTATGATTGATCAAGTATATCATTTCATACCTACTATTGTTAATCATAATAGGCAACAAACTTGCCTTGAAAACAATGGTAAGGAAAACATTTGTCGCCTTAACTTATAAACAATTTGTTAATTTGAACAACTATTCATAATAAATTTTCACATGTTCAACACTTTGTTGTTGAATGTTTTGTAGTTGCATATAGACCTCCTCATCAATTTTCACAATTTGGAACCATTTGCAAAAAAAAATGTTCTAGTTTTTCAAATGTGCAATTTGGATGATCTTGAAAATATTCTCATCCCATTCAAAAATATTATCTTTGAAAGTGAAACCAAACAAATTGATGATATCAACTTCCATGGTTTCACCATTAGCTTAATGGCGTTTTTGAATACTATAATGTGAACATCATGGTCAATATCTTTCACATAGGTTGGATATTGCACTTCATGTATGGCAACTTGGTTGTTTGTTCTAATATAGGTTGTGTAGCAATTGGTGGATATATACCATGGTGGCATAAATATGCCTCGATCAAGTGTTGGCTATCAAAATGATCCAACACGTGGATTAAATGGTGGTCCCTTAAGTGGATGTCTTACAAATGAACTTCCTTTGGGTGAATTTCTAAGTTGTCTTCCATCTTATGGATGACGAACAAAACTTCTTCTTGTTACATGTGTTGGCAATCTATCATTGATTTGATGCATTTTAGTATGAATCGGTGCAATGGTTGTGATATTTGAAATTTTCACATGTTATTGAATTGATGACTAGCTTAACCAATGTAATATACTAAGTTACCAACAATATGTGGTGTTTTTATTAGTGGTATGACATGTTGCTTTGGTATTGAGCACACATATCCCTAGGTACATAACCTCTATGATTCCTAGATATCAAAAGATCAAATCCTTTGGTTCTAATAAATTATATTGGATACAGATTAAAATCTAAAGGTATATAAGGGGATACGACATTATACCACATTGGGTATGTAAATGTAGGAAAACCGTTAGTTCAACTTGGTACAAATGGTGTAATAGGTGGTTTCCAAGCTGATTGGTGGCTAATCGGTATTATCACATGACCAAAACTTGGATACATGACTTGAGTTCCTTGCATAGGTACATTGGGTAATCCAATTGTGGTAGTTGGAATAATAGGTTGATGAACATTCATCACTTAATATTTTGAGAGTTGTTTTAATCTATCATCAACAAAGTGGCAACGTTTGAATGATTTTCCACCTATTAACAATTTGAAGAAGTTACAATTTCAACATCAAGATTTCCTCCTAAAACTAGTGTGTTTTGAAAAACTTGTAACCTTTCTCCCTGACCAATAATCAATTTGGTTGGCTAAGTAGTATGTTGGTATATTGGCATTTATTGAATAACAATTGGTATTGTTCTAGGTTTAATTAGTTCCAAACATGGTGTGAAAATTGTTTGATTAAAAGGTCTTTGATTGATGCAACGAAGTTGACCCAACCAGTTTGTAAGTTGGATTCATTCCATCTATGAATATGTTGTCACCAAATTGATGTTGGGATCTAGTTTAATATTTCGTAACCTAGCAAATATTGTTGTTTGTGTTGGTAGACATGTTTTGGGTATGAAATAATCAGGGGTTGTAAATCACCATTGTTATTGTGTTGAGACAACTTCATCGTCATTGCCACCATTGTGAATACTTGTTGCTTGATATTGGGATGAAATTTGTGTTGTCACTTGGTGCATGTTTGAGGGTATGGTTGTTTCCTTGTGCATAATTTGTTCGGTTGCAATTGGATGTTGAACATCGATTTCTACTCATTGTGTTGCCTCCATGGTTGGTGAATTCAATAGCTCATTTCCTTAGCTATTCCGCCTATTGCACCAAAATCTAAAAATAATCAAATTCGAGTTTTTTTGTTAAGTTATATTTAGTTAGAATGGGGTTCATGTGCAAAACAATGTTGACACAACAATTTGCTGGTGCATACCAACATGGATGTCACCCAATTATTTGTTCAAAGCCATTGAACCATAAGGAACAAACGTGGTTTTCAATCAATAAAAAGAAAAGGATAATCACCAAGTTTAATTCCCACAATCATTTACATTGGATGAAACTATTCCCAAATTTTCCCTAGTCACAATTTGGCCAAGTGTACAGTCATTACCATCGAAAAGTGTGCCACACACAATAGTGGCACCAACTACCATAGGGATAATTTCAAAATAAGGTGTTCCCAATATGTTGATCATAACACTAGTAGAAAAATTGTCTTTTGCAACTTGTCTTATGCAACTAAAAAATGTCGCATGCAACTATTTTGCAATTGCACATGTTGCATGCAACTCCAAAATAGTTGCATGCGACATTTTTTAGTTGCATAAGACAAGTTGCAAAAGACAATTTTTCTACTAGGGTAAGATCATTTTTGTAATACTATAGAAATTAAAATGTTCCACCACATTATTTAATTCGTAATATTTTTAAAAGCATGTACTCATTTTTTATGAAATGAACTATTATTTCACAATACTTTCAATAGACCTTCATTGAATCATAATAAAATTGTTTGTACAAACCAAATAAAATAGTTTTAAAGTTTCAAATTCCAAACATCGCAATCCATATAAAATTTATAAAAGATTTATAATTTTCATTTTGATCATTTGTTTGTTTAAATTTCTTTCTCAAAATTCATGTGGATCATTACCTAGCTAAAATTATGATTTAACTGTCGTTGGCAAAAAGCCAAATTGTGATGAACTTTTAAAGGCCCCAAAATTGTTTGATTTTAAAAAGTCATTTTGAAAAATAAATCTTGACAAAATTTGCAACTTTTTCATTTCATTAAGTTCTATATAATTTAAGGGAATTTTGACTATCTTCCTTTTCTTGAAAAAAGTACTTAGATTCTTCAAATGTAATGGTAAGAAGATGATGTCAATGGGATAAATTTTTTAGTGTTAAAATTTGGTCAAAATGGACTCCTAGTGTGTCCAAAAGCAATTTACTTTAACTTGCAATTTCCTCACAACCAACACTTTGTTGGGGGTGGCTACAACTATTTGCAATTTCAAGCTCACGTGCCTTCCACTATAAGCCAATAGGCTAATGCTTCAAAACTAAAATAATCAACACCCACTTGTTTTTATAAAAAATGGTTGCACAACTACAAGCCTATTAGTAAGTACTCCCACTTTTGTTTTCACTATTGCCACTTCACCTAGTATCAATCATCTTCTTTGGTTAATTGGTGTTCATGACCCAACTTATTAGGCCTTTTCCAGTTACATTGTTGACCTAAATTGGGATAACATTGTGACTTTACAATGGTCACCATTTAAATAGTAGAAGTTTCAACCTTAGAATAACGGATCCTCGTATGGTCTTCATTTGTTAGGAACTTTATATGCCACAATATAAACTATGTGCAATAGTTCTTCATTTTCAATTATAATTAACATTGTTTTCATTTGGTCCCACATTTTGAGGAATGTTGATCACCAACCTCCAAGTAAAATTAAGAAGTTGTGAATCGAGAGTTCATTAACACAACCACCATATTTCTTTTAAAGAAGGTTTGCAAGAGTATTTCAACCATTAAATTTTAGGCAACTTGGGGAAAATAACCTAATATTCGTACTACATTTTCCCACATGCATTACTGACATTACATAATGTAAACATTGATGCAACCAATGGAATTGGATCACGAGCAAGGTTTTGCTTTTGTAAAACCCATTGAAAAAAAAAAGTCCATTTGGGGGGTGAAGGAATAATTGAGCATTGTGCCTTCCAATTACACAAAAAAAATTTAAAAGGTTTTTACATTTTAATGTCAACATATTGATTCAGAATTTGTGGCCCCCCCCCCCCCAATTCAACCTCTCACCTTGTAAGGCCTTTTCTCTATTAAATGTGTAGGGTTGGGCACCTTACAAAGCGGCTCCACCATATGGACACCTTGGGATTCCTTTCTATTGAATGAATGAATGTGTAGGGTAGGGCACCTTAGGGAGGGGTTAACACCATATTTGAGACTTTGGGTTTTCTCTCTATTGAATGATTGTTTAAGGTAAAGGGTATATTTAACAAGGACTTCACTAATTTGAGCCCATGGGCTTCTTCTCTATCGAATGAATGCTTAGGGTATGGTACTTTAACAAGGGGCTTTACCAATTTGAACCTTTGCTACAAAGTTTTTTTTAACAACTTTTTTCCATACTCACATTGTTGTTTTATTTGTTTATTGCAAGTGTGTGAAGGAGAAAACTTGGTGAAAATTGAGGTTTCTCCACCTAGGCTATTGTTGGCTTTTGTTTTTTACATGAAAATTTGCTTGCTATTATTTCTTCTTTTCCTTTCTATCTCACATCATACTTTATTTCTACTCAAATTGTGTTTGTGAGCATTCCCAAATGCTTTGTGTGTCTACCTTGTAAGGTTTTTCAATACAATTTTGAGGTTAGGAGGATTGTGTTATTTTTATTTTGGAAATTTTTTGTAATTAAAAAAAAGAAATATGAGTCATGTGAGAAGTTTTGATAATCTTGAACTTTGTGTTGGGTCAATTTCTCTTTTGTCACAAACACATTTCATGGGGTTGTTGGAGTTTTCAAGTGTTTTTTGTGTGAATAGTGCTTTAGTTGCTACAACCTTTGAATTTTGATTCCATCAAGAATTTTTTTTAATGTCTATTTCTCCTCCTTGGACATCACCATAGAAAAGTTGTCACAATTTAAGTATGAACAAAAGGGGAAAAAAATGTCATAAGTTGGTGTTTGCAAAACTATAAGGTAATTTATCACTAGGTGGGAACTCTTGTCTAAGTAGGTACTTAATGTTAGTGATAGTTTAATAAATTATGTTAATGATTAGGTATTAATGGTGTTAAGAGCTAATGTATTTGTTGGCTTAAACACTAGGTGTGGATGGACAATTATTAATTAAAATTTTTTCATATGCATGCAATTCTTTGAAACATACCCATCGATCATATGCACACATACTATTTGAAATGTCATTCATACATGGGGTCAAGTTTGAGCCAAAATTTTATGCCAAAATTTTACACCAATGCAAAATTTCTTCCCTATGAGCAAAGCCAACAATATTGGGAGGGCATCAATGGCTATTGTTACATTTCCACTAGAAACATCTCTTGCAAAATTCATCTAACAAAGCCTTCAGCTTATTGCCATTTGTGGGATTACTTTGGCATTATTAACCTTTTGAATCCTTTTGTGTTTTAAAAATTATAGAGTTTTTAATCAACATCTTCGTTCTCAAATAAATAATTAATCTTGAATGCAAGCAATATTGTTGCAAGGCCATATATTAAGAATCACTTTAGATGATAGTCCATGGCCATACACTAAGGGCCACTTTAGATAGTGGTCCATGGTCCAAAATCTCAAGGACCAACTTCAGACAAATTGAATCCTTGAATTGGGCCATTTTTCACATTAAAAAAATATTTAAAAAAAATACAATGAGTGTGTTTAAAGGCATATTGTCCAATTTCAAGGTCCAATTAGTAAAAATGTGAGAATATTTAAGAAAATTAGGTTGACATTTTATTTTTATTTTTATTTTTTCCTCATGTCTTTTTTTTTGCTTCTTACTACACACAATGGATGGGCATAGGCATAGATATTGGTGATCTTAATTTATATTATGGCAATGCATAGAGTCAATGTTGTTTTATATTTTAAAACTTGCTCTCAAAAAATTTATCAAATTTGAATTTTTAAAAAAGTCAAGACAAGCACATTGAACTAAGCTTTTAAATAACCTAAATTTTATTTTGTTTCTTCACATTGTTCATGCAAGGAACATAATGAAGATCAAAAGATTTAAGAGATTATGGATTCCACAAACTCATTGAGACTAAAATGAAGGGTCCATGTATAGTAATTCAAAGAAATGGTACAAAAATTAATAAAATAAAATCAACCCATAAACATTTAACAAATTTATCATTGGTTCAAGAACACTATGGAGTTTGCACAACACAAAATTGGATTAAAAAATGGATTTGATACTTTAAAATGATGTCATGTTCCCAACCATGTAATTTAATGGCAACATAAGGGAATCTATTTATGAAACAAGGTAGTTTGTTTTGTTTTGTTTGTCACATTGAGATTTTCCAAACCATGATGTTTCATGCCATGCTCTTGGTATCTTTGGAAAGCTTTCAATGAGTAGAGGTGCATCAATTTGGTTTGAAAATGTTTGGAGTTACAGTGTGGAAGCTATTGACTATTGAACCATTTCATCAATGAAAAAGTAATAAAATTCAAACTGAAAATTGTATTGGAATTCAAGGGTGTTCTTAGTGTTGTTGGAAAGCCTTTGGTGAGTCCAATTTAACAAAATTTATTTCACAATTTTCAGAGTTAAGGTGTGGAAATATTGATTTTCAATTGGATTTTGTTGCTAGAAATTCAAAAAAAATGCAAAAATTGGGTTTGGAAGGAAAAATCACTTGAGCTCTCAATGTGTTCACCTTATTGAATTTAGAAATTTCCAATTGTGAAAAATAAATAATCTGTTCACACTTACACCAATGGCACATGCTACAATTGGATGTCCTCAATTCAATGTTCATAAAAATAGTTTTTTTTTGCAATTTTGTGGTATCCACAATTTGGAAACTTTTTTTTACATCGCAAATTAATCAAATTTACACTCTTTTAAAAATCCAAAAATTTCCAATTTTTGGTTGAAAAAATCATAATTGTAAAAAACAAAAATAAATCATTGTTCACAAATATGCACACACACACACACACACACACACATATGAAATGAAGAATACCAATGAAAAATTCACCAAGTGGCAAAAGAAAAGCCCACTATGGACTCAATTCCACACATTTTTGTAAATAGGAAATTTTTAAATTGAAATGTATTATCATATGTTGTTTTTTTTATGTGGCAAATTTGTGCACTACATGTGACAAAAAAAAGACAAAAATGAAAAATATCCCCTTATCTTAAAGGTTTTCAAATGCATTATTCCTTTTCAAATTTGGATTCAACTCTTTTAACTCCCTAAGGAACCCATTACAAACCAATTGTGCAAGTTTGGATGATGGGAATAAAAAATAAACATTATTGTTGCACATGATGTTTTAAGAGCACATGGTGATGGACTAAGTTATATTAGGCCATGTAGCGGCCATGGAGGATTCATCCACCTCAAACCATATTTCTAAATGAAATCTAGGAGCTTATAAGTTGATAAGGACATCATTGTACCAAATGGAAGTGTTTGTCCACATTGTTATGTGCACATAAGAAAAGGTTGTGGGGTAGATGCAAGGTAAGTGGTTCACTTTTTGTGTCACAAGTTAAATTGTACAAGGGTGTTGTGATTGGAAGCTTCATTACTATGCACATATATTTCAATTTGATTTCAAGGACTTGGGTTTAAATTGTCAACTTCATTATAAAAATGAAGATATAAATAGTTTTGCATAACTCAAGATAAAAATGTTATGGACTTTGGAAATCAAACTCTTAGACTTGCCAACTAGTAATAATTTTTACATATGGACTTTGAAACGATTGAAATATTCATAGTATGTTATATAAGGAATTGGAATATGATGAGTCTTTCTTTACATATTAAAATTTAACTCAACTTTGAAATTCTCTTATTGTCCTTGTGATTAATCTATTCCCAATTAATGTGCTTATCTATACTAGGCCATGGTTCAATTCAACATTCTTACAATCTAAATTTTTGAAAATTTCAACAATAGGGCTACTTTTGGGGAAAATTTTGGCAAAATAAAAATAATTTAATTTATGTTGGAGTTCCCTCATGTGCTATGATGACAACAATATTACTTAATATAAAAAATTTGTGCCGAATATTGTAACTAAATTTGTAAGTGGAAAAATATAAATTTGAATGAAGATATAATATAATCTATGAGTAAGCATGAAGTCCTTATAGAGATATGTACAATTTATGTATGAAATTATTTAATCAATAATAATATAAATTATAAATATTTATTCCAAATATTTGATGAACCTTCATTTTCAATTATTTTATAAAATTTACCTTTGACAATAAAATAATAATTACTATCCATATTTAGCTTTGTGATTTGATGATATGATTTCCCTTAGGGGTATGACTAATATGAATCTATGACTTGAAAACTTGGGTTTTATATATAAGTTTGTTTACATTATTTTGTTTTGACATTGTTTATTTGAACATGTAATTGAACAAGTCATGTGTTTGCCATTATCCTTTGGGAAAGCCCATCTAGTTATAAAACAACTTAAAACTTAGAATATGGGTCTAATTTTTTTTTGGTCTTGAGGTGGTGTGGATGATTTCAATGTGATTGAAATGCCAAAATATTTAAGATTTAGTGAAAGATGACCTAAGTGGGGGGCATCAGTTAAAAATTGTTTCAAGTTTCAACATCTTGACTATTGAGTTCATGAACCTAGGTTAGTGTTGGGCACCAATATGTTGGTTTAAATATTGCGCAAGAAAAAACTATTAGTCCTATTTTTTAGGTCTAAAAATATTGAATTAACTAAAAATTAGAATACTTGGACCACAACAAATATACAATCTATTCGTAGAAGGAGATGTCAAAAAAGGATCATGGATATATTAAGTTAATATTTGCATTTCAATTTTCAATTCATGATAAAAATCATAATAGGGGTTAATAAGGGTGCTAGGATAATAGGACAATGAATTAATAAACATTTTGATGTGGAAGTCATTTTTTTTAATATCTCACAAAATTATGAATGGGTCTAGTTAGACACACACAAAAAATGTTATTTGAACTCTAAAATAAAACACTTTAGGCTAAAAATAACATAGCCTTACAATGGGTGATAATTATCTCAAGGTAATGATGTTACAAATGATGTTATATATAAAACCCAATTCTGAAAAAGATGGTACTTCAAATAAACATGGGGAACATGATTTCAATCACACTATTTCATTTTCAACAAGGGACAAATGAACAAAGGTGAATCCCAAATTTAGTGATGGAATTGCTTAGGGTTGTCCCACACAAAAAGAACCATTATTTTGACTATAACCTTTAGTTCAATTCATGATATTGTAACAAAAAGTAGGGATGCACAAAACACATCACTTCAATTTAACAATCAAGTAATAATTCTGACAAATGCCACAAAATAATGCAATGTTTTGCCTCAAGCAACTTACTAAACTTCTTTACTTATGATAGACTTATGGGCCTTCATGGATTGGGTCACTCAGATATCACTGTCTTGAGCCCCATAGGTACTTCAATTGTAGAATCTAATGTGACAACACAAACCCCATGCATGGCAACAAAGAGAACAAAGACTGTTGAGTACCACTTGGTACTAACAACATTCACAGTCCCAACCCAATAAACACAACTCAAAATATTTCCTTCATTAAATTCCCCTAGATTAGTAGGTTGAAGAATCCCAGAAGTTGCAAGCTTGGGAGTTTGACAAAGCAAAACATGCCGCCAATACCCACCAACACATCACCTTACAACAATAAACACTAATAATAATTCTTCACTTTGGAGGTTTTGCCCAAGTAGATACTTTCTCCTAGATATAATCCCTGAAATACTTTCAACCCAAAACATTAACTCCCACCACATTACACTAGAATTTGCCATGGAGACCACTCCAAAACCTTTAGAGCTTTTCATCACATCATTTATTATTACCCTTAAAGACAACCTTAAAACCTAATTCCATCATACTAAAGCTAAACACGCAGTGGAAGAATTTGTAAGCTTCAAAATGATGAAATCAAGTCCCTGAGAATGGGCATTCCTTCCATCACATAATAAATCAGAAATCAAATGTTTCCCTACTCAAAATTCACAAAAAAAAAAGTCCTTCCTTACTACAGCAAAGGCCTTTTATTCCCAAAGCTCTTTTCACCCACCATTAACAAACTCCAAATCCCGTTCAACAAAGCCATTGCCTTTCCAACAATGAAGAACATCAAACAAAAAAACCAATGTCGAACATCGTCACAACAAAAACCATTGCTTTTCATAACCTACAAGAAACAAAACACAACAAAGAACACACAACACCACTAGTACCCCTCAACTATCGTATACATCTTTCGACAGTTGATGACCAAGTCTCATTGCCATTAGGTTTTCGTCCAACCCCATTTCTCATCACATTTTAGCTTGAAAATAACATAGCCTTGCAATGGGTGATAAATTATTTCACGATAACGATACCATAAATACTTATAAAACCCAATTGTGAAAAAGATGGTACTTCAAACAAACATGGGGAACAAGATTTCAATCACACTATTTCATTTTCAACAAGGGTCAAAAGAACAAAGGCAAATCCCAACTTTAGTGATGGAATTGCTTAGGGTTGTCCCACACAAAAAGAACCACTATTTTGACCATGAACATGACATGTTCTTTATGGAGATTGTGAGAAGACAATTCCATGATGCCTTTACACCCATCTATGTCGGAAGCAAGATAGTTTGTTTTGTTGGCCTTGCCTACCAATGCAATGATATTGTGTTTAGATTCATTAAAGAGTTTTGTAGCTTAATGGATTTTGGCCCCTAGGTAGTAGGTCTATTTTATATGAGGATTTTTGAAAGATTTTATTTTGGCTCGTGTTGAAACTTGAGATTAGTTATAGAGTTATGATATCTTCAAGGATTTTGAGAGGACTTTTTTGAAGATTATATTTTTACATGGTGAAGTATTTGAATTTTCATAACTCTTCTTTTGCCTTAAGATACTTTGTAATGTAAATGGCAAGGCCATAGTGTGATACACCCTTGTTTTGTTTTGTCACGTTAAGATCTTCCAAGCCAAGGTGTTTCATGCCGTGCTCTTGATATCTTTGAAAAGCTCTCAATGAGTAGAGGTGCACTGATTTGGTTTGAGATTGTTTGGAGTATGGTGTGGAAGCTATTGATTATTAAATCATTTTTTCCATGAAAATAAAATAAAATCCAAACTGAAAACTGTATCGCAAGTTGGCGCTACTCTGGTATTGTTGGAAAGCCCTCAACAAGTCAGATTATATAGATTTTATTTCACAATTTTCAGAGCTATTGTGTGAAGGATATTGATTTTTGAGTGGATTTTGTTGATCGAAATTCAAACAAATTGCAAAAATTGGGTTCACAGTTGGGCCAATGGCATAGGCTACACTAGACCCAATGGAAAATAGGCGGTCCCCAATTTCAATTCAAAAGTGGATATAAATCAAAGGCTTGGTAAATGGATTTAGAGAACCATTGTGGTTGATTTGTTTGCTTTGGAGCCATTGAAAATAAATTCATCATTTATTATATTTAAAAAATAATCATTGTTTAGAATGTTAAAAAAATAATTTCACAACTTTAAATATTTTAGGCATTTATTTGAAACAGGGCCAGCAATTTGACATTTCATAATTTAGAAGTTTACAAGATGAATAGTGGTGTGCAACATGAATATTGTGCAGATGTATATTTTCAAACAAATTATATATATATATATATATATAAGGTAGGGGAAAGACAGCACCAGAACCCTGAGTTTGGTCATAAAGAGGGGTGATATTAAAAAAAAAACTTGCAAAGAAAAAACATCAGCATTCAAAGGAGGGTGAAACTCAAAATATCATCAATTTTGGTGGTAATTGAGTTTCTGCATTTCATACCTAGATTTAATAAAATTTCCTTACTTTGCAGAAACCACTGAAAGAGGGGTTTGGGGGTGAAATGAGGCCCAAAGATAGGGTTGTAGACTGTGTGACTTTCAGGATATCTCTGTTATGTATGTAACATGGACATCATATATAGTTAGGCACACTATGGAAAATTTGAAGTTTTGATTTTCTCTTATGAAAGTGGTCTATAGAAACTCTGACCTTGAAGCTTTCATTTCAAAATACCAGAAAACAAAAAACCATGCATCACAAATTTGCATGCAAATATGTTTCAAGTTAATTCATTTTAAAGGCAAAAATACAATTGACAAAAATAGAAAATAAAAAATCACAAAACCATGGTTATGACTATAATGAGACAACAAGTGTTTTGTTTTCATCAAAAAAATTGGATTTTTGTTTCTTAGTATAATTTTTTGCTAAATTTTGGGGAAAAAGTTCCAAATTTTTGATATCACAAAGTTGAAAAAGAAAAACCCTAGAAATAGGTGTTTTTTCATGAAAGTTTCATTGGACAATTTCTCAGAAGACTGAAGAAGAAGGTAGCCAAGTTGTATTGCTTCACTTTCCTTAGCAATATATGCTCTTATGACAACCATGCCAACAACTTGTCATTGAGAAAAGCCAATTGACAAAAGATGCCATCGGGATTCCAACAACCTTTCATGCTCTCGTATCGTCAACAACACTCCACACATATTTATTTGTTTGTATGCAAACCAATTGGTCCACATATCATGTAATGGGGAAAGAATGAACCAACGGTGGTTGGGGGGATTGAGAAACCCTTGTTCACCAAAAAAATAAGAGGCTAATGGCCTTCATCATGCCACATCTTCTACAATCTACAATCCCAATTCGTTACGCAACATAGAAAGAAAGAAGTCCATAGATTTGGCCGAGAATTGATCCGGAAAAAATGGTATTACACACCATTGTGATTACTACGTCTTGGATAACAAGTTAAGACTTTAGCATCATCAAAAACAAGATTTAATTCATTTGATTAATTAATTAAAATTTTGCACACCTCTCAGATGAAAGGAGTTCTAGTTTTTCCCTCAATGAATAATATTTTATTAAATTATCATTATTGTTGACATTATCACGACCTAAAGATCAAACCCTAAACCCCATAGTAAGAGTGGCCTAACCCCCAAAACCTAGGGTTTTTCACTTGCAATTTTGCAATATCAAAAAATTGGCAAAAGTTTCCAATAAAATAGCAAAATTAGTCAACAATTAGTCCAGCAATTATTCATTTTTAGAAAAATAATTTTTAAATTACTATTGCAAATAACAATTGAACATCCAAACCATATTATATATAGAGAGAGACATAATATCCTACCATTCCCAATTTCCCATGTAATGTTTTTTTCCCTTCTCATACATGCTTTTTGGACAAAAACATTTGGATTTTTTTGGCTTTTTTTCTTGTGTAAAATTCACTAATTTTACTTGTCTTTAGAAAAATTCACCAAGAGTTTTATATCACAAAATTTGGGGGGGGGGGGGGGGAAGGAAAAAAAAAACCCCCTTGTCCCCTTGATGTAAATGGGTGGTGAAAAGCTAGAAAAATTAAAATACTTGACACTTTTTTTTATTTTCCCTCCTTTTTCCCAAACATCAAACTTTTAATTG
>Ga0116231_10008307_pt1 | contig 18294 bp, 16 predicted proteins | sample S1TSphgellanicum_2_FD_89695 | JGI IMG/M metagenome (GOLD analysis project Ga0116231, IMG submission 89695) | Host-associated microbial communities from peat moss isolated from Minnesota, USA - S1T2_Fd - Sphagnum magellanicum MG | ecosystem: Host-associated > Plants > Peat moss > Unclassified...
CATGGTGGGACGATGTGCTGCGGCATGGTCCATTCAGCCAATTCGCCGCCTTCTTCGACTTCCGAAATTCCGGGTTGCAGCCATTCCGGGTGCACGTGTGTTCGCTCGCGCGACCTTATGGCGCTGCGCTGGCGGCGGGCCAGATCACGATCGCATTGCGCCGGCGCAGACCGCGCATCGAGCACTACGACAACAGCTGGCCCGTCAGCCCCGCGTCCTGGTCGCGTTTGGTGCCGGGCAACGAGGCGGGGTTCGAACGCCTGCGGCATCTCCTCGACATCGAGAGGCCCAACCACGCGCAGCGCAGCGAATATGCGCGGCTGACCGCCCATGCCGAGCAGCTTCTTGACGAGGCGCATGACAGTGGCGCGCTCGAGGCGGCGGTGGCGCGCGTAGCCTGCAACCCAGAAGAACTCGATGCACTGCTGCAGGAGCAGTTCTATGTGCTGCACGGCTGGAAGCTCGCGGGCGAATTGACCAATTACCGGCGCTTCTTCGACGTCGGCGCTCTGGTGGGTCTGCGCATGGAGTTGCCGGCCGTCATGGCAGCCGCCCATCAACGCATACAATCCATGATCCGCGACGGCGACATAGACGGCGTGAGGGTCGATCATCCCGACGGTCTGCGTGCGCCGCGCGAATACTTCAGACGTCTGCGGCGCATGCTGCCGGCGGGGCGCATCTACGTCGAGAAGATACTCGAGAACGACGAGAAACTGGCCGAGGACTGGCCGATCGACGGTACGGTCGGGTACGAATTCCTGGCCAAGGTGAACCGCCTGTGGATGGACGATCAGCGTACGGACGTCCTCACGGCCGCGTACGCCGACTTCACAGGGCACAGCGTGAACATCGGCAAACTGGTGCGCGAAAAGAAGCGCGCCATCATCGAATCGACTTTCAGCAGCGAACAGGCACAGCTGGCGGCGGCGCTGCTGAAGATCGCCCGCACGCGCGCGGCGACCCGCGATCTGAGTCCAAGGCAGCTCAACGAAGCGCTGGCGCGGTTGATCGTGGCGCTCCCGGTCTATCGCACTTACCGAACCGCGGATCTCGCGCATGCCGAGGACATACGGATCCTCGCCGAAGCCATTCAGAGTGCGCGCATGAGCGCCTCCGATATCGATCCCGCGGCATTCGATTTCTTGAGCGAACTGCTGTCCAAGCCGAGTCTGAACGCCGCCGAGTCGGACTTCGTCGCAAAGTGGCAGCAACTGACCCCGGCGGTCATGGCCAAGGGCGTCGAGGACACCACTTTCTACTGTTTCGACAGGCTCCTGTCATGCAACGAGGTGGGGTCTCAGGCGTCGTTGGTGGGCATTTCCGCCGACCGGTTTCACGAGTTCTGCCACTATTTGAGCGAGCGGCATCCCAGGAACATGCTGGCCACCTCGACCCACGACAACAAGCGCAGCGAGGATGTACGCACGCGCATCTCCATTTTGTCAGAGATTCCTGAGCGCTGGTCGGAGGTGCTGAATCAATGGTCGAGTCTCACCGCAGCGGCGTGGCGCAATCGCACACCCGACCGGCATGCCGAGTACCTGTTGTATCAAACGCTCATAGGCGCCTGGCCGATCAGCCCGGAGCGCTGCTGGCAGTACATGCAAAAGGCTTGCCGCGAGGCGAAGATCAAGACCTCCTGGCATGAACCGAATTTAGGCTATGAAGAGAACATTCGGGGCTTCGTCGACGGGGTATTCCAGGTTCCGGAATTCATCGCGGCCCTCGAGAAATTCGTCGAGCCGCTGGTTCTGCCGGGCCGGATCAATAGTCTGGCGCAGACGCTCATCAAGATGGTGGCGCCCGGGTTGCCGGACTTCTATCAGGGCACGGAGCTGTGGGACTTGAGCCTGGTCGATCCGGACAATCGGCGGCCGGTGGATTTTGCATTGCGCACTCAACTTCTCGAGCGTGCACGCGGCATGCAGGCGGCCGCAGTATTACAGGAATGGGACAGCGGACTGCCGAAATTGTGGATGATCACGCGAATTCTGGCGTTGCGGCGCGCTCACAGCGAACTGTTCGCGCCTGCTTGCCGTTACCAGCCGCTGGTGGCTCAGGGCAGCCATCTCGCGAAGCTGCTCGCTTTTCGCCGTGGCGACAATCTGATCACGGTGGTGCCGCGCCTGACCATGTCCTTGGGCGCAGAATGGGACGACACGCGCCTGCCGCTGCCGGGCGGTCAATGGCGTAACTGCTTCACCGACGAGGTCGTGCAACGGGAAATCCTGCCGGCATCCCTGTTCGCGGGGTTTCCCGTCGCCTTGCTTATCAAGGTGGGCGCCTGAGCGTGTTAGAATGGAGTTCGTGGCGGTTTTTGAACCGCCGATGCTGGGATTTTTTCCGATGGCAGTTCCAATCTCGCAGGCGTGGACCGTTGCGACCTATGTATTGAAGCAGAAGCTCAAGGGGCGCAAGCGCTATCCCTTGGTGCTCATGCTAGAACCGTTGTTCCGCTGCAACTTGGCCTGCGCCGGGTGCGGCAAGATTCAGTACCCGGCCCACATATTGAAGTCGCAACTCACGCCGGAGGAGTGCTTCAAAGCCGTCGATGAATGCGGTACCCCCATGGTTGCGATTCCCGGCGGCGAGCCGCTGCTGCATCCCCAAATGCCGGAGATCGTCGCCGGACTGGTGGCGCGCAAGAAGTATGTCTACATGTGCACGAACGCACTGCTGCTGAAGGAGCAACTGCACCTCTTCAAGCCCAGCAAGTATTTGTCCTTCTCGGTACACGTCGATGGACAGCGTGAACATCATGATTTTGCTGTGTGCCGCGAGGGCGGGTACGACATCGCGATGGAGGGTGTGAGGGCGGCGGTGGAGGCCGGGTTCCGCGTGACCACCAATACCACCTTGTTCGACGGTGCCGATCCCAACAGCGTGCGTGCGCACTTCGATGAAATGATGGCGGCGGGGGTCGAGAGCATGATGGTCTCCCCGGGCTATACCTATGACAAGGCCCCTGACCAGAAGCATTTCCTCGGCCGGGCGCGAGCCAAGCGGCTGTTCCGTTCGATTTTGTCGAACCGCAAGCGATCCTGGCGCTTCAACGCATCGCCGATGTTCATGGAATTCCTGATGGGCAAGCGCGAACTGACCTGTACCCCTTGGGGCATGCCGACCTTCAGCATCTTTGGCTGGCAGAAGCCTTGCTACCTGCTGCAGGACGGCTACGCCGACACCTTCGATGAATTGATGTCAAGCGTGCAATGGTCCAATTACGGCACCGAGAGCGGTAATCCGAAGTGTGCCAACTGCATGGTGCACTCGGGCTATGAGGCCAGCGGCGTCAATTACACGTTCGGCTCCGTCAAGGGTCTGCTGCAGACCGCGAAGGCGATATTCTTCGACAAGTACTCCGACCCCGTCGCGCTCGAACTGCTCGAAGAATGGCAGTCGCATGCGACGCCTGCCGCCGTGAGCGTGCCGTTGGCGTCGATCGGGCGGCGTCGTGCTCCGGAAATGCAAGAGTGAGCGATCCCGAAGCGATGGAAGTCGCTGCCGGCCGCGAACACGAGAATCTACAAGGCTGGGTAGCCGAACTCGCCAACGAGACCGACACCCGCGATGCGCTCGAAAAAGCCTTCGATTATCGCGGCGACGTGACGCTGATTCGCAAGGACGGCACCACGATCGAGGGCTATGTGTTCGACCGGCAGAGCGGTGCGTCGCTCGCCGATTCGTTCGTGCGCATCATCCCCGTCGGACAGCGCAGCCGAGTGAGCATCCGGTATGCCGATATCGGTACGTTGAAATTCACCGGCAAGGACACCGCGGCGGGCAAGTCGTTCGAATCCTGGATCAAGAAATATTGGGCCAAGAAGGCCGCGGGCGAGACCAACATCCAGATCGAGCCCGAGAATCTCGATTAATCGACTGAAGATCTGGATGGGTTAGCGCGATGTTCGAATTGGTGAAATTGGCGTGGGAAGCGCTGGTCCTGCGCGATTCGATAAAAAAAGGTGAAATGACAGCGGGAGTCTGGGGTGGGGCACTGCTCTTCCTTGCCGTACTCATGTGCATCGCCATCCCGACGATCGTTTACTTGGATCGGCATCCGGACGCCCCCGCGAGCGTGCTGGTTTATCCCGCGATAGCCGTCGGTCTCCTTCTGATCGTCTATTTCTGGCTGTCCATTCGCTGGCGCCTACGCCTCAACCGTCAGAGCGGCAACGCGGACGCTTGAGGCCAGATAACCGGTAACGAGAGGCGAGGGGTGCAGTGCACCCCCCGCCTCGGTGGTTTCAAACAGCGACGCGCTTCGGTGCGTCCTTGGTGAATTGCTCGGTTTCGGTGCTGCCCGCCATGGCAACCGTGGAACTCTTGGCGCTGATGGCGGTTTGAACGGCGTCGAAATATCCGGTGCCGACAAAGGCCTGGTGCTTGACCCCGCGATAACCGGCGGCTTCCTGGCCGAATTCACGCTGCTGCAACTGCGAGTAGCCGAGCATGCCATCCGCGCTATAGGCACTGGCCAGCTCGAACATGGACAGGTTGAGCGCATGCCAGCCGGCGAGCGTGATGAACTGAAAGCGGTAGCCCAGCGAGGCGAGCTCTTCGCGCCACTTCTTCATCGCGGCCGCATTGAGCTTGGCCGCCCAGTTGAAGGAGGGAGAGCAGTTGTAGGCGAGCAGTTTGCCCGGAAATTTCGCATGGATGGCGGCGGCGAAGCGCTTGGCTTCGTTCATGTCGGGCTTCGAAGTTTCGCACCAGATCAGATCGCAGTAAGGCGCGTAGGCCAAGCCTCTTGCGATGGCTTGTTCGATGCCGGCCTTCACGTAGAAAAATCCCTCACTCGAGCGCTCCCCCGTGATGAAGGGCTTGTCGCGCGGATCGATGTCCGACAGCAACAAATCGGCGGCATCGGCATCGGTACGGGCAATGAGCACGGTCGGGACGCCCATGACGTCGGCCGCGAGCCGCGCGGCGACCAGCTTGTTGATGGCTTCCTGGGTCGAGACGAGGACCTTGCCGCCCAAGTGGCCGCACTTCTTGGCGGAAGACAGTTGGTCCTCGAAATGCACACCCGCGGCGCCGGCGCGAATCAGGGCCTTGGTCAGTTCGAACGCATTGAGGTTGCCGCCAAAACCTGCCTCGGCGTCGGCGATGATGGGCACCAGCCAATCGATATCTTTCTTGCCTTCCATGTGGTGAATCTGATCGGTGCGCAGCAGCGCATTGTTGATGCGCTCGACCATCTTCGGAACGGAATCGACGGGATACAGACTCTGGTCGGGGTACACCTCGCCGGCGGAATTCGCATCCCCGGCCACCTGCCAACCAGAACAATAGATGGCCTTGAGGCCGGCTTGCACGGTTTGAATGGCTTGATTGCCGGTCATGCTGCCAAGCCCGGTGACTACCGGTTCGGTGTGCAAAGCGCGCCAGAACTTCTCGGCGCCCAGGCGCGCCAGGCTGTATTCGATGCGCACGGAACCGCGCAGCCGTTCGACATCCGCTTGACTGTACGGCCGTTCCACTCCCTTCCATCGTTCGCTGCTGATTTCGGTCAAAGCTGTCTCCTTCAAGGCTTGAGTTGGCCAACGCTCACGTTGGGCTTGATTACCCTAAGGGAGGAAGCTTAAAGTGCGAAGGCAGAGAATTTATACATTGGAAATTTCACAATGTCAATTTCACTCTGCATGGGGTATCCATGGTAGGACTGATCCGGCAGGGCCATTTCCTGGGCGCCAAATTGCGCAGTTTGCGCAAGCGCAACGGACTAACCCTGGACGAGTTGTCGGCGCGTTGTGTGCAAATCGATGCCGCCAGCGCGCCGTCCGTGAGCTACCTGAGCATGGTAGAGACGGGCAAGCGAATGCCCTCGCCCAAGACGCTGAGCTTGCTGGCGGGCATCTTCAGCAAGGATGAGCGCTGGTTCCTGGATGAGAATACGGATGTCGAGGCGGCACCGACCCTGAGGGAGCGCGGCGGCCTACAGGCCATGCCGCTGGAGCCCGCGTTTTTGTTCTCCCACGAATTGCTGCAGAACGCGTTGCCGGAGCTGTTGTCCCAAACGGGCACGACCGGACGGCAGTTCGCGCAGCTGCTGATTCGCGTCTGGCAGGAAACCCGGCACAACAATTTTCCCGACATCGAGCGGGCCGCGGAGGGCTGCGGCAATCGCCAGATGCCGCTCGGCGTCGAGGACATGATGGCGATCTGTGAGCGCCACGGCCTGCAGGTCAAGTGGTTCGATGGCGACGTCCGCAAACCCGGCGGTGGCCTGGTGCGGTCGAGGTTCGAGGCGCCGGGAACCGTGTACGTCAATCAGCGCTTGCGCACCCAGCATGAGCGGCTCAAGTACGACCTGGCGTTCTTCATCGGCCATAAGCTGCTGCACAACGGCGACGGCGCGATTTCTCCGCATAGCACCGCGTCTTCCGCAGGCGCGGCCAGATCAGGACTCGAGGGCGCCGGCGGCTCGGAGGCGGGCATGGGACCGCAGGATGTGCTGTACGCATGGCGCGATTTCGAATGCAGCTTTTTCGCAGGTGCGCTGTTGTGTCCGCGCGTGCCGTTGCGGCGGTTCTTGATACGCGAGGCTCACAGCGTCACCGCGTGCCACAAGCTCGGCGTGACGCCGGCGGTGCTCATGCGGCGCATGACGGCCGTGTCGCCCTATCGCCATTGGCATTTCTTCGATGCGTATGCCCCGGGGTACTTGCGCGCCGTGTATCGCGGCAACGGCATCCCTCTGCCATGGGGCAACATGAGTTTGGTGTCCGATCCGTGCCCGCGCTGGGCGGTATTTCGGCTTCTGCAGCAGACCTCGGCCGCGCCGGCGCCCCGGCACCCGAAGTCGCAGATTTCGATCATGCAAGATGGCAAGCGCGCGCATCTATACTGCTGCCACTCGTTGTTGACGCGCGATGCGGTGGACGAGCTGCACGTCTTGTCCGTGGGCATAGACTTGGCGCCGGCTTTGGAGGCGCAGGGATTCGCGGGGGACGCCATCGTCGAGGCAGTCGCTGACGCGTGCCGGCGCGGCGGCGGTGAGGGCGTGATTCCACCGGAGGCGAGTACGGCGATTCGCGCCGCCTCTTCCGTGCTCAACATTGCGTGGATTGCCGACGCCTTGGCGTTGCCCGCGAGCGTCATTTGTCCGCGCAGCGCCGGCTGTCCGCGACAGCCGCAAGCTTGTGCGTGAGCGGCCTTCAGTCAGCTAGACTGCGTCACTCTGGACTGCGTCATGTGGCTACACTCGTGTTTTTGGGGGACCCAATGAGCGGCGCACAGGGCAAATGGAACGTCAATATCAAGACGCCGATCGGCGATCGGACCGGGGTCCTCGATCTCAAGGTCGAGGGCCGCACGCTCACCGGCACACTCTCCGATGGGGAGCATCACGTGCTGATCAGCGACGGCAAGATCGACGGCGATCGATTGAGCTGGACGGCCAAGATCGAGAAACCCATGCGCCTTACTTTCAAGTTCAGCGCGCGGATAGATGCCGATCGCATCAGCGGCAGCGCGCGTAATCTGCTCGGCTCGGCAACCTTCACCGGCGTACGCTCCCCGGCCAGCGCCTAGAGCTCAGCGACTAGAGCTCAAGGCGTACTAGTCGCCTCCGGCATCGCCTCGATCATCGGCTTCGCCGACCGCGCTTTGCACGTAATTCTGCAGCCCCATTTTGTCCATGAGACCCAGTTGCTCCTCGAGAAAATCGATGTGCTGCTCCTCGCTTTTCTGAATATGCACGAGCAATTCGCGTGTCACGTAATCCTGCACCGATTCGCAGTACGCGATGGCCTCCTTGTACAGCGGATGAGCTTCCATCTCACGCCGTAGGTCGCATTCCAATACCTCGCGAACGTCCTCGCCAATGAACAGCTTCCCGAGATCCTGAAGGTTGGGCAGTCCTTCGAGAAAGAGAATGCGCTTGACGAGGCGGTCAGCGTGCTTCATCTCGTCGATGGATTCTTGGTACTCGGCTTTACCGAGCCGGCGCATGCCCCAGTTGTCGAGCATGCGGGCATGCAGGAAATATTGATTGATGGACGTGAGTTCGTTCTTCAGCGCCCGATTCAGAAGCTCCAATACTTTGGTATCGCCGCGCACGGTCGCCCCTCATTGTCGAAAGATCGCGCCGCAACGGAGACAGCGCCACGGCAAGCCCGCTGAAGATCAGCCCAAGTGAATTAGCCTAACGCAGGAACCATCATTCCTGAAGCGGGAACAGAGGCCGGCGCGAAGGTGGCCCTGCAGGCGGAGAGTGCGATCTTGGCTTCGGGCACACACTTACCACAACATGAGCCGAGGCCAAGCTCTCGGGCAAGATCGCGAACGCTGGTCGCGCCCTGTTTCACGGCATGACGAATGGCGCGGTCCGACACGGCTTTGCAAACGCAAACTATCATGGATATGACTATAGACGCGAATGAGAATGATTGTCAATCACATTAACGGCAGCCTGAGCCTCGTGACGGCCACGACGGGACGCTAAGATACGTCGATGCTCAAAATCTTCTCGTGGAACGTCAATGGCATCCGCGCCGTGATCAAGAAGGGATTATTGGCGCCCTTTTTGAAAGAGTACGATCCCGACATTCTGTGCCTTCAGGAAACCAAGGCCGAGCGCGGCCAGATCGAAGTAGACCTGCCGAACTACCACGAGTACTGGAACTCCGCCGTGAAGAAGGGGTATTCGGGCACTGCGATTTTCTCCAAACATGAAGCGTCCTCCACGCGCAACGGATTTCCCAGCGATTTCGCGAAGCGCTACGCCTTTGCCGACGAACTCGAGCGTGACAGCAGCGAGGAGGGACGGGTCCTAACGGCTGAATATCCGCACTTCTATGTCGTTACGGTATACACACCGAACGCCAAGGACGACTTGAGCCGCCTGCAGCTGCGATTCAAGCAGTGGGACCCGGCGTTTCTGGCGTACGCCAAGAAACTGGAAAAGATCAAGCCGGTCATTTTCTGCGGCGACTTGAACGTCGCTCATACCGAACTCGATCTCGCGAATCCGAAGCCGAATCGCGGCAAGAAGGGCTTCACGAACGAGGAGCGCGCGGGTTTCCAGGCGTTCCTGGACGCGGGGTTCGTCGATACCTTTCGCCTGTTCACGCAGGGAAATGGCCACTATTCGTGGTGGAGCCACTTCGCCAACGCGCGCGCGCGCAATGTCGGGTGGAGAATCGACTACGTGCTGGTGTCGGAGAAGCTGCGCAAAGCCGTGAAAAACGCACAGATTCATGCCGAGGTGATGGGCAGCGATCATTGTCCGGTCAGCATCACCCTGGACGCGGCCGCGAAATGACGCGGCCCGAAGCTGCGCCGCTCGCCGCAGAGGCCGCACCGAGCGGGTCGGCCGACGCGCATGAATTCGAGCTGTTCGATCTGCGCGTGGAAGTGGTCGCTCGCAACGATGCCAAGATTTATTGCGGCGCAAAACCGGGTGATTATTTCGAACTGCACGGGGAGATGCTCATTCTGCCCCCCGGGCAGGGGTTTTCGATCTATTCATTGGCGGCGCTGTTGCCGTTGCTGCCCGCCAAGCAGCGCGTGAGCGACAAGAACGACTGGATGTCGAGCGACGCGGAAGTGGCGTGCCCCGACCCGAATTGTCCGACCCGCTTTCGGATCAGCCGCCTAGGCGTACGCCGTTTCAAGCATGCCGAAACCACGGCTGTGCCGATCCGCGCCGCCGCACCGGTCGGCGAGACCGGCGAGCCTTGAAGGATGCAGCGCTTCTCCATCACGCGAGAGTATTCGATTTCCCGCATCATCAAGGGGGGATGGCATCTGGCCGGCGGCCATGGGGCCATCGATCCGCGGTCGGCACAGCGCGACATGGCAACCTACGTGGATGCGGGCGTGACGACTTTCGACTGCGCCGATATCTACACCGGGGTCGAGTCCATGATCGGCGGCTTCCGCCGGATCTATCCCGAGCATGCAGCCCAAGTTCAGGTTCACACCAAATTCGTGCCCGACCTCGGGGATCTGGCGCGCGTCGACCGCGGCTATGTCGAAAACATCATCCACCGTTCGCTGCAACGGCTCGGCATGGAGCAACTGGACCTTGTGCAGTTCCATTGGTGGGACTTTCGTATACCGGGCTATGTCGAGACGGCATTGGAACTGGAGCGGTTGCGCCGCGCGGGCAAGATTCGCCACCTCGGTCTCACCAACTTCGACGTTGCGCACATGGCCGAGATCATTGCGGCCGGCGTGCCCGTCGTGTCTCATCAGGTGCAATACTCCCTGGTCGATGATCGTCCCGATCACGGCATGGTGGAATTCTGCAAGGACCATGGGATTTGGCTGCTGTGCTATGGCACGGTGTGCGGCGGCTTCCTCTCGGAGCGCTGGCTGGGGCTGCCGGCGCCGGGTGTTCCCTTGGCAAACCGCTCGCTGACCAAGTATCGATTGATCATCGATGAGTTCGGCGGATGGGATCTTTTTCAGCGGCTGCTCGGCACGCTGGGCGAGATTGCTGCGACGCATGCGACCGACATCGCGAGTGTCGCGACACGCATCATCCTCGATCGCCCGCAGGTCGCCGCCGCGATCGTCGGCGCGGTCGATACTCAACATCTTGCAGCGCACGCGAAGCTCGCTCATCTCGAACTGCAGGATGAAGATCGACGTATGCTCGAGGCGGTCACGCGGCAGAGGCGCGGGCCGGCGGGCGACATTTACGACTTGGAGCGGGACCGCGACGGCGTCCACGGCCGCATCATGAAGTATGATGCGAACGCGCCGTCCTCCAACGCTTAGGCGCAGCCTCAAAGCTTTAGGCGCAGCTCGAGGCGCAGGTTGCTATAGTTGTGAGCGTGCACACCCTCGATCTGATCGTGATGACGGCCTACATGGCGGGAATCCTCGCTGCCGGCATCTGGGCGAAGACCAAGGTCACCAGTCAGGATCAATTTCTCGTCGCGGGCCGATCGGTGGGTCCGCTGCTGTACGCGGGAACCTTGGCGGCGATCGTTCTCGGCGGCGCATCGACCGTCGGCGGCGTCAAGCTTGGGTTCGAATACGGCATTTCCGGCATGTGGTTCGTCTGCATGTTCGGGCTCGGCATTCTCGTCCTGAGCGTCGTGCTGGTGCCGCGCATCCTCGAACTGAATCTCTACACCGTCCCCGAGCTCCTGGAGAGACGCTACAGCGTGTCCGCCCGCATTGCGGGCGGCTTCGTGATGGTGGCCTACGATTTCATGGTGGCCGTGACCGCCACCATCGCGGTCGGTGCGGTCATGGAAGTGATCGTGGGAATCCCGCGCACCGAGGCGATCGTGCTGTCGAGCGCCGTCATGGTTGCATACTCGGTGTTCGGCGGCATGTGGTCGCTGACCGTCACCGACATCGTGCAGTTCGTGATCAAGACCGTCGGGATTCTGTTCATTCTGCTGCCGGCGGCGATTCTGCATGCGGGGGGGCCGGCAAAGATGCAGCTAGACCTGCCGGCCGGGTTCTTTTCCCTGAGCCACATCGGCGGCGCGAAAATCTTCTCGTTTTTCTTGTTGTACTTCTTCGGCATCATCATCGGGCAGGATGTGTGGCAGCGGGTGTTCACCGCGCGCAACGTCAGGGTGGCGCGCAACGGGGGCATCGCGGTCGGCATGTACTGCATCGTCTACGCGCTGGCCGGCGCGCTGATCGGCAGCGCGGGCCGCGAATTCCTGCCGCCGCTCGCCGATCCCGATTCTGCGTTTGCCAACATCGTCAACGTCGTGCTGCCCGCGGGCCTGCGCGGACTGGTGTTGGCGGCATCTCTGGCGGCCATGATGTCCACCGCAAGTGCCTGCTTGCTGGCCTCTTCCACCGTGCTGCTCGAGGATGTATATCTGCGCATGCGTGGCGGGGGCAGCATAGGCTCGGTGAACCAAAGCCGCTGGGTGACCTTCGGCTTCGGCGTCCTCATGACGGTGGTGGCGTCCTGGACCCGCGACGTGATCGCCGCCATCACGGTGGCCTACGACCTGCTGGTGGGCGCCTTGTGCGTGCCGGTGATAGGAGCGATGCTGTGGCGGCGCGGCACAGGTCCCGGCGCCATTGCCTCCATCGCCGTCAGTGCGCCGACCGTCGTTGCCGCCATAATCTCGCAGGGGATCAATTCGGACATGCCGATCTATGCCGGTTTCACCACGAGCCTGATCATCTACGTCGTGATCAGTCTGTTCACGCGACCCGTTGCCGCCGCGAGCGCGAGTGCGGGCCGCTCCGAGATGAGTGCTGAATCTTGAGCTATAAGAAAACCGGTGCCGTCGATGGCAAAGAATATGAGCCCATGCGCGAGCCGCGCTATGCGGAAATCGCCACCTTCATGCGTGCGCCGCTGGCGAGTGCGCTCGACGGCATCGACATCGGCCTGATCGGCGTGCCGACCGATCTTGGCGTGACGAATCGCCCCGGTGCGCGCCATGGCCCGCGCGAGATCCGCAACTCCTCGAGTTTGATGCGCGCCTTCAACCTCGGCTTGCGCATGAACCCCTATGATCTGTGCCGCATCGCCGATCTCGGCGACGTGCGTTTCGCCAGCCGCTATGACTTGAGGTCGCAGGTCGAGGACATCGCGCAGTTCTACCGGACCGTGCATCGAGCAGGCGTCAAGCCCGTGAGCGCCGGAGGCGATCATTTCATCACCTATCCCATCTTCAAAGGGATCGCGGTGGATCGGCCGGTGGGTATGATCCATATCGATGCCCACACCGACACCTGGGGCGAAGTGTTCGGGTCGAAGTTCACTCATGCCGCGCCTTTCCGTCTCGCGGTCGAAGACGGACTGCTCGATCCGAAGCGCACCATCCAGATCGGAATCCGCGGCGGTCAGAATCAAATGGATGGCATCGAGTTCTCCGAGGGTGCGGGTATGCGTGTGGTGTTCATGGAGGAATTCGCCAAGCGTGGGGTCGAGTACGTCATCGAGGAGGCGCGTCGCGTGGTCGGCGACGGCCCGACTTACATATCCTTCGACGTCGACGGCCTCGATCCCGTCTACACGCCGGGCACGGGAACGCCGGAGATCGGCGGCATCTCGACGATCGATGCGCAACGACTGCTGTATGGCCTGCGGGGCTTGAATCTCATCGGCGGCGATGTGGTCGAGGTTGCGCCGCCGTACGACCAAACCGGCAATACCGCCTTGGTCGGCGCCAGCATGATGTTCGAAATCCTATGCCTGGTCGCGGACAGCAACTTCGGTGAGAACCGGCGAAGCAGACATGTATGAGCTATCATCTATGAGCGTTCTTGTATGATGAGCTTGCATCTATGAGCTTCCCTAAGCGAAAACTCGGAGATCAAGGTCTGACCGTTTCGAGCATCGGTCTCGGTTGCATGCCGATGAGCCAGTCCTATGGCCCTGCCGATGAAACCGAGTCGATTGCAACCTTACGTCGTGCGGTCGATATCGGCTGCGACTTTTTCGATACTGCCGAAGTCTACGGTCCCTATCACAATGAGGCGCTCTTAGGCCGGGCCTTGAAGGACCGCCGCAGCAAGGTCGTCATTGCCACCAAGTTCGGCTTCAAGCTCAAGGACGGCAAACAGGTGCTCACCGAGACCGACAGCAGTCCCGCGACGATTCGCGCGGCGGTCGAAGGGTCGCTCGAGCGCCTGCAGACCGATTACATCGATTTGCTTTACCAGCATCGGGTCGACCGCGCGGTACCCATGGAAGATGTCGCCGGTACGGTCGGCGAACTCGTCAAGGAAGGCAAGGTGCGCTATTTCGGCTTGTCCGAGGCGGGCGTGGCCAGCATCAGGCGCGCGCACGCCGTGCATCCCGTCTCGGCGCTACAAAGCGAATACTCGCTGTGGGAGCGCAACCTCGAGGACGGCATCATCGCCACGCTGCGGGAACTCCATATCGGTTTGGTGCCGTTCTGTCCGCTCGGCCGCGGATTCCTGACCGGGGCCGTCAAGCGCGCAGAGGACTACCCTGCAGATGATTGGAGGCGCAACGATCCACGCTACCAAGGCGAGAACTTCGACGCCAATGTGAGGGCCACGAGCACGGTGCAGACCGTTGCCAGGACCGTCGGCGCGACCCCGGCGCAGGTGGCGCTCGCATGGCTGCTCGCGAAGGGCGAGGACATCGTGCCCATCCCCGGCACCAAGCGGCGCACCTATCTGGAAGAGAACATGGCCGCCGTCTCGGTGCGGCTCGATGCGTCACACATGATGCAGCTCGATGCTGCGATGCGGCCAGGAACCATCGCCGGGCCGCGCTACTCGGAGAAAGTCATGGCGATCATCGACCGCTGATTCGACCCTCAAGCGGCCGGTGCACTCCGGCCGCGAAGTCGATTTGATCGATCACAACAATTAGCGAGGAATTGACCATGACTGACACAGTGATTCCAAACAACTATCTCGATCTGTTCCAGAAGAAGGCGTTCGCGCATCTCGCGACCGTGATGCCCGACGGCAAGCCGCAAGTCACTCCCATATGGGTGGACTACGACGGAAGTCATGTGGTGTTCAATACCGCCGAGGGCCGCCAAAAGGACAAAAACCTGCAGCGCGACGCCCGAGTCGCCCTGTCGATTCTCGATCCGGACAACCCCTACCGGTATCTCGAGGTGCGCGGCCATATCGTCGAGCGAACGCATGTCGGCGCGGATCAGCACATCGACTCGATGGCCAAAAAATATCTAGGCAAGGATAAATATCCGTTTCGCCGGCCGAACGAGGTGCGCGTCATCTACAAGATCCAGCCGGATCACGTGACGTCGATGGCGTAAGGTGGACCAAGGCGACGCTGGAATACTCATCGGATCGAGGACCGGCAATGGCACTCCGAAGCAACCCACTGGTTTCGAGATTCGCCGTCCCCGCCTCGGCCATGCTGATTGCATGCTTGGCAACGGTGCCCTCAGTGGCGCTCAGGGCGCAGCCCGGCACCAACACCCCGGAGAGCGCACCGCCGCAACTCCCCGACGTCACCGTCGTGCCCCCGAGACCGCCTACCGATCAGGAATTGGCAGGCGACAGCCTGAGCCAGTTCGTGGCGCACCACGCCACCGTGCACTACGTGAACTATGGCAACACGCGCAACCTCGCGCGTTGGCGTGGCGGCAGACAGAGCATTTGCCCTCAGACAGTCGGGCTCAGCCCGGGATACAACGCCTTCGTCACGGCGCGCCTACGCGCGCTCGCCGCGTACGTGGGAGTGCCGGTGGAGTCTGATCCTCAATGCAAAGTCAACGTGCAGATACGGTTCACGAACAACCCCCAGGAAGCGATGAATGACGTGGTCAAATGGGCGACGGTCTATTTTCGCAACCGATATGCCGGCGGCACGAAAGATCTGATCGCCTTCAGAGGCGACCACGCGATTCAGGGCTGGTACATGACGACGCGTGGCGGCAGCGCCGTATTGAACACCGACGTGTCATTGGTGGGGCTCGATGTTCTGCCCGTGTGGCCACAGATCGCCCAAAATTATCTCGGCAGCGGCAATACAGGTACGCGCCTGGGCGCCGGCAGCGGCGGCGGGAGCGGCATCGGCACGGTCATCTTGATCGTCGATACGACGAAAGTCGTCGGTGCCACCGTCGGGACGATCTCCGACTACTTGGCGATGTTGACATTGTCGGTGGCGCAAACGCCAGACCACTGCGATCCGCTGCCGAGCATTTTGGACTTGATGTCATCGAGCTGCGGGTCGCGTGAAGTGCCTACGGCAGTGACCGCCGGCGATTTGGCCTTCCTGAAGGCGCTCTACTACCGCAACACCGGCTTGGGCGCATCGCCGTCACGAGACGATATCCAAGACAACATGCGGCAGCAGTTCAAGGTTCGTTAGCAGCCGCCGTCGCCGGAAGGGCCGGCGGCGCCGCCGGCGCAGCGGCGACCGGGGTCACTCCCGTCAATTCGACGTCGAAGATCAATAGCGATCCGCCGGGAATATTACGGCGTTCCTTGCGGCCGTACGCGAGTTCCGGCGGAACGAACAGCCGCCACTTGGCGCCCGGCTTCATCATGAGAAGCGCCTCTTGCCAGCCCTTGATGACGCCTCCGACCAAGAATTTGGAGGGTGCGTCGCGAGCCTCACTACTATCGAACTCCGTACCATCGAGCAGCGTGCCGCGGTATCGCACCGTCACTTGATCGCCAAGAGTGGGCGAGGCCGCCATCGGGTCGCCTGCGGCGAGGACGATGTATTGCAAACCGCTCGAGGTGGTGCGGACATCCTTCTGACTCGAATTACGCTCCAGGAACTGATGTGCGTTATTGAGGTTGCTTGCAATGGCAGCCTTGGTCGAGGCGTAAAAGAAATGCGCAAGACGCTGCTGCTCCTCGGCTGTCGTTTTTCTCCCTTCTACGCCCTCGTTCAAGCCGTGCTGAAATGATTTGAGAGCGCTCGGGTCGGTGAAACCGAGCCGGCGCAACTGCTGGCCGAAATTTACGCCGATCAGACGGATGGCCTCGCTGCGCGTCATGTCCGGGACCGTCGCCGGCACGGCGTCGGCAGCAACGGCGAAATCCGGGCAACTCGCGGCCAGGCACAAGCCGGCGGCGAGCGATGCGATCGAGGTTTTCGAAATCCCTTTGAACATGAGCATATTCTCCATCCTCATGATGAGAGGCGCACGATCTTCATGCGGACCTCAGTCACAACATTGAGAACTCAGCGTGCGTTTAGTCAAAAGACGGGACGAATGGCCACGAAGCTCATATATCTTGCGGCTGTGTGTCGATCATCCTTTTGACGTAACGTAGAAAAGTGTTTATGCCCATGTCCGCAGTTCGATCCTTAGGCGCGTGCGTTCTGTGTTTATTCTCCGTTGCATTCTCGGACGGCTCCGCGCGCGCGCAGACCACGATCCTGACGCAGCACAACGACATCGGCCGCACGGGTCAAAATCTCAACGAAACCGTTCTGACGCCGTCGAACGTCAATTCGACCCAATTCGGCAAGCTCTATGCGATCCAATTGGACGCGCAGACCTATGCACAACCCTTGTACATGTCGAGCCTCTCGATCGGCTCGGTCAATCACAGCGTGTTGTTCGTCGCGACTGAAAATGACAGCGTGTACGCGTTCGATACGGCCGCGAACGGTGCACAGCTCTGGAAGGCGAGTTTGCTGGACAGCGCGCATGGTGCTGCGGCCGGCGCCGTCGCCGATCCGAATTCGACCACCGGCTGCGGCAACATCGAGGGGGGCATCGTCGGCGTCACCAGCACACCGGTCATCGATCCCTCGACCGGGACGATGTACGTCGTCTCGAGGAGCAACGAGAGTGGGTCGGTCGTGTACCGGCTGCACGCGCTCGACATCACGACGGGCAACGAGAAATTCGGCGGTCCGACGGTCATCAGCGCATCGGTCGCGGGGACCGCGAGCGACGGCAAGAATGGCGTCGTCACTTTCAATCCGGTCCTGCAGAAGCAGGCGCCGGCATTGTTGCTCGAGGCCGGTTCGATCTACATCGGTTTCGGCTCCTTTTGCGACACCTCGCCGTGGCACGGCTGGTTCATGCAATACAGCGCGGCCACACTCGCACAACAATCCGTCTTCCTCACGACGCCGAACGGCGTGGGGTCCGGCGTCTGGATGAGCGGCGCGGGACCGGCGGCGGACGACGAGAACGGCACGCCCCGTGTCTTCATAACGACCGGCAATGGGACTTACGATGCATCCGCTCCCTACGCCACGAACACCGTCGATTACGGCGACGACGTAGTCGCTTTCCATGTCACCAACGGCTTGAGCATCTCGGACACCTTCACGCCGCAGAATCAGGCGACGCTTCAGGCCGAGGATGCGGATCTGGGGTCGGGCGGGATCATGTTGTTGCCCGACAACCTGCCGGGATCGTCGTATCCGCATCTCGCCCTGCAGGTCGACAAAGCCGGCACCATGTACCTGTTGAACCGCGACAATCTGGGCGGCTACAGCAACTCGAGCGACGACGTGTTGCAGGAAATCACCACGACGCAGTACGGCCTGGGACTGTGGGGCTCGCCCGCGTACTGGAACGGCAACATATATTTCTGGCCGGCGGGATCGAACGCGCAGCAATTCAGCATCACCAACGGCCAGTTGTCGACCTCGCCCGTTGCGACGGGACCATCCCCCGGCGCGCCCTCCGCGGATATCTTCGAGGGCTCGACGCCGTCGGTGTCCGCCAATGGCAGCACCAATGGCATCGTCTGGTTCAATGACTGGGCAAATTCGTACGGCGGCCCGACCGAAGTGCTGTACGCCTACAACGCCGCCAATATTTCAACGCTGCTGTGGAGCAGCGCGCAGAACCCCGTGCGTGATGGGGCCGGACCCTCCCAGAAGTTCAGCGTGCCCACGATCGCCGACGGCAAGGTGTA
>Ga0116231_10008309_pt1 | contig 18291 bp, 17 predicted proteins | sample S1TSphgellanicum_2_FD_89695 | JGI IMG/M metagenome (GOLD analysis project Ga0116231, IMG submission 89695) | Host-associated microbial communities from peat moss isolated from Minnesota, USA - S1T2_Fd - Sphagnum magellanicum MG | ecosystem: Host-associated > Plants > Peat moss > Unclassified...
AACTCCAATCCCCCCAAAAAAAAAAAAAACAGAAAAAAAGAAAAAAACTTGGTCCAATGGTCCAAAAGCTGAACCCTGAACAACTAAGAAAAAACCTCCAATTAAAAAAATAAAAAAAACCAAAAAGACCCGGCCCAATGGTCCAAAGGATGCACCCTGAACATGTAAAACAGAAATCTTAGAAAAAGAAAAGAAATGAAAAGAACTCAAAAGTTATATGTGAGTTAATGGATGATGATGAGTTCATCCGTTAGTTTAGTAGTTAGTTTTGGGATTTTTTCATTCATCTATGAAGGGCTCAGTTAGACGCTGGTAACACGGGATCTGAGGCTGGCGAGAAAAGTGAGCGTTTGATGTAAAAGAAATGAGAGATGTATGTTGCAATTTTTTTTTTGAAAATTAAAAAAAAAATAAAAATGCAAAGGAGTTGAACGATAGGAGTTTAAGAGAAAGATAGAGGAGTGGAAAGATGAGGAGTTTATGGGAAAGATGAAGATGTGAAAATAGATGAGTTTAAAGGGATTTATGGAGGAGTGGAAAGACAAGAAGTTTTAGGGGAAAATTGAGGAGGGGGAAGGTAGGAGCTTAAGGGAAAGAGGGAGGAGTTTAAGGGAAAGATGGACTAGTGGAAAAATAGGAGCTCAAGGGAAAAGACAGATGAGTGGAAAGATAGGAGTTTATGGGAAAGTCCAAGGAGAGGAAAGATAGGAGCTTAATGGAAAATGGAGAAGTGGAAAGATAGAGGAGTTTCAAGGGAAAGCAAAGGAATTGGAAAAAGAGGAGTTTAAGGAAAAGATGGTGGAGTTCCAAGGGAAAGATGGAGGAGTAGAAAGATAGAGGAGTTGTAAGGGAAAGACGAAGGATTGGAAAGATAGAGGACTTTAAGGTAAAGACGAAGTATTGGAAAGATAGAGGAGTTGTAAGGGAAAGACGAAGGATTGGAAAGATATCAGATTTTAAGGGAAAGACGAGGTATCGGAAAGATAGAGCAGTTTAAGGGAAAGATGGCCCAAACGAGAGAGAGACGAACGACGAGGGAGAAGAGCGTGGAAGAAGAAAGACGTACGCGCGAGGCGACGCGAGTCGTCGAGAAATTTTCCAGATCAATCGATCGATCGATCGCCTTACATGAAGCTCGCAATGCGGAATACACGCAAATCATGCTCCTTTGCTTTCATCGGAGTCGGATTGAGGGCCAAAAGCTGCTTGTTTTGATACCAAGAAACCCACTTATTAGTCTCTTGCTGTTGCCTCTCGAGTTTCCAAGGCTTCCAGGAGGAGGAAGGTGGCGGTCCGTGTTTTGCCTCGCATTGCCGTGGTTGAGACTGATTGGAGTTGGAAATGAGATGAGCTTCACAGTAGTTGGAGAACAATCGTAGGGTATGGGTTTTTTTTCCCTCTGAGTAGCTAGTTCTGATCGTGTCGTGAGAGGGAGAAGAGGAAGGAAGGGAGGTTTGCGGGGAGTGCGGAGAAGCTGAGCACATATCCAATTTGTGGGTGTTCTGTCTTGGGCTTGGGATCCGTGGAACTGGGTGGTCCTCATCATGGGAGGCGGCAGCAAAGGTGCCTCAGAGGATAGGTATTCAGGCGCGATGGAGAACTTGATCCAGCTCTCGGAGTTGATGCAACAGGCGTCAGCTCTTTTGGCAGCAGAAGACGAGGATGCTGGTGGAGCTCAAGAAGCAACAGCTCCCTTAAAATCCCGAACCTCTTTCCTCACTGTTGTTGCGCTGGGGAACATGGTACGTCCACAGCTCTCGCCAAGAACAACATCATGATATTGTTGTTGTTGCCTGCATTGCCATTGCAATTGCAATTGCAGGCTTGAAATGCTCAAGAGCCTGATGTGCTGACAATCTCCCCTGCGACAAATTAGACAACGGGTATCTCTTCTTCTTTGTGAAAAGCTCAAAGGAGAAAGAGGGAGGTCTCTTACAGCAGAAGAAGACGGGTCTTACAGTAGCCTGTTTCTGTGATTGTCTGTGGGCAGAGTGCGGGAAAATCTGCAGTTCTAAACAGTCTTATTGGCTATCCAGTTCTGGTATGCACCTTCATGACCTGAATTTCCTGTTTAATGTCCTTGTTACATGTTTGTCCACCTCCAAGGATTCCGAATGAGCCTTGGGGAGCCAACAGTAGAGGGATGTGATCATCATCATCTAGCTTCCTTGATTTGTTGTATTTTCTTTTCCATGGGCAACTTCCTTTTGCAGCCAACAGGAGAGAATGGTGCAACACGCGTGCCTATCATTCTAGAGATGGAACGGGATAAAACTGGTAGTAGCCGAACAGGACTGAGTATTGTGCTTGAAGGAAGAGCTGCTGCCGTCTCTGCTAGTAAGGACCTTGCCATCATCATCTTCATCATCCCATTTTATGAGTGGATAATTGGACCTCTTTTTTCCTTGCAATTCTAACATGTGTGTGGCTCTCTCTGGTGCCTAAGGCTCCTGTTGCAAGGATAGCTAGTGGTGGCAGAAGATGACTTTATATTTGCGGATGATGTGATATATGGTGGTAGCACTACCCTGTGTGCTGCAGTGGGCCTTGCAGTAGCTGTTCAACATGCTCATCCATCTGCATGTTGGACATTCCAATACGTCATTATGTCTTGTAGCTGACAGGGAATCCCGACACTAGTTGCTTGCTTTCTCCCACCACTTCTTCTTCCTCTGTTCTTCTTACTTATGCTCCTCTTTTGTGTGATGTTGAACTATCCTTGTAGGTGATATACGCCACTCTCTGCAAGGTAGATTGAAAACCCTAACTTCTTCAAAGGGAGGTGAAGCCGAAGGGATTCGTCTTGTTCTACGGTCCAGTACAGGTCAGTCACATTTAGTAACACCATTTCTTTTGCTCATTCCCCCCCCCTCAAATGCAAGGTTTTTGCAACCTTGAAAAATGGTGGCAGAACTTAAATGTACCACCACACTTCATAGCTGAATTCAAGCTTGATTGGAAAGCTATAGCCCACCCATCCACCCACAACACTATATAACCAAGATGGGGGTTGGGAATGTGCCTGTTGCCTGTTGTACGTCTCTGCCAGTCTTGGGCTTGGAATGTTGCAAAAATTGCACCTGTACTAAAACTCATCATGTTGGGTTTTATTTTACAGCTCCACCATTGAAGGTGATTGATATCCCAGGGCTGGATACACGGTCATCATCATCAGGAGACTCACCTGTATGCAAACCTCCTCATCTCTGATGCACCTGGTTCTTTGCCACACTAATAGTTATCATCACTCCTGGAATTTCATCACTGGAAAATTTTCCTTTATGCATCAACTTTCACACTTTAGACCCATGAGCTTCTCTGTCTGTTTTGAAGCCCTTTTTTGTTTTGCTGCTGCTCCTCCCTTTTGCCAACTGGGAATTGATGATTTTTGCAGGTACATACTTTTGCAGACAACAATGATGCATTACTACTGTTGGTAATACCAGCAACCTCATGTCGTGATGTTGCTGTTTCTCGAGCTTTGAAACTCGCTAGAGATCTGGACCCTGATGGTAAGCTTGAAATTCTTGACAAATAATAGCAAACTGAAAGTCACCCATGCCCTAATTTACAGCTTGTGTTTATTGTTAACATGGATTTCTCTCTCCGGTCCCTAATGTGCTACAGGAACAAGGACTGTTGGTGTGATAAGTAAAGTGGATCAGGCAGCATCTGATCAGAGGAGCTTAGCTGCAGTGCAAGCGCTTCTTTCAGGCCAAGGTCCATCTGTGACCTTGGAAATGCCTTGGGTGGCAATGATAGGACAATCAGTGGCAATTGCAGCTGCCCATTCTGGTGGGTTCATGAGTGCAGATGATACCCTAGAAACAGCTTGGAAGGCAGAGATGGAATCCCTTAAGTCTATTCTAAGTGGAGTGTCTCATAAAAAGCTTGGCCGGATAGCTCTTGTTGAGACTCTTACTCACCAAATATGCAAAAGGATGAAGCAACGGCTCCCAAATATCTTATCTGGGTAATGCGGTTGTATGTTTCCAATTTCTTATATCTTGGTCCAGGGTTGGTCTGCTTCAATTTTTTTCCCTTTCCATGATTCAACTGGATCATGTTTAGCTCCATCTCATAGAATTGTCTAATTTGCACTGATTGCTCTTCCTAGCATGAGTTTTTCAGCTCTAAATATAGCACTGTTGGTTGTTGTTTACTGCCACAGGTTGCAGGGAAGGGCAAAGGTTGTAGAAGCTGAAATTGTAACGCTCAGGGAGCAAAGGGTACAGACTTCAGAAGGAACTCGTGCAATGGCTTTGGAGCTATGCCGTGAATTTGAAGACACATTTCTGCAACATATTCAGACTGGAGAGGTAAAGAAGCATAAATCAGTGAGGATACATAAATACATACATTTGTACATGTATAAGGTTTGAAGTTTTCCAGTTGCATTCTTTCTGAGTTTCTAGATCTGAGTACAAAGAACAGACCTTTCATTGTAGGAATCAGCAAAAAATGGTAGCTTTTTCTTTCGTGATCACATAAATCCATGTCTTCACAAATTGAGTTCTATTCATGTGAGGGATTCTGCTTGTCATGCTATCCTCAGTATCGCCCAACCTCATGAGCTTACAGAATGCAAATTTTCAAACATGTGCAAGGACAGTCAGAGAGTTTCAGCTCTGTTTCTCATTCACGTTTGTCGGTGAGCATATGTTGCATATGGTGTTTTTGTTGCAAGTCTTCTCATTTGATTTCTTTTTGATGAAATCTTTCCAGGGATCAGGTTGGAGAGTGGTTGCAAGTTTCGAAGGTGCACTGCCCAAGAGGATGAAAGAGCTTCCACTTGATAGTATGTTTGAGCTAAGCAATGTCAAGAAGGTGAGTATCAATCTATCTTCTGTTCTAAGGTTTAATCTATCTTGCTTTACAGCACATCCCTGAAAGGCGGCAAGTACCTGGCCCATCAGGAGGAGCTGCCCATGCTGAGAAAGAGACTATTTGTCACATCCGCTTCTGCTGGCTTCCACATAATGTATGCACATAATGTTCTCACTAAGATTCTTTGGCTTTCCTGTGACAGTTGGTACTTGAAGCCGATGGCTATCAGCCCTATCTCTTTTCCCCTGAAAAGGGTTTAAGAGCACTTATCCGACAGGCGTTGGATTTGGTCAAGGAGCCAGCAAAAATGTGCGTGGATGAGGTAGGTATTATGAATTGCCCTTTGAGTGTAATACTAGGTGTCACCCTAAGTTTGTCATCTTGCAAAACTTTTGTGTTTCGGGTCTGGATCTTTTCAGTTGAGAGCAAACCATCAAGAGGTGCGTAAAACTTACCAGATCTCTTTATGACAGGTGCATCACATCCTTGTTGATATAGTGTCAGCTTCTGCATCCGCAACTGCTGGCTTAAGCAGATTTGAGCCCCTAAGGAGAGAGGTACTTCTTCTTGATACATACCCAAAAGATCAACTGTCTGCCATGTATTTGTAGGTGTCAATTGTTAGGGCAATGTTTGATGGAGAGAAGTTGTCACTGTATTCATTGACCTGCTTACACTTTTGTTGTCTTAAACTTTGTATGGGTGGGGGGGGGAAGGGCATGCATTAGATCTCTTAAAGTGATTTTCCCTTGTCTCCTCTATGTATGTTCACATGGGTTTTTTTTTTCAGATTGTAGCCATTGCAAGTGCTGCATTGGAGGAGTATCGTACTGAATCCAAAAAGATGGTTATTGCCCTTGTCGATATGGAGCGGTCCTTCATTCCCCCTCAGCACTTTATAAGGCTTGTGCAACGCAGGCATGATGATCATCCATCCATAACCGTTTTGCTCTTGTTTATTAGCAACCCAAAGCTATGATTGAAATCCTCTTCTTGCTTGGTCTGTCATTTTGGCAAATCCATTTTGGGTATCTTTAGGCTAGCTGCTAGAAGTTTGGTTCTAATTGATATCTGCCCTGGGGCTCAAAGCCTTTTGAGCAGCCTGTTTTTGGCTGGCTATACATAGCCAAATGCTATATTAAAAATTAAAAGTAATAAAAATCAAGTGCTTTTTAAGAATTTCAACAGCCAGAATTTGAACAAATATTTTAAAAAATTGCCAGATTTCTATACATGGTTCAAGCATGTAGCAAAAAATATAGAAGGATGTTTAAAAAATTCCAATTTCAAATTTAACTTGTAGCCAAATTTGTCTAAATGCTCATGTGGATCATTGCCACTTTGGCTGCAACACAAAATTGAGAAAAAGAAAACACTGCTTTTGAGTTCTAATCTTGGAAGTACGGGTTTGAATTCAATTGATCCCATCATTTTGTATGATTCAGGCTTGATAGGCTGAGAAGAGATGATGATCAAAGGAATCGAGGATCAAAGAAGGCACAAGATGCAGAGCAATCATTGCTGAACAAAGTGGGTGTCAGAATGAGTCCTTGCTTTCTATACATTGCATTCCTTATTCAGTATGCACAAGCTTTATATGCCTGCCAGAGAGTTGTCAGTAAACAACCCCTCTCACAAAGGCCATGTTCAGGACCTCCACTAAATGATAGGAAAATCATGATTGGGGTTAACAGGCGACTTCTGCTCCATTAAGCTCAAATGGGTCTGGAGGAAATCTGAAGGCAATGAAAGGACAAGCCGCTCAGGCAGAGAAAGACAGCAATGAGGAAACAGTACCATCAAGTTTGCAGATTGTTGGGGACAACTCTGCAGGTACTAGACAAGTCCCTGTTTTGGAGGTGTGTGCATGCAGGAGTTTCACAGGATTGTTAGGTTAGGACTTAGGAGCAGGTTTTTTTAATAATTAATTAATTAATTTATTGATTTATTTCAATTTTGTGATGTAGCCACATTGATGATCACCCACAAGAGGAATTAGCCAAATTTGGCTACAAGTCAGAGAGGAAAGGAGAGAAATTTAAGAATCCTACTATATTTTGGCAACCTGCTTGAACCTATTGTCTAAATATGGCAATTTCAGAAAAAAAATTCCTCGAAATCTGGCAACTTTGGCGCTTTTTTCCCCCACAAAAATCCTTTGTATGAGTTGCATTGGATTTTTTAAAAAAATAACTAAGTGGTGAAAATTTGTTCCAAAAAAAAAACCACTGTTCAAGAGTACCTAAGATATTTCCCCTAATGGGTGACAGGCTATCTACTGAAAAAGAGTTCAAAAAAGGATGACTGGATCAAACGCTGGTTTGTCCTGAACGAGCGCACCAATCGTGTAAGTCAGCACAAACTCATTCTTCATTTCAACTGTAAAAATACACAAACTCTGCCAGTATTCTAGAATTCAAGCAATATCTCAAAAGGAACTGTCCCCCTTTTTTTTCCTGGGGAGCTTTCTGTGGATTCTCTTTCTTCATTTTTCTTTCTTGTCTCCTTTTCTGGGTCTTGAGACATTTTGGTTGGTTCTTTGTTTTTGAAAAAGAGTTTTGGATCTGCATGTTTAGTTCCTTGGAGAAACAAAACTAAAGGGCTGCCTGTTTGGGTCTCCTGACATTCAGTTAGGCTACACTAAGAAGCCGGAGGAGAAGTCATTCCGGGGAGTCATTGCCTTGGAGGTGTGTACATGTGTACTCAAAACTAGTTTCTCAAATTTTAGAATTTTCTGAGGTTGCTGTTATGATTGTCAGGAGTAAATTTCCTTTGGCATTTTTTTGTTGGGTTCTGATTTCGAAAGTTTCAAATTTGATTTGTGCACAAGGAAGATAGGTGAAGGAAACACTCCCATCTGTCCACTCTCTGACACTATTGTTGCTTCATTGAATGATTGATCTATCATAAGAGAAGCCTGAATACAGTTTCAGCTTTGATGATGGGTCCCAGGAGTGTATTCTTGAGGATGGTCTTGAGAAGGAGAATGGAGCTGAAGAAGCAGCAGCTCCTGCTTCAAAATCTTGGTCAAAGAGCAAAAAGACATCTGCCAATGGGACTGATAAAGAAAACCTGGGAGATAATCTGGCATTTAGAATCAGTCATAAAGTATCATATAAGACTGTCCTGAAAGGTAAAGACTCTCTCTCCCCCATGCACCAATGTGGTTTTCCTGTGGATTTTCCGCTACACAAAAGGGGATTTTGCTTCCCCAAATGATGATAAAAGAGAGTGTACATAAAGAAGATTGATCATCCACCTGTTGCAGTTGACTGTGAACCGAGAGAAAAATACAGGAACAATGGTATGAAAAGGAGATAGGTGCCTGCCAAAAGAAAGCATTAACAGGCTAGTGGAAGTACTAGATCATTGACAGGAAAGAGTGACGATTGAGTGTCTCATGAACTGGCAGCACACCATTCACTAGTTTTGAAGGCTGATAACATGGCGGAGAAGATGGAGTGGATGGCAAAATTGAGGGGGTGCATTGAATCTCCAAAAAACGATTCTTCCACGAAAAGTGGGTCTATGAAGGAATCAAAGAGCACGGACAACGTTGCAGCAGCATTACCATCAAGTGTTTCAGATGGCCCTATGGTAAACAACAGTCTTTGTCATATTCTCTGGACCCTCCTACTCCTGCATGAATTTTTTCAAGGGCATAAGCTGCATTGCATTACAGAAATAGGTTGGTATGGGATGGGTCTTTCTCCTTCCCTTGACAAACTCCTTAGAATTTCCTTTTTTTGTGTGTAGATTTGAGTTTGGGATTTTTATCATTCATGAAGTTTTGAGAGGAAAATCACTTTGTTTGTTTTGTAAGATATGTATGTCGTAAGGTACAGGCTAATTGCTTTCTAGAAACATGCTTTTTTCAGGAAATGTCAACTGTTCTAAGGAGGCCTGTTGACCCTGAGGAAGAACTCAGGTCAATCGCTAAAGAAGTGCGGGACTATGTTGAAGCTGTGCTTAATAGTCTCTGTGCCAACATACCTAAAGTGAGCATCTTGATCCTCCTCCAACATCATGCCTTAAGATTTCATTTTGTAGCTGTGTGTAACCAAGATCACAGCTTTCTTTCTTCTTCTGGTGGGGTTTTTGAATCAGGATCTCATTGAAAAGAATGAAAGGCTTGTTGAGTACAGGAAATGTGCAACCATACTACTAACACCATTAGCAGCTGCTCAAAGAAAGTGGAGCAAGCACTCAAAAATTCAACTGGAGTCCAAATTGGTCATTTTTACATTGAGTTGTAGAAAAACCGAAGAACGAGTTTCTTATGGTAATTTGGATCATTAGTGATTCTACTGCATTCTTATGTTCTAAAATGTATGTTTTGATGGCAGGCTGTTGTGCTGTGTCAAGTAGAAAGAGCAAAGGATGCGATGCTGAATCAGCTTTACAGCTCTGTCAGGTGCTAGTGCCTGGGAAGCATGCTTTTGTTGGGTCTCAGTGACCAGATCATGTGACTCAAAACTGTTTGCCTTATAGATCAGTCATGTATGTGCTCACTATTAACCCCCTTGGGTATATGATATGTTTCTTGCAGTTCACAGTCTACAGGAAAAATTGAAGAACTCCTAAAAGAAGACCAGGGAGTGAAGGCACGGCGGGAGCGGTGGCAAAAGCAGGCAGCAGCTTTGAGCAAACTTACCCGACAACTCAGCCTCCATGACTCTCAAGCATCTGCTGGGGCTGGATTGGACAATTCCAGTATGTTCTTCTGTTTGCACAGAACAATTCCTTTTTTATTGCTTTTGAGCTTGGAGATGCAATGCCAGAAATGGGTTGGAAGAGTTTGTGATTTAAAGCATGGAGTTACTTACTACTGATGAAATCTAAGAGATGAGATGTGTAGGGTCTTCAGGACCTACAACAACAACAACAACAACAACAAATGGATTGGAGGTGGAGGACTGGCGGGTAGCATTTGAGGGGGCAGGAACAATCAGGCCCTCATCTTCTTCTTCTAATCACTCAAGCTCCCCACACAAATCTCGGAGAGCGCCCTCACCGTCAATGAATGGGCATGTCCCATCTCGTAATGGCAATCACAGCGATTACAAAGAAAATGGTGATGTTGGAAATGGCAATCGGCGCCCCACTCCAGGGAGGCAACCTCCTCCCCCTCCCCCTCCTGGTGCTCCAATGTACAATTACTAGATATCATTATGTCACTTTTCATGTGTCGCTCATTCCTTCTAACTGAAGCTTACCCTCTTTTGGTGATAGAAATTGAAAGCCATTACTCGGAGCTACATTAGCCCATCTGGAGTGATCTCAAAGAGGAAGTTTTTCAGATCTCATTCTTCAATCTCTCCCAAGTGCACTCCTCTCTACTACATCCTAGGGGGTTGATTGGCTACACACCAAGCTTTTGTTTATCCTCTTAGCTGTGGTATTGTAGTCAGGGGGGCCAATGTCCTTGCTACTCCTATTTTGTATGGAAAAGGGCAAAATCAAAGTCGAAGCGCGTTGTCATTGTCGCCATGTCCTTGAATTCGTGTAAACCTTATAATGTGGGGTTTTCTACGTCTTTGACACACTAGTTGTCCACACAATAAACAAAGAATTAATGGGAAGGTTATAATTCAGAATCTTCTCACTTTTGCTGGGAATTGTTGAGTTGGTTTCTTAGTAGAGATTGTAAGAACCACCTTGGTTTATTTTTAATTTAAAAAAAATTTCATCTTTAATCGAATCGACTAGGGTTTCAAAATTTTGGAAAAAATGATTTCAGCCGCTTTTCAAAAGGGTTGGTTATCATAAATTTGTTTACAGCTGGTTTTCAAAGGCGGTTTTCACAAATTGGTTATTAAATTTTGTTTTTTAAATTGACAAACTAAAACTAAGGTGTTTTTAGTTGTTGAAAGTTGCAACTTGCAAAAGACATAATTAATATTTTTTTTGAAAATGCAAAGATTTTTTTTTTTCAAAATTTTATTTGTTCACAGTTTCATCTTGTTCAAATTGAGCCTTCAAACTTTTCTAACTCCTTTTAGGGTTACATCCTTTTCAATTAACTTTATTAAATTATTAAAAAATCTTTACAGCAAACCTTAGGATCATTGTGGTGAATTTTTATTCATGATTTTTTTAGATTGTTCAATTGTAAATGACATCTCCTTAGATTAGTAAGTATGTTGACTAGAACAAAAATTCTTTGAGTTTCAATTTTTGATCCCATAATGGTTAAGATTTGGTGAGTTAAAAACTCAATAGTAGGAATGTGATTTCATGCTTCCCTCATAATAGGAAAAAAACATTCAATTTTGTTGAAATCCACATGATAGCCTTTGAAAATCAACAACTTTCTACTAACAAGTTTTTTCATTGGTTCACTTGTCCAAGTAGTTTGTTTTCAAATATCTAAATTGTAATTTTCATCAATTACTTGGTATACATAACCAACTTCAAATTCTATCATTGATAAATGATGATGGTAGTTCAAAAACATAAGATATAAATCTCCTATCATATTCTTCAACAATACCACACCTTCCTTATGATTAATAAAAGAGATGTTAAATTTTAATTTAAGGTCTGACATCAAAGATAACACGTTGCGAATTTTTTTTCATATTTTTTAGAAAAGAAAGGAACGATTTCAAAACATTATAATTTCTCTTTTCGATGTTGAAAATAAGCAAAGCCAACTCAAAATAACAACCCCAAAGTCATTATTAATCAAATTGTTTTGGGTTTGTGAGTTTGCAACTTCTTCCTTGGATTTTAAACATTTAATTATGAGAGATTGTACCATATCAATAAACAACCAATGGCCAAAAGATTAGTTCAAAATACAAGCATTCACAAAAGAAAATGAATCCATAATTATTTGAAAAATGTGTCAAGAAATAAGAAGTGGCACTATCCATGGATTTTGACAATGTTATATTATTGTAGCAAAGGATAATAGCCTCTTTGAATTGCAATGTTTCCTAGAACATAATGATGTTTTTAGACAAACTTGCAATCAAAATCATACACACAATGTTATTATTTCCACATAGTGTAATTCAAAAAAAATTCGAAGAGAAGCATCATCTACATGACTTGCAATGTAAATGTAAATCCCAACTAAAAATGAACATGTAACTATAAAAACTTGAGCATGTAAATGTAAATGATTTTTACACAATGTGTAAAAGGACCATTTACACTTACACAAAAAACATGGGTCTAAAGTGTTTTCCAAGTAACAACTAAGCAATGAATGACTTTTGGGGATAATAAAAATATGACAACATTTTTTCAAAAATAAAAAATTCCCTTATTTTGTTGGCAAATATTTTTAAAAATTCAAGTATCTACAACAAAATATTCCCTTTTTTCTTTCTTGGTTTTTATTGCCACAATGCAAAATTTTGCCTCAAAAGAAACACTATCAAGGACAATCTTAAGTTTTTCAATTTTTTGATGTTGTATTATTGGCTAGCATCTTGAGAGGGATTTAATATTAAATGGAAATAGGATTTTAAAACCAGTTTAAATTGTAGAAAAAATAGCTAAAAATATGTTACCAAATTAAAATTAAAACCCAATTTTTTTTTTCAAAATTTGGTGATTTTTTCCCATAAAAGCGAATATTGTAATAGAATATTCCCATTCTATTTGTATTTTTCACATTTGGGTGAAATTTCGCACAAAATATAAAATGCTGAGGTTGTGTACAGGATGCAACTCTTTTGTGAACTCCTGTTTTTGCTTTGCTCTGCCATATGATCCATGTTGCATGGCTTGGCTCAAAAATGCAAGAAAAGTATGACTATCATTGTAAAGCAAGCTTAAGTCTGAAAGGTAATCTGATCAAGATGTTGTGTACATTTGTTCAAGTGAAGCTCATGACCCGCCTTTCTTCCTGTTGGCTAGTTTAGGTTCAGATTCAGCCATTTTCACATGAAAAATCCTTTTGTCCAGCCTACAACATCGATGCATCTGTCTATGGAAAGTCTCCAAATACTGCACATGTGAAAATGGTATTCTGAACACGAGGGTTGATGATGTGTGAGGATTCCATATACGCCCATGCCCTGTATGTTCTTCACAGTTGAAAAACAGCGTCTCAGCTTTGACATGCCTACATATCTTCAAACTCTTGCCATCCAAAAAGGGGATATTCTTGGTTGATTGCGCAGAAATATGCCCATCCTTGATGCCAGGATAAGAATTTAGAGCAAAACCAAAATGTAGTAATTCATAACTATTTCATTATTGCTTGCTGGTTTTCTATTGTGACAAAGATGCTAAACCACAGCTGATAGGTAAAGCTCCTTGGCTCGCTCTCATTTTCTTATTGCATTAATTGTCACCCTGTTTAACGATGCACCTCAATTCAAGACAAAACTCACATCCAATGGCTGCAATATTGAGCAGGGAGGGTGTACCATTGATTTATGACTCTGTTGATGATTAAGTGTATGTTTTGCTGGGACCTGTTGTACCAATTATTCCAACCAAAGAATTCATTGGGGTATATAAACTTCTCCAGCAACTCTGCACAGGGATGTACCCTAATACCTCCAACCTTTGTTGGCCACACTTAAAACTGGTCATCAGTTGCAATAGTCTCAACATTCACTCAGTTTCCAAAATATAACTCTGTATGTACATAAAAATAAAGAGGCATCAGACCTAAGTGCTACAGATGGCAGAGGTGATGGCGGAGGCATGAAACCAAAAATCCTGGGAGGGAGCTCCATGGCCACTGTTTCGGTGATACCACATCTCATTATGGTGTTGAACTTTGATTGTGTTAGAGGACCACTAGACATCCTGCTGTAAACAAAATGAACTTGATATTCTAATTGACAAGACAGATTACTGGCATCACCAGTAGTCCATGCAAGAACAAACACCATCTTCAAAGTGATGAAAGCGATTGACATCCCTCACCATGATTGCTCTCCCAACTGTTTTTGAGATGAACTTTGTGGAAGTGTGGCAATCCTCACAAACCCGCAGATTTTTTCTTATTCGGAGAGGAGTACCAGGAGCTGTGTTGATGAGCCCAAATGCAATAGCCAGTTTCTCACTATGGTGACACAAATGAAGCACCTGTTCTTCTTCTTCTTCCACATCATGTAGAACAAATTTTGTACAAGGCACGTACCCCGCATCATGCATAAGCCCTGACAATCTCTGCAGTTCTGCATGAATTTCAGTCATCTGGGGATGGTCTTGATCCCCTACAACAAATGTATGCACCTCATTATTCACTTCAATCCAGGTGCGACCCTGCTGTTTCTTCACACCATTTTCCTTTCTCTGCCGTTCAACATTCTCACAGAGAAGCCTGTTGCCAGCAGCAGCATAGATGTTTGAAAGCAGCACATAAACAGCAGCATTGTTGGGCTCCATTTCAAGAATTCGTTTGGCAACACGTTCTGCCATCTCCACATTACCACGAATTCTGCAAGCACCAAGCAAAGCCATCCATGCAGCCACATGTGGTTTACAGGGCACTGCCATGAGCATATTCTCTGCCTCCTGTAGACGGCCAGCACGGCCAAGAAGGTCGACCATACAGGTGTAATGTTCCAATTTTGCAGAAATCATATAGTCTGTGACCATTGAAGCATAGCAGTGCATGCCTTCATCCACCAGACCTGAATGGCTACAAGCTGACAGAAGACAAATAAAAGTGATATCATTTGGCTGTACACCTTCTTCACACATCTGTTCAAAATGTTTAAGAGCTTCCTTACCATGCCCATGCATCGCGCAGCCTCCAAGTATGGTGGTCCAAGTTACCACATCTCGAGATGGCATCTTATTGAACACACTCCAAGCATCCTCCATGCTCCCACACTTTGCATACATGTCAATCAAGCTATTTGCCACAAAGACATCTGAATCCCATCCACATTCCACAATCTGCTGATGAACACACTTGCCCTCCTCAAGTGCAACCACACTGGCACATGCATTCAGCACCCCAACAAAAGTAACAGAGTCTGGCCTCACACCTTCCTGTTGCATTTGTCGAAATAGTTCCAGTGCCTTCTGCCCTTGTCCACAACTCACATGTCCTGATATCATGGCAGTCCAAGTGACCACATTTCGAGATGGCATCTTGTTGAACACTCTCCAAGCATCCTCCATGCTCCCACACTTCACATACATGTCAACCAAGCTACTTCCTACGAAGACATCTGATTCCCATCCACATTTGACAATTTGCTGATTAACACACCTGCCCTCTTCAAGTGCAACTACACTGGCACATGCATTTAGCACCCCCACAAAGGTAACAGTGTTTGGTTGCACACCTTCCTGTTGCATTTGTTGAAACAGTTCCAGTGCCTTCTGCCCTTGCCTGCATTTCACATGTCCTAATATCATGGCAGTCCAAGTGACCACATCCCGAGATGGCATCTTGTTGAACACTCTCCAAGCATCCTCAATGCTCCCACATTTTGCATACATGTCAACCAAGCTGTTCCCCAGGAAGATATTAGACTCACAACCACTTTGAATGAGCTGGTCATGAACAAGTCTGCCATTTTCAAGTGCTCCTAAACCAGCACATGCATTAATCACCTGAACAAAAGTGAATGTGTCAGGACTCATTCCTTCTTGTTGCATTTGTTGGAAAAGCTGCATTGCCTTCTCAGGTTGCCCATCCTTCACATATTTTGCAAGCTTCATATTCCATGAAAAAATGTGCAATTGTACTGTGCCTGGTGCCATTGCAGCCATCTCTGCTGCCACCCATGGGGGGTTTTGTTGGCTGTCAAGCCACAGTGCTGCCCCTGTCTTCTTATGTGTGAAATCTGGGTACCTTGCACTTGTCTACAACCAGAAATCCCAATCAAGCAAATCAGCCATGCATTCTCTACATCCCAGGCATAAATGGCATCATAAGAACAGAGAAAGCTGCACACTGACCCTCTCCATCAGCAAATGACATTTACCTACCTTCTGCAGTCTTCTTCTTCTTCTTCTTCTACTACTACTACTACTACTATCACACTTGTGAAAAGAACCTGAAAAGAATTTCTGCCAAGTTTGGAAACAAGGGCAGGATAGCAACTAAGAACAGAAACAAGAATGACATCAACAAGAGCTCTGGCTCCAATTGAGCCGTGAACTCTGACAGGTTTGAAGTTCAGTTACCTTCTCTGATCTGTGATCCCACCATTGGGAAGTATCCAAAAAGAACTCCCGCCAGAGTCTCTCTCTCTGCCCTGCAGCCTGGACTGCAGAAAAAAAGCTCCTGTCAAATCATGTAATTTGATCACATAGAAGCCACGACGACGCACTGCGTCTTGAATAGAATGTGTCTACAATCTTTCGATTTGCTTTCGAAGATATCAGATCAACACTTTTCGGCAAACAAACTACAAGTACTGTGAGAAGAAGGCAGTAGACAGACGCACACGGAGAAAGGAAGAACACAGCAAAGCTTACAATTGCCGCGACCTCTGAGTGCCGCCTCTGTTTCTATCCGGTGCGGTCTGGGAAGAAGACGTGCGGTGTACTGCAAAAGTTGCTGATGAGCCAAGTGCAATTGCGGGTGCACACAGAAACGCAGCAGCGGCAAGCTCCTCCTCCTGGTCGACCTCCCACTTTTCCATGTGATGGTGGAGCTGCTAATGCTATTACTGCTGCTTCTGCTTTTATGGTCTAGTAAACAGTTGGCAGATGTTGCTGCACATGCCAATTGCTGCACTAATGATGATGAAGAAGAAGACATATCTGCGTTACAAGAACACTTGACGATTGCTCTCTCTCTCTCTCTCTCTCTCTATCGCTCCTCACACTCCAAGCTCATCCCACAGAGCTGGGCCACAAGTAATCCTAAAAAGCTGGAGTACCCAAAACCCTAAAAAAGCTGGAGCACCAGTAACCGATCATGGCCTTTTCCCGGGGGAGATTCGGCAGCGACCAGGTCAAAGGATCGAGTAGCTAGTGCACCCAAAGTTGGCACTTTTGGCGTCTTTCTTGGTTCTTGTTGTTGTCCCTTCCTGTCGTCGTTGCAATTGCGTTTCCCAACTTCTCCCGCGCGCACGCACATGCACAGCACACTAAGCTACTTACTGACTGTGAACTGTCTCCCCCCCATCTCTGAACGATCTGTTCTTCATCTTTGCAACATTTCAAACTCGGTTTGTCCCACGTGAGTTCTTTGCATTGTACTATGTCTTTGGTTGTCGTCGTTCTTCCGTTCTTACCATTTCTCTGCATTACCTATTATGGTGTTTTGTGAAGCGCATTTGGGTGTTAGGTAGGTCGCGTTCAATATACCTTTGAAGATTATTGCTTGCGCGGAGAGGAGGACTCGAGGAGCAAGCAACGGCAAGACAGCAAACAAACAATTGTTTTTGTGTTTGATGGAATAATTTTTGGTCAAAGATTATTTGCGGGCTTGACCGCGGGTTTTTTTTGCTTTCGTGTTACCATTTGACTCTTGGAACTGTCTTCTTCTTCCGGAGCTTTGTTTTATGCGCGGGAGATGGAAAGCGCGGGATGAAAGGATTGAGTCTCACGGGCTTTAGGGTTTCTTGATTAAGGTTTGACTTTGGCGAAGTGTCGCGGGGATCGCGGGAAGGCAGGTAGTGCTCGTTACTGGCGGATTTTGTTATTAAGATTGATGAGCGCGTTGCGGCTTGAACTCGTGAGTTTTGTAGATTGCATGAGAAATCTCAATCTTTGGGCATCTGGTGGAGCCTGTGAGACTGAGGAGGAGGAGACGCAAAACCCGAAGGTTTGTTTACAGTTGAGAGTAGCAGGGTTTTGACAGCAGCGAAGATGATGCAAATATTTGGATACCGGACTCCGACGAAGAAGAAGGCTGAGGTAATAGTGCCGAAGGCGGAGCCGGAACCGACGGTGGTGGTGGCTCCTCCAAGCATCACCCCACCGCAGCAGTATACACATACCACTCGCAGCAGCACTGTGTCTCATAGCACCACTGGTGGTGCATCTGCTCGGCCACTGCGACTCGTGTATTGTGATGAGAGAGGCAAGTTCAAGATGGATCCAGAGGCGGTGGCAGCATTGCAGATGGTGAAAGGACCAATGGGCGTGGTTTCTGTCTGTGGGAGGGCACGACAAGGCAAGAGCTTCATCTTAAATCAGGTACCTATGCGGGCCCTACTGGAAGTCTTTTGGAAATTTCTCATTAGCTATTGATAAAGGTCTTAAGAAGTTTGTCAACAAGCAAGAAGAGCTTCTAGGAGTTCAAGGGATATTAAGTGAGTGGAAGGCCAAAGTTCTTTTGTTTGTACAAAAGAGGACTCGTGCTTCCTTCGTGGTTCAAACCTCTTCTGATTCTTCTTTGTCTGTTCCTTTAGGAGATCTGGATCACCTAAAGATTCTCCAATGGTCCTTTGTCACTACTTACATGGATAAATGTTGTAACAACTTTGTGTTTGTTTGTAAAAAGTTTTATGTTTCTTCTGTTTTCTCTGAGCTTAATTCTCCTGTTGGTGCATATGTGGTCTCCAATCTTGCCCAATC